>ENA-OUOY01001453-OUOY01001453.1-human-gut-metagenome-genome-assembly--contig:-NODE-1453-length-13693-cov-9.712421_pt1 | contig 13693 bp, 17 predicted proteins | sample MGYA00237937_ERZ548767 | MGnify/ENA primary metagenome ERZ548767 (study PRJEB26490, sample SAMN05356887) | human gut metagenome | biome: terrestrial biome; feature: human-associated habitat; material... | reverse complement strand
GCTGTCTTGTAATGTCCGCGGTGCCACCTGAATTACCGGAAGTGTCCGGTCGCTCACGCGCTCTTTGTTTAAGCGCTGTCCCTGTAACGCTGGACCTGCGGCGCACCTACTTAACGGCAGACGCACTGCCGTGTTCAGTTTGCTGCTCCCGGGTGTTCGTTCACGCGGCGCACGGGCGCGGCTCTCAGCTGTGCCGCACTCTCTGGGCCGGACGGCCCGCGCTACTTTTCCCGTTCCTTGCATTTGCTGTTTTAAAATAGCACGTTGGCGGCATTTTGTCAACCTTACCGCGCGGCATCGGGGAAAATTCTGTGTTTTTTCTTGTCAGAACGCCTTTTCTCTGATAAAATGGGAAAAAGCGGTATTCCGCAAAAACAGATTCTGGAGGAGATCATGAAGCACACACACCGCATCATCCGTCTGCTGACCCTCGCTGTGGTCAGCTGCGCACTGGCCGCCCTGCTGAGCGGCTGCACCAAAGAGGAATTCATTGCCGGGTACAACGAGTTTTTGTTCGGCGACTGGTTCCCCTCTCCCCCAAGCGCCGGGGAGACCACCGCTGCGGAAGGTTCCGCATCGGGGGACTCCGGTCACGTCTACGCCGAGCCCAACCCCGAGTGCGACGCCAAGATCTCGTCGCTGATGAGCGAGCTGTACTCGCTGGAGTCCTCTGCACGGTCGGATGTCAGCAGTGCCATCCAGAGCGCAAAGGATGAATACCACGCTCTGCCCGCCTCTCAGCGGACCTTTGCCAATAAAGTCAGCATCGCCTACAAGCATCTTTCCTCGGTGGAGAGCACCTACGACAGTGCCGTCTCCTCGGTGGTCAGCGAGATGCGCAGCGTGCTGCGGGAGTATAACCAGCCCGAAACCATAGCCGATCAGGCCTGGAGCTACTATCAGTCTGCCAAGAGCAGCATGATCTCCAGCCTTGGCGGCTGACCCTCAACTTAATAGTGCATCCACGAGGCCCTGTGCTGCCAGATATCCGGCGTACAGGGCCTCATTTAAGTTGTTGCCATGCCCACCGATCTCGATCAGCAGACTGCCGGTGGTCAGGTCCTGATTATAGAATCGGTAGCTGAACAGCACCGGGCGGGTAAGTCCGGGGTATTTTGCCTCCATGCTGCGCTCCCACGCAGCGGCAAAACGAAGGTTCTGCCGCCATGCGGGCAGCTGCACGCTGGTGCCGTTGTCGCACCCACAGATGATCATCACCTGCGCCGCCTGCCGCCCGTCTATGCTGCACACCGGGGCGCAGCGGGTGCCGTTTTCCCGCTCGATGGCGTCCCGGTGGACGTCCAGCACCACCTTGATGCTGGGGTACTGCGCCAGATACTGCTGCACCACCGCCCGGCTGTTGGCGTAGCTGCCGGTGTAGCTGGGGTAGTCGTTCAGGGTCTCGTCGTGCAGGGTGCAGATGCCCGCCGCATTGAGGGTATCGGCCATCACCCGCCCCACCGCGCACATATTGATGCTGCGGTCGGTGCTGCGGGCACCGTCCCCGGGGGTGAACCACAGCCCGGCAGAAAGGCGGTAGTCCTCGGTGGCGTGGGTGTGCATAATGAGCACCTGCGGCGCGGCGCTGTCCTTTTCGATGGCAAAGGGCAGGGGCTGCGCCGCCTCGGCGGCGATGTCTGCCGCCGTCTGCCGGGTGTTATTCTTGATGCTGCCCGCACCGCAGGGGATGTACTTTTCGCCGCTGCCCTGCCCGAACTGCTGCTCTGTCACCGTACCCGCATCGGCAGGGCGGGCTTCGTCCGGCTGCAGGGACACAAAATACCGCTCCACTCCAGTCTGTACCGGAGCAGCAGTTTCTTGCTCCGGCGGCACAGACGCAGCCTCCACCGCGCTTTCCGCAGACGATTCTGCTGCCCGGCTCTCCACGGCCTGCTGCCCCAGATGCAGCAAAGTCTGCGCGGCGGGCACCGGCGCTGCCAGAAAGGCCGCCAGCACCAGCGCGGCGCTGCGGGCAAAAATGCACAGGGCTGCAAACAGCACCGCAGCCTGCAAAAAGGGCACTGCCCTGCTCTGCCCCGCAGGCAGACGCCAAGGCTCTCTGCTGCGCATGGCAAGACCTCCTTTCTTCACCCCGTCAGCCAGCAGAGCTGCTGCACGGTAAGGCGGGGCTGCAAAGCGCGGTTGACGCTGCCCGACAGCAGGGCCGCGCCGTGGGCGATGACGCTGTCCAGCGCACGGGGCGTGACCACAAGGTCTGCGCCCTCCTGCGCCTGCATCAGGGTGGGGATGCCCGCCGCCACCACCGGCACGCCTAAGGTGTCCCGGGTCAGGTGGCGGGTGTGGTCGGCCTGCGCCGGGTAGAGCCCTGCGTCCGAAAACTGCACCGTGCGCCCCAACCGCTGCCCCTCGGCGGAGCAGAGACTGTCCACGCAGACCACCGCCGCCGGGCGCAGCTGCCCCACCAGCGCCGCCGCCAGCTGCTGCAGGGAAAGCCCGGTGGCTGCCGCCACCCCGGGCGCAACGGCTGCCACCGGGCGCAGCCCCCGCACCGGCGGGGCAGCGCCCGCGCCCATGGTGACAAGGATGCGCTGCACCGTGCGCGGGCCAAGGGCATCGGCGGTAATGCGGCGGTTGCCCACCCCCAGCACCAGCACCGGCCCTTCCGGCGGCAAAAGGGCCCGCAGCTCCCGGGCGCACACCTCGATGACGGCGGCGTCCCGCTCGTCCAGCACGCTGACGCTGGGCATTTCCAGCGTGACATACCTGCCCCGGGGGCGGCTGAGTCCCTCGCGGGCGATCTCCACCCGCGTCACCGTGACCCCGCCGTGGCGGGCGGTGGCCAGCCGCACCCCTGCGGGCAGCGGCTGCGCTGCGCCTGAAAACAGCTCGTCAGCCATATCCGTAGTACGCATTTTCCACACTCTCCGTTCCTTTTTGGGGCAAAAGCCCGCTTTCTTGCCGGAAAGTATGGGAAAAATAAAACTTTTCCAAACAAAAATCAAAAAAACGCTTGCGCTGGTACGCGAAATATGGTATCATAGGGTGCGCTGTTATAGGTAGCCAAGGAGGTGGAACGAATGCCTAACATCAAATCTCAGAAGGACCGCGTCGTGCAGGCTGCTGCAGAGCAGGCTCACAACAAGGCCATTAAGACCAACCTGAAAACAGTCGTCAAGAAGGCAGACGCTGCCATCGATGCGAATGCCGCTGACAAGGACGCAACCGTCCTGGCTGCTGTTTCCGCGATCGACAAGGCTCGCGCTAAGGGTGTCATCAAGAAGAACACCGCCAGCCGCAAGATCAGCCGTATGGCAAAGCGTGCTAACAAGAACGCTTGATCGCGCAGTTTGATTGACGAACAAAACCTCTGTACCGGGTAACCGGCACAGGGGTTTTTGTTTTTTCCGCTGTTATGTCCCGCACAGCGCGGCAAGGCTTTGCCGCTGCACCGGCTGTAGCAGCTGCTCCGGCGGCAACGGCTGCGGCGGCACCACCACCCACCACACCGCCCACGCTGCGGGAACCACCGCCGCCAGCGAAAGCCCCGGGTACAAAAGTGCCGGCTCGTGCAGCCACGGACTGCCCGGCGGCAGCACCAGCGCCGTGCACAGGCACAGCGCCGCCCACAGCTCCCACAATACGGTCTGTCCGCTGTGTTTCATGCGCCTCACCTCCGTTTTGCCCCCAGTTTACCAGCCGCCGGGCGCAAAATGTGGCGAAGCAGCGCGGACAAAACATCAGTTCTGGTCGTGGCTTTTGCCCACAAGGCTGCATACCACGCCGCAGACAAGGCTTGCGGTGATGCCCGCAGAAGCCGCGGTCAGCCCGCCGGTCAGGATGCCGATGGCACCCTTTTCCGCCACGGCGGTGCGCATCCCCTTTGCCAGCAGATGCCCAAAGCCCAGCAGGGGCACGCTCGCCCCCGCACCGGCAAACTCTGCCAGCGGCGCATACAGCCCCGCCGCCGAGAGCACCACCCCCGCCACCACATAGCCGGTGAGGATGCGTGCCGGGGTCAGCTTTGTCAGGTCGATGAACAGCTGCCCCACCGCGCAGAGGACACCGCCTATTAAAAATGCCCACAGATAGTTCATTTCAGTTCTCCTTTTCCGGCGCGGTCAGCTCTACCAAGTGCGCCACCGCCGGGATGCTCTCCTTCTGCAAAAAGGTAGTCTGGCTCATCAGTGCCCCAGTGGCGATAAACAGCACCCGGCGGCTGCCACGGCGCAGCAGCTTTGGCAGGATATGCGCGCAGAGCACGGCGGCACAGCAGCCCGCGCCCGAGCCGCCGCTTTTCACCCGCTGCTCCCCGGCATCGTAAAGCAGACAGCCGCAGTCCGCGTGGTTTTTCAGCAGCAGACCCTCTGCTGCCAATAACTCCCGCAGCATCTGACTGCCCACCAGCCCAAGGTCGCCGGTATAGATGCAGTCAAAATCCCGCAGTTCTGCATGGGTATCGGCAAGATAGTGCAGCAGGGTGGCAGCTGCTGCCGGTGCCATGGCTGCGCCCATATTGTTGATATCCTTGATGTTATAATCCTGCACCCGCCCAAGGGTGGCGGCGGCAACGCCCACCCCCTGCCCTGCCGGACGCAGCAGGCAGCACCCGGCGGCGGTGGCTGTCCACTGCGCTGTGGGGGTGCGCACCGCGCCGTAGCTCAGCGGGGTGCGGAACTGACGTTCTGCCGCGCAGAAATGGCTGGAGGTCATGGCCAGCAGGTTCTGCGCCGCCCCGCTGCTGCACAGCGCCGCGCCCAGCGCCAGCGCCTCGGCCATGGTGCTGCACGCCCCGAACAGCCCCGCAAAGGGCACGCCCAGCTCCCGCAGCGCGTAGCCGGAGGCGGTGCACTGCGCCTGCAAGTCCCCCGCCAGCGCAAGGTCTACCCGCTCGGTGGACAGAGCCGCCTTTTGCAGGCAGAGCCGTGCCGCCCGCAGCTGCAGCTGCTTTTCGGCGGCCTCCCAGCTGCACTGTCCCAGCCGGTTGTCGGTGGTCAGTTCGTCAAAGCCCGCCGCCAGCGGGCCATCGCTCTCTTTTTTGCCGCCCACCGCCGCCTGTGCGGCGATGACCGGCGGGGTATGGAACAACAGGGTATCGCCCCGGCGCTCTGTCATAAAATTTTCTCCTTTTTTTCTACAAAAAATGCCCCGGCACGTGCTATACTGGTGCTGCGGCGCTGCAATATCCGGCGGAGCTGTTCCGTATTATAAAGCAGAGGCCCCCAGCAGCCAGAGCACCGCGCCGTACACCACCGCAGCCAGCGTGCCGTACACGATGACCGGCCCGGCGATGAGGAACATCTTGGCGCCCGTGCCCGTCACCCGTCCCTCGGCCTTGAACTCAATGGCCGCACTGACCACCGCGTTGGCAAAGCCGGTGATGGGTACCAGCGACCCCGCCCCGGCCTTTGCCGCCAGCTTCTGGTACCAGCCCAGCGTGGTCAGCACCGCCGAGAGCAAGATCAAAGTGCAGCTGGTCAGGGTGCCCGCCGCTTCGGCGTCCGCGCCCTGCCGTAGAAACAGCTGCCGCAGCCCCTCACCCAGCAGGCAGATGCCGCCGCCCACGCAGAACGCCCAAAGGCAGTCTGCCAGAAGCGGCGAGTGCGGCCCCGCCTTCTGCACCCGGCGTGCGTATTCCTGCGCTGTCATCTTCATCTTCCCGCGCCCCCTTTTGCGGATAGTCTGCCCGGGGCGGCGGGTGCTTATCCTTTTTTTGTGAAAGAAGGTAGGTTCCATGCGTTCTTCCCATCACCGTAACCATCACGCCCGCCGTCTGCTCTGCCTGACGGCGCTGGCCTGCTTTGTGGTAGGCGGCACCGCCTACGCCTGCACCCGCAAGGCTGCGGTGCCGCAGCTGCCGCAGCTGCCTGCCGAGAGCCTTGCGCAGCCCGCCGAGAACGGCGCGCAGCAGAGCACCCTTACCGCCGCACAGGCGCAGGCGCTGCTGGACGACCCCCGCATGATCCTTGTCAACCGCACCCACAAGATGCCGGAGGACTACCCCGTTGAGACCAAGGAGTGCGGCTCGGCCACTGCCATCAACAAGACCTTGCAGACCGAAGCTGCCGATGCCTTTCTCTCCATGCAGGCCGCTGCCGCCAAGGACGGCGTGGACGTGCGGATGCAGAGCGGCTACCGCAGCGTCAGCTACCAGAAAAAGCTGTACGACAACAAGACCCAGTACTACCGTGATAAGGGTCTGAGCGAAGCCGCCGCCCGGGAAAAGGCGGCTGCCATCGTCAACCCGCCGGGCTGCTCGGAGCACAACTGCGGCCTTGCCGCCGACCTGAACAGCCCGGAGCACACCACCCTTGACACCGGCTTTGCCGACACCGCCGCCTTCCGCTGGCTGTGCGAGAACGCAGAGCAGTACGGCTTTATCCTGCGCTACCCCAAGGAGGCGGAAAGCGTGACCGGCATCACCTACGAGCCGTGGCACTGGCGCTATGTGGGCCCGGAAAACGCCGCCCTGCTCAACCGGAGCGGCCTGTGTCTGGAGGACGCAGTAGCCGTTTTGCAGCGCATTGCCGCCGGGGAGACCGTGACCGGTTAAAATCCGATGAAAACTGCCGGAAAACCCTGTGGGGTGCGTTGCAATTTACCTGCTGTTATGGTAAGATAAATACAGTCTGCCCCGGCGCGCGATACCGCCCCGGGCTGTGACAGATGAATTCAACAAAAGAAGGAATATTTTATGATAAACCGCACAAAACTCTCTGTGATCGCCGTCAGCGCCGTGCTGGCTGTTGCCCTGACCGGCTGCGGCGGCAGCGCTTCTTCCGCGCCGTCCTCCGTGTCCAGCGCCTCTGCCTCTGCACCGGTCTCCGATGCAGCTTCTCCGGCGGTGGATACCGCTGAAAACGGCACTGCCGATCTGGACAGCGCTGTGGAGACCCTGCTGGCTGCGAACCCCATCTCCAACCAGTTCGAGATCGCCGCCATGAACATCGAGTACGACTTCGGCCTGAAGGCGGAGGACGTAGCCGCCTACAAGGGCGTGAAGAGCAACGACAACGGCGATGCCGGCCTTGTGCTGGTGGTGGAAGCCGCTTCCGGCAAGGCACAGGACGTGGTGACTGCGCTGGAGAGCTACAAGCAGGATCAGGTGGCTTTCTACGGCAACTACGCCGAGTTTGCACAGGCACAGAGCAACGTGGAAAACGCCATCATCTCCTCCAAGGGCGACCGTGTGGTCATGGTGATCGCCTCCAACGAGTGCTCCGCAGACCTGAACAGTGCTGTGGACAGCGCCCTGAACAGCTGAATCTGATCTTCCGAGCCGGTGCCATCTGCGGCATCGGCTTTTTTCAGTAGAAAGCCCCTGATGAGGGGGATTTCTGCTGAAGATGCGCCCGCATCCGTCATGCCACCTTCCCCCGGCCGGGGGAAGGCTGAGTCTGTAATTCCGTGTAAAAAAGGAGGCTGACCCCTTGGTTTTCAGCACCATCATCTTCCTGTTCCGTTTTCTGCCCATCACGCTGGCGCTGTACTATCTTGCCCCCGCAAAACTGAAAAACACCGTGCTGTTTTTGTGCAGTCTGGTGTTCTACTGCTGGGGCGAGGTGCGCTTTTTCCCGGTCATGGTGGCGCTTATCCTCATCAACTACCTCAGCGGCCTTGCCATCGAACACTTTGATGCAAAGCCCGCGCTGCGCCGCTTCTTTCTGCTGGTAGCGCTCATTGGCAGCTTAGGGATGCTGTTCTACTTCAAGTACGCAAACTTTGTGCTGCGCAGCGCCAACGCCCTGCTGGGCACCGCCTTTGCCGAAATTCAGGGCATCGGCACCCTGCCGCTGGGCATCAGCTTCTACACCTTCCAGACCCTTTCCTACTCCATCGACGTCTACCGCCGGGATGTAAAAGCCGAGCGCAACATCATTGATTTCGGCGCTTATGTGGTCATGTTCCCGCAGCTCATCGCGGGACCCATCGTCAAGTACCGGGACGTCTCCGACCAGCTGCACGTCTACAAGCACCGCTATAACCTCAAACAAATAGAAGAGGGCATGACTCTGTTCACCTTCGGTCTTGCCAAAAAGGTGCTGCTGGCAGACGCTGTGGGCGCACTGTGGACGGATATCATCGGGGTGGCAGACAGCCCCTCCACCACCTTTGTGGGTCTGGCAAACGCTTCCACCCCGCTGGTGTGGCTGGGCATCATCGCATACAGCTTACAGCTGTACTTCGATTTCTCCGGCTACTCCCTCATGGGCATCGGCATGGGCAAGATGCTGGGCTTCGATTTCCCTGCAAACTTCAACTACCCCTATATCTCCGCTTCCATCACTGAGTTCTGGCGGCGCTGGCACATGACCCTGTCCGGCTGGTTCCGGGAGTATGTGTATATCCCGCTGGGCGGCAACCGCAAGGGGCTCAAGCGGCAGATCTTGAACCTGTTCATCGTGGAGCTGCTCACCGGCATCTGGCACGGCGCGAACTGGAACTTTATCTGCTGGGGTCTTTACTACTTTGTGCTGCTGGCGGCTGAAAAGCTGTTCTTGCTGCCCTACCTGAAAAAGGGTAAGGTGTGGCCGCATTTCTACACCCTGTTCCTTGTGGTGGTAGGCTGGGCGATGTTCGTGGGCAACGACACCGGCGTGTCCTTCGGGCTGCTGTTCCAGAAGCTCTTTATCCCCTCCGGCGGGGTGTCGCCGCTGTATTTCCTGCGGAATTACGGCGTGCTGCTGGCGGTAAGCGTGGTGTGCTGCACCCCGCTGATCGAAAAGCTGTGGGATGTGCTGCGCAAGAACGTGGTCACCCGCTGCGCCGCCATCCTGACGCTGCTGGTGGTCTCCACCGCCTATGTGGTGGGCAGCACCAACAGCCCGTTCCTGTATTTTAACTTTTAAGGAGGCGGGAAGATGTCCAAACACGAGAAAAAGACCTCCTCCCTTTTGCATTACCCGGTGCTGGTGGTGTTCAGCCTGTTCTTCATCGGGCTGTTCGCGCTGGATATGGTCACCCCGGATCGCAGCTACAGTGAGCTGGAGAATACCACCCTGAGCCAGCGCCCGGCGCTGACCCAGTTCACCGCCAAGGGGCTGAACAGCTACTTTACCGCCTACACCAAATACGTCAAGGATCAGGTGGCGGGGCGCGACCAGTGGATCAGCCTGCAGAGCGTGGTGGAGACCACCCTGCTGCAAAAGCAGCAGAACGGCGGCATCCTGCTGGGCAAGGAGCACATGATGTTCCCCCGCACCTACGGGCTGCTTTCCAGCGAGGAACGCACCCTGCCCAAAAACACCGCAGCGCTCACCAGCCTGTGCCAGCGCTACCCGGGCAAGGTGAATGTGCTGCTGGCACCCGCCGCCAGCGATATCTATAAAGAAAACGTGCCCGCAAACGCCCCCTTGCTGGACGAGGACGGCTACCTTGACCAGCTTTCCGCTGCGGTGCAGGCGGCCGGCGGCAGCTTTGTGGACGTGCGCCCCACCCTTGCCGCCCACAAGAGCGAGTATATTTACTACCGCACCGACCACCACTGGACAAGCCTTGGCGCCTACTACGCTTACAGCCAGCTGTGCCAGACCCTTGGCCTTACCCCCTTTGATACCGCCGCCCACACTGCGCTGACTGCCGACGGCTTTTACGGCACCCACTACGCCAAGGCGCGCACATGGAACGCCGTGCCGGACGTGATCACCTACTACGACCTTGCCAACACCCTGACGGTATGGAACGTAACGGCGGCAGGCCAGCCCGCCGAGGGGCAGACCACCGGCCTGTACGACACGGAGAAGCTCTCCGTTTATGATAAATACGCCATGTTCCTGCACGGCAACAACGGTTTAAGCCGGGTGCAGGGCAACGGCAGCGGGCGCATCCTTGTCATCAAGGATAGCTACGCCAACTGCTTTGTACCCTACCTGACCGCCAACTACGCCGACATCGACGTGGTGGACTTCCGCAACTACAACTACGGCTTGGATCAGCTGATCGCCGATAACGGCTACGACCAGATCCTTGTGCTGTACAACTTTGACAGCTTCAAGAGCGACCCCTACCTCTACCGCGCCGGAGTACAGGGGTAAACAGCCAAAAGCCTAAATTATTGCAGTCTATTTTCACAAATTTATAGCCGCAATTTCATGCGTCCCGCCAGTTTTTGCACAGATGTGCCAAAACCCCTTGATAAAATCCGACCACTGTTGTAGAATGACCATATAGAGAACAATGCTCTATCGGCAATTGGGTATAGACGCCGGGGGATCGGGATGCAATGCGGCATTTCCCTTTGACAAAGGAGTATTGAAGATGAAAAAGATGAATTATCCCGCAGATTATGCGGTACTTTCCAACGAAGAAATGACCTATACCACCGGCGGCGGCGCTGTGGATGATGCTGCCGGTCTCGCCACTACTGCCGCAACGGTCGTAGGTGCTGTGGTGCTGGCTTCCAGCTATATCTGGGGCATCAAGCAGGCACGCACATGGTTGCAGCAGGACGGCAACAAGGACGGCAACTTCTTTACCGTGATGGGCCGCGCCACCGATGCCCTTGCCGCCGATATGGGCAAATCCGCCGGCAACTTTGTGCGGGATGCCGTTTCCACCACCATGGTGGTGGCGCTGGCTCCCCTGAGCGCCGTTCTGCTGATCGTGCGCTGACCTTTTTAATCAGATAAAACGGTGCGTTTTTGGATGCACCGTTTTGGATAGCTTTGTTTCAAAAGGAGTGTTATTATGGAAAAAATGATGATGCCCGCGTACTACAATGTACTGTCCACTGAGGAAATGACCTACACCGAAGGCGGCGCCAATGCTACCATGTCTGAGGCTCTGCTGTGCTGGCTGATTCCCCCGTACGGCTGGTTCAAGGGTCTGACCGCTGTCCGCAATTACCGCCGTAAGAACCCCAACACTTGGACTGAGACCGGTCTGGATGCTCTGACTGCCGATATGGAGAAGAGCACTGCCAACGCCATCCGTGACATCGCCTGCACCGCTTACATGATCAGCTCCACCGCTACCGGTGTCGGCCTGATCATCAATGCAGCAGTCATCCTGCTCTGATCCATCTTATCTCATAAGACCGGCTCGGAGTACACCAAAGAACAAAGCAAGCGGAGGCGCTGCCCGAAAGGGCAGCGCCTCCGCTGTTTTTATGCTCATTCTTCCGGCAAAGAATCCTCTTCCAAAGGTTCTTCCCTTGTTTTATCAAACAACACGCTCAGATAGTCCCTGCGGCCATAGAGTACACGGTCGACCGTGACCACCGATTTTCCGGTATGGTAAAAAATCAAATAGTTCTCGCATACAAGGAACCGTTCTTCTCCTATTACTTCCGATATGGATGAAAGCAGCATTCCGCTCTCCGCAAAATCTTCCAGCTGATCTACTCTGTCCATGATTTTATTGACAAGTCTTTCCGCCGCCTGCTGATTTTGCAGATCAAGTGCAATATAATCCCAGATCGAATCCAAATCACAGCGTGCCTCGTCTGTGTATAAGATCTTATTTTTCATTTGCTCTTGCACGGAAATGCGCCCTCATTTCTTCACTGGTCAGACAGCCTTTCTCTTCCCCGGAGCGGCGACCTTTTGCGATCTCACTCATCAGACGGATCGTTGCCTGTGCTTTCTCATAATCACGCAGTTCCACAATGGCATATTTTCCGCGGCCGTTCTTGGTCAGAAAGACCGGCGAGCCTTCCTCCACATCCCGCAATACCTCGTTATAATTTCGCAAATCAGAGATCGGTTTAATATTCGGCATATTATCCACTCCTTTCAGTTTTAGTATAACGCATCTTGTTGTAAAATTCAACGTAAAATTTGCAGCAAAAAACAAAAATCCCCTGAACTGCTGTTCCCGGCAGCTCAGGGGATTTCATACCTTATGCGTTGAACATATCCTTCAGCTTTTTGAAAAAGCCCTTACGCTTTTCGTAGTTTTCTTCTTTCAGCGTGCCCTCAAATTTCTTCAGGGCATCGCGCTGCGCCTTGTTCAGCTTTTTGGGGATCTCCACCTCGCACTTGACGTACATATCGCCGCGGCCACGGCCGTTCAGGTACTGGATCCCCTTGCCGCGCAGGCGGAAGGTGGTGCCGCTCTGGGTGCCCTCGGGCACGGTGTACTCCACCTTGCCGTCAATGGAGGGCACGGTGACGCTGTCGCCCAGCACAGCCTGACTGTAAGTGATGGGCACAGTGACCCACACATCGTAGCCGTCACGCTGGAACACCTCGCTGGGGCGCACGGTGACCATGACGATGACGTCACCGGCGGGACCGCCGTTGGTACCGGCATCGCCCATGCCGCGCAGTGCAAAGCTCTGGTCGTCGTCGATGCCCATGGGGATGGACACCTCCAGCGTCTTTTTGGTAGCCACCTTGCCGCTGCCGTGGCAGACCTTGCAGGGGTTCTTTACCAGCTTGCCCTTGCCGCCGCAGCGGGAGCAGGGCTGCTGGGTCTGCATCACGCCAAAGGGGGTGCGCTGCTGGCGGATGACAAAGCCGCGTCCGCCGCAGTCCGGGCAGGTCTCGGGGCTAGTACCGGCGGCGCAGCCGGAGCCGTGGCACTCAGTACACTCCTGCTGGCGAGTGATGGTAATGTTCTTCTTGCAGCCGTGCACGGCCTCGTCAAAACTCAGGGTGATGCGCACCCGGATGTCCTGCCCCTTGCGGGGGGCGTTGGGGTTTGCCTGACGGGACGAGCCGCCGAAGCCGCCAAAGCCGCCGCCGAAGATATCGCCAAAGATGTCGCCCAGATCCACGCCGTCGCCGCCAAAACCGCCAAAGCCGCCGGGGCCGCCGCCGTTCTGTGCTGCATAAGTGGGGTCAACACCGGCAAAGCCGTACTGGTCGTACAGCTGGCGCTTTTTCGGGTCCGAAAGCACCTCGTTTGCCTCGTTGATCTCCTTGAACTTTGCCTCGGCGTCCTTATCGCCGGGGTTATAGTCCGGGTGGTACTTCATGGCAAGCTTGCGGTATGCCTTTTTGATCTCGGCATCGCTTGCGCCCTTGGATACCCCCAGCACTTCGTAATAATCACGCTTTTCCTGTGCCATATCCACTCACCTCTCCGGGAACGCCCTCTCCGGGTAACGCCCCGGTCGGTTCCTCCTGTTCAAAAGCTCCCGCTTTGGTCTTTCGCAGCTGTTGTCTGCGCCCTCATCCGTCATGCCGCTTCGCGTCATGCCACCTTCCCCCGTCCGGGGGAAGGCTTTTGCGGCAGCGAGAACTCTTTTACTTATAAACCAGCAAGAGCCGCTCCGGCCTAAACCGGAGCGGCTTTTGCTCTATTGCGCGTGTGCCCGCCGGTTTGGCCGGACACAGCGCTTTGTGTCAAACTTAGACTTCCTTGAAGTCGGCATCCACAACGCCGTCATCGTTGGGCTTTTCGTTGGCTGCGCCTGCGTCAGCACCGGGCTGTGCACCGGCGGCCTGCTGTGCGGCAGCGGCTGCCTGATACATCTTCTCGAACACCTGGCTCAGGGCTTCCTGCTTTGCCTTGATGTCGTCCACGTTGCCGGACTGGACAGCAGTCTTCAGGTCAGCCAGCTTTGCCTCGGCATCGTTCTTCACGTCTGCGGGCAGCTTGTCGCCGTTCTCCTTCAGCATCTTCTCGGTCTGGAACACCATCTGGTCGGCACCATTGCGGATATCGACCTCTTCACGCTTCTTCTTATCGTCGGCAGCAAACTGCTCAGCTTCCTTCACAGCCTTGTCGATGTCCTCCTTGGACATATTGGTGGAAGCGGTGATGGTGATGTTCTGCTCCTTGCCGGTGC
>ENA-OUOY01001443-OUOY01001443.1-human-gut-metagenome-genome-assembly--contig:-NODE-1443-length-13787-cov-8.663341_pt1 | contig 13787 bp, 6 predicted proteins | sample MGYA00237937_ERZ548767 | MGnify/ENA primary metagenome ERZ548767 (study PRJEB26490, sample SAMN05356887) | human gut metagenome | biome: terrestrial biome; feature: human-associated habitat; material... | reverse complement strand
GAATATCAATTCGTTTTGAGGAGGAGATTATTATTATGAAGATGTGGAAAAAAGCAGCAAGTGTTAATCCAGAATTAATTGATAAAAGAGAAAATTTATCAGTTGATTCTGGGTTATTTTTTTGGGGTAAAACACGTAACTTCTTGAAATAGTGTTATAAATCTTGAAATAGTGTTATAAATCTTGAAAATTTAATATTCATTAAATTGGAAAGTTTTGTTAACATAGTGTTAAGAAACAAATACAAGAGATTACCGATAGACAGCAGAGGGGAGACAGAAATTATATTATCGGGTTATGAAAAGGGATGGAGTTCGAAAAATGAGAGGAAAGGCAAAACAGAGAGTTAGTCTGATACTTGTAGTGACAATGGTACTTGGAACAGTATTAACAGGAAATACTGTATTTGCAGCAGGAGAGAGCAGTGACGAACAAGATCGGATAAAAATTAATATTTCTAAAGATTCTGAACAAACTGTGGAACAGAATGTTACACAGACAATTCATGTGACTGCGCAAGGGCAGTGCTCGCAATCAGTCTGTCTGAATGTATATCTAAAAAACGAGGACGGATCTGCGGCAACAGATATAGATGCAGTCAATCTTCTGACAAGCGATCAGCTTACAGATAAAAACACACAGAAAACAATCGATGAGACATTGAAAGACTCAGTGACTCTTAATAATGGAACAAAGGTAAGTCCAACAGCAGAGTGGAAGAACGACAAGGACGATAATGGAACAGTTACTTCTAAATATCTGCAGATTACAATGCCAGCAGATGCAATAGCAATCAACTTTGATATGCAGCTTCAGTATCGTACAGATGAAGCAAGCTATACAAAGAAAGTGCTGGTTGAGGCAAAGGCATTCGAAGAGGAGCAGGACATCACAGAAGCAGCTAAGAGAGCAGACGAGAGCAAAGAGAATGAAGCGACAGTTGCCTGGGAAGGTCAAGCAGTAAGTCAACCAGAAAGCGAAGCTGCGGATGAGGATGCGGACGGAGAAAATGAATCACAAGTAATGGCTGCAAGTGCAGAGACCGGAGTGACAATTTACTTTGCAGCACCGAAGGATTGGACGGATAAGGAATATACAATAGAAGCAAAGGGATGCGAATCAAATCTCGAGAATAGATGGATCTGCCAAGAGATGGTAAATACTGGAGAGACATACAATAATCTTCAGGTATATAAAGTAGTTATGTCGTATCCCAAATATGGTGGATATGATAGATTTCAATTTCTAGCTAAGTTAGAAGGTCAACAACTAGATTATAAAGAAGTTTTTCAAAATTGGAAAACAGTAGCTGATATTGATGGAAGAATTTTTTATTCTGATGGGAAATCAGAAGTTTACAATCCCTTCGATCCTAACAACCACACCTACTTCGCTGGAAAAAACATCCTTTTCTATAACAAAGGAAATGAAGATCTTTCCGGTGGTGTAACAGCAGTATTCTATGAAAAGGATAATTCAGGAACTCTGAAAGAAATAAAACGAATCAAGATGACAGCAGGTACTGGAAACATAAAATTTTCAGTAACAATTCCAGATGAGGCGTGCTCCTACATTCGTTTTGTAAGGACACCAAATGGAAAAACATTAGGTGATTCTTACTCGAATTTCTATGGACAGGGAAATGAAGAAGCAGATGTCACTGAACACTTTGTATACAGTGACTCAATGTATTGTTATAACTACAATGGTACTGCAGATAATTCTTCTTGGGGAACGGCAGGTGCAGTAACAGTTTATTACGACGCTACATTATCCAAACTGTCCTATAAAGATACAGATGGTGCGAAAAATGATGGAAAAGGAATTCCATATCCAGGTACGACGGATGTTTATTATTATGCTACAAACGGAACGGCTGAAGAAACCGGGAAAATGGAATTAGATAATAAAGAAGGCTATCCAGATGTATATAAGGCGAATCTTTCGGATGGATACAATAAAGTAAGATTTGCAGCTTATGATCTCAAGGACGCAAATGTATCACAAAATGGTGATGTGACAGATTTAGTAACGATTCCAGGTGGTTTGATGAATCCATGTTATTACGGTGATTCAAGTGATGATGTTATTTACAAAGGTGGAAATCGTGGTGGATATTGGGATGAGGTTTATACCGTAAGAGATCCTGAAAAAGAAGCAGAACAACATAATAGTAAAGATGTTGTAGATATTAAAGAAAGTAGACTTACAAGAAATGCGAGTACTTTATATGTAAATTCAACATTTTATGACTATTATACAGATTATGAATTGAACGGAAAAAACCGAGATAATTATGATGATTACCAAGCATCTTCACAAAGAACTTATGTTACCTTTCGTCAGTTTGACCAAGCACTCAGTGATTACTATAAAAAGAAAAACGTAAGTATACCGATTTATACAGGTCATTTTCAGCCAGATTGTTGGGATAATCCTTTTTCTAAAATCGCCGATAAATTAGAACTTTATGGATATGAAGAAGATAAAAATGGTTTTATGTCTACGAACAACTCAGCATTGAATGCAAATGGAGATAGAAAAGACGAGTACTTTTATTCCGCAGCGCAAGGATTGGTAGCAAATAAATTAAATAAAAACAATCTAATGACTTCAAAAAACGAAGAATTAGAACCGCATTTTAATGAGGAATTTCTTACAGGAGATAATAGTAAGCATACAGCGCTTGCAAAGGTATATAAGAATGTTTCGTTTCCTTTTAAAAAACAAAAACTGAACGATGAAGGAGAAAAAGCTGATAACGGCGTTGAATACTGGTACTTTGATAGTGCAGATACAACACTGGCAATGCGTACTGATACAGAATCAGGGAATTATTATCTGGAGAATGTAGGGGGGAAACAAGACTGGGCAAAAAATGTAGATAGTGCCAGTAGTGATAAAAGAACGCATGGTTTTTTCCCATTTAATGAAACATCAACTCCATGCAAGGCAAGTAAATATAACTATGGATTTGGTACGAAGTTAGAATTTAAATTCCGCCTGACAGACAATGGAACTGTAGTAGGAACAGATGGAAAAGAACATCCAATTAAATTCAACTTCTCCGGTGATGATGATGTTTGGGTGTATGTGGATGGAAATCTTGCACTGGATGTTGGTGGAGCACATGGAAAAGTAACAGGTCAGATTGACTTTAAAAACAAAATAGCAACAGTTAGCAAGACAAAGGTAAGTCAAGGATCTCCAACAGAAGGTAATGACACTCGGAGTGAATTTAAAATTAAAGGTTCAAATTCTGATGAACATACATTAACCATGTTTTATATGGAACGTGGTATGTGGGAATCAAATATGAAAGTATCCTTCAACTTCCCGGATGAAAATGAATTCGCTGTGGAAAAGAAAGTTGATACGACAGATGTGAATACAGATTTATTCCCGACATCATTGTTTGAAGATGCTAACGTATTCCCATTCACGATTCAAAATCAGGCAACACATTATGGAACAAAAGAAGCACAATCTTCCGATGAAAAACAGCCTAAAACTTATAATGATAGTTTTTCAGCAGAAAAGTTATCAAGTGCATCTCCACAGAATACATTTGAAACTGTAGACATCAAGGATAATCAGTCGAAAGTGGTTCACTGGAAGGCAAATCGTGATGATGCGGAAGGAAAATATGTTAACCAAAGATTTGGAATCATACGACCAGCAAATGGAGAAACATTTGATGCATCTGATACAAATGCATTCTTGCAATTCAAGATGTACTATGACTATCAGGACATTCCGGGACTTACAAGTACCTATCTGGAATTGGAAGATGCTGATGGAAATAAAATAAATGGTTATCTTTCAGGAAAGACTTACGGAAACAGTAGTCTTGTACATAATCAATGGAATACGATTCAGGTTGATCTGAGTAAACTACAGGGAGATAAGACATTTGATTATTCCAAGATAAAAAATATCAAATTTAATTATAATTTCGAGAGAGATATTTACTTGGATGATTTTATATTCATTCCTTCCGTTGTAGCAGCAGCCAAAACTGGATTTGTAACACAACAACAGGATATTCCGGATTATGGTTCTGCGACAAGTGGAACGTTGAAATATCCGAAAGGAGCACAGTATACATTATCTAAAAATGATGGCTCATCAAAACTGTACAGAATCGGCAGTGACGGAATGTTCGCCTTGGCAGATGGAGAGACAGCAACATTTAGTGATCAGTTTAGACGAGGAAGCTACATTGCTGTATCGGAAGATGTGAATTCATCGGTATTTGATACGACATGGACACTTTATGAAAATGGACAGGCTGTGTCAACAATGGGAACAGGAGCAACGGTGGAAAATGAAGGTTCTATTCCATCAGTTAAAAATGTTACAAGCGATACGATTCGAGATGGTCGTAAAGAAGTATATAAGTCTGGTTCAAATGGTAATGTAGAAATATCTAACAGCGGATATCCTTCTACCGGATATGCGAAGAATCAAGATGGTAAGACAAATAATGAAAATACAATTGTATTCAGATCATATGTAGATCCTGATAATCAGACAACTATGACAAAGCTGAAAGCAACATTTGTCAATAAAGTAAAAACCGGAAAAATAAAGATTTGCAAAGCAACAGCAGACGGTTCGGATACATTGAACGGTGAGTATACATTCCGTGTAGAGTTCAGTAATGTTGCAGAGCTCTCGTTGGAATCTCAGAAGATTGTAAAGTATTATACAATCAAAGCTGGAGACTTCGTGACTATTGATGGAATTCCGGCAGGAACAGATTATAGAATCAGCGAGATTAAAAGTACAGATGGTTCCACACTGGAAAGTGTAATTGTGAAAAATAATAATACATTCGATGCAGGATATGATCCGGTTACGAAAGTTGTTGCCGGTAAGGTGATTGCTTCCAGTGATATGACAGGGACAGGAATAAAAAATCCAGATACATCATCAAATGCTACAATTATTACTTTCAAGAATACGTTAAAACCTACAATCAATCTTAATCTTACGAAAGAGTGGAAAAAAACAAAGGGTATCACACTTCCAGATTCAATTAAGATCCGGCTTCAGAGAAGCCGCGATAATGGTCAAAACTGGGAAACAGTTGAATACGATGGAAAGAATGAAACAATAACACTTTCTCCAGAATATGACGGAAAGTGGAGTTATTCATTCAAAGATCTGGATCAATATGTGAATTATAGAGCAGAGCAAAAGGTTCCATATATCTATCGAGTTGTAGAGGTATCAGGAGACGATGGAAGTGAGACAGTGATTGAAAGTGGCGGATATCTGAATGATAAGTACAAAGTAGCTTACAGTGAGAATGTTGATTGTTCAGAGATTACCAAAGGGACTTCGGAAAGTAAAACAAAATCCTTTACAATAACAAATACTTACAGTCCTAGGACAAATATTAAGATCACAAAACAGGATGCATCAACTAAGGAACCACTGAATGGTGCTAAGTTTAAACTGGAAAAGATGAAGGAAAATACATCGACAGAAAATCTTGTAGTTGATGATAGTTTCAAAACCAAACCAGTAACAACAGGTGACAGTGGTTCTCCTTCAGGAATTGCAGAATTCAAGGATCTGGAAGATGGAACTTATCGTCTGACGGAGACAAAGGCAGCAGAGAATCATAGTTTGTTGAAAGATCCGGTTATTATAGTGATCAACAGGAATGGAGAAAGTCTGATTGACGGTAAAGTATGTAAGGTGGAGAATAATACCATTTCTATTACGATTTCCAATCAGGCAAGATTCAATCTTCCAGCCACAGGAGGATATGGAAGGTACATTGTGATACTTGGGGGGATTGCCCTTGCAGGGGTAGGACTCTTCATGTATAGATTACAAAAACGCAGAAAGGAGGGTAACATCTCCTAGACGCAACAATAAAAAGAAATAATAACACGATAAAGTGAAAGAGAGGAAGGAAAGTATGGGAAAATTTAGAAAAATGCTGGCAGGCGTGTTAAGTGCAGCAATGGTACTGTCAACTATGACAGTGACAGCATTTGCAGAAACTAGTACAACTACACCTGCAACAATTGACACAACAAAAACAGGATCTATTACAATTCATAAATATGAATATAATGAATCGGGTGGAGAAGCTGGCACAGGAGAAACAACAGATGTAAACAAGGTCCCAAGAGATGCAAAAGCTCTTGAAGGAGCGGGGTTTACGATTTATAAGGTGGCAGATATAGATGACTTAGCAAAGTATTATAATGCTAATCCGGAAAGTCTTCCGTCAGTGGATGACTATCTGACAGATGGAGAAATTAATGCTTCAAAAGTTTTAGAAACAAAATCAGAAGTTAAAACAGATAATGCAGGTATTGCAAAGTTTGACAATCTTGCTCTTGGTTTCTATGTAGTTGTTGAGACAACAACACCGGATAAGGTTACAACACCAGTTAAACCATTTATCGTATCCGTACCAATGACAACAAAAGACGGAGATAATTGGTTATACGATGTTCATGTATATCCTAAAAATAAGACAACTTATGGTGGAGTAACATTAGAGAAAACGGGAAAAGATGGAACAAAGCTTGAAGGCGTTACATTTATACTTCAGAAACAGAATGGATCAAGCTGGGTTAATGTAACAAAGAATGAGAATACAGGTGATGATTTAAATCTTAAAACAGATAAAGATGGAAGAATTACTGTAGAGGGTCTTTCACAGGGCAAATACAGATTTATCGAGACTGACCGTGGAACCAATAATGGTTATATTATGGATGGTGCTACTGTATATGAGTTTACAGTAACAGCAGATGGAAAGATTGTTTATGATGGTAAGACAGAGAATAACATTATAATCACTGTAAAGAATGAAAAGCCTGATATGACAAAACAGGTAAAAGAAAGAGATAAAGATAATTGGAAACAGGATCCTGTGGCTGACTATAATGTAGGAGACATGGTTCCATATAAGATCACCATTGATGTTCCATCCAATATTACAAATTTAAAAGAATTTACATTAACAGATACACCGACAAATCTTGATGATAAAGAAGTAAGTTTACAGTGTGAAGGTTCAGATGTAGATTTAAATGCATATTCTGTAGCAAAAGAAGGAGAGCATGGATTTAAAATTACTTTTACTACAGAAAATATGGCATCATATGCAGGAAAGCAGATTGTAGTTACATATAATGCAGAGCTTCTTGGTGGTGCAGTTACTACAATAAATGGTAACCAGAATACAGCAAAACTTGAGTATTCTAACAAGATTCTTCCGGGACAGGATGATAAAGATAACCCGAACAGGCCTGAAAATCCAGATATAAAACCAGGCAAAGATTCTATAGAAGATAGCGCAGTTGTTTATACATTCAAACTTCAGATTCTGAAAAAAGCTGAAAAAGCAGATGGTACCCCATTACAAGATGTTGAATTTGATCTTTATAAAGAGGTTTCAAAAGAAACTATAAACGCAATAACAGGTGCTAAAGCAAAGAATGTTGGACTTGACAGTGAGAAATATTGGTTAAAAATCAATACAGATCCTTTAAAAACAGATGAAAACGGTGAAGTGTCACAGTCCGGTCTTGCAAATGGAACATATTATCTTGTAGAGACAAAAACAAACAAGAACTATAATCTATTAAAAGAACCAGTAAAAGTTGAATTAAATATTGTTTACACAACAACTACAAAGACAGAGTGGGTAACTGATGAAAATGGTGTTAAGACTCTTGTAAAAAATGAGATTACAAAGACAGAATTTAAAGAAGGATCAGATACTTCAACAGGTACTCACACAGAAACTATCATCAACAAGAGCGGTTTCACTCTCCCAATAACAGGTGGTATGGGAACAGTTCTCTTCTCCATCGCAGGTTTTGCACTGATGGCAGGAGCAGCATTTGTACTTCTGAAAGGTAGAAGAAAAGACGCGTAAGAAATCAGAACAATTGCTATAAACTTTTAATTTCATAATGCTATATAAATAGGAGAGGGCAGAAGAATCTGTTCTCTCCTAAAGTAGATTTTACGCTGCTGTGAACAGTAACATGTCGGGCAGTGATTTATTTTATGGGGAAGAGCCAAATGAAAAAGATTCGGGTTATATTTTGTGTTATTATATTTATGACAGGATTGGGAATCGCATCGTATCCATTTATCAGTAACATGGTTGCGCAGCGGCATGCCAGTCAGGTCGTGAAAGATTATGAGACAAATGTAGAAGAAATGGATGAAGAGAAGATTGATGCAATGAAGGAAGCAGCGAAGAAATATAATGAGCAGCTTAGCAATGTTGTATCAGTGGATGATGAAAATGAAAATAATGAGCAGGGAGAGAGTTATGCAGATCTTCTGAATATCGGGGAATCGTTAGGATATATTACGATTCCGAAGATTGATGTGAATCTTCCAATCTATAACGGAACGAGTCAGGATGTTCTTTCCAAGGGTGTCGGTCATATGGAGCAGTCTTCGTATCCGCTTGGCGGAGAGAGTACGCACTGTGTGTTGACAGGACACAGGGGACTTCCGAGTGCGGTATTATTTACAGACTTGGACAAGTTAGAGATCGGGGATGAATTTTATCTTCATGTATTAGACGAGATTCTTGCATATAAGGTGGATCAGATCAAGGTAGTAGAGCCAAATGAATTCGGTGACCTGGAGATCATCGATGGAAAAGATTATTGTACGCTTGTGACATGTACACCATATGCGATCAACTCTCATCGGCTTTTAGTTCGTGGAGAACGGACGGAATATAAAGGAGAACAGGATAAACAGACAAAGAATCAGATGCAGACAGGCGCTTTGACGAAGCGTATTGTTGATGTATGGCCGTGGCTTCTGGGAGCATTTCTTGTCGCAGTGCTGATTGAAAGCGGTATCTTTTTCTCGATTTTAAAACGTAAGAAACAGGACATGGAGGAGTAAGCAATGGAGTATTATGAGAAGCTGCAGAAAGCGATCGATGCAGTAGAGCATGTGATTATTGGAAAAGATGAATGTGTGGAGAAGATCATGGAAGCAATTCTTGCAGGAGGTCATGTTCTGGTGGAAGATATTCCGGGAGTCGGAAAGACGAGCCTTGCGCTTGCATTTGCGAAAGTACTTGATCTGGAACAGAACCGTGTCCAGTTTACTCCGGATGTTCTTCCGGCAGATATTACAGGATTCTCTCTTTATAGGAAGGAACTCGGAAGTTTTGAGTATCAGGAAGGTGCAGTTATGTGCAATCTGTTTCTGGCAGATGAGATTAACCGTACTTCCCCAAAGACACAGTCGGCGCTTCTGGAGGCGATGGAAGAGCGAAATGTAACAGTAGATGGAATTACACATGTGCTCCCGGAACCATTTCATGTGATTGCGACAGAGAACCCGATTGGATCTGCCGGAACACAGATGCTTCCGGAGTCTCAGCTTGACCGTTTTATGATCAGTCTGCAGATTGGATATCCGGAGAAGCAGGATGAATTAAAGATTCTTATGAGCAGAGACAGGACGAATCCGATGGATGCGCTTCAGCCGGTAATCTTCCGGGATGAGTTGAAAGAGATGCAGAAGCTGACCGAAGAGGTTCGAATCCATCAGGTGATCTATGAATATATCATTAACCTTGTGGATGCAACAAGAAAGAATGAAATGATCGAGCTTGGAGTCAGTCCTCGAGGTGCACTGGCACTTGCGAAGATGGCTAAGGCATCTGCATTTCTCTCAGGAAGAAGCTATGTGATTCCGAACGATGTTTCAGATGTATTTCTTAATGTTGCGGAGCATAGAATCCGTCTGAGTTCGAAAGGGCGTCTGAATCACCTGACCGCAGAGAAAGTGCTTGGTGAAGTGTTAGATACTGTGAAAAAACCGGTGCCGCAGAGACGATAAAATCTATAGAATGAAGTAGGACAGGCATATGAGAAATAAAAAAATATATGGCGGAATCTTATTTGTGACGCTTGTGATTGCGCTTTTCTGGGAATCCGCTTTGATTCGGACACTTTTCGCATATGAAGTGTTGATGCTTCCACTTCTCTTTCTTCAGGCAGAGTATTTTGCGAGAAATCTGGAATCCCGTCTACACGTTCCGGTCCGATATGTACAGAAAGGGCAGGAATTTGCGGTGGAAGTTGAACTGGAAAATCATTCTTTCATGCCGATGGAATCAATTCCTGTGGAAATCAGCTGTGAGAATGAATTTACAAAAAGCAGATTCAGCGCAAAGGATACGGCGATGGCCGAGGCAAGGAAAAAAGTGCGGTTACAGTTTTTCCTTGAAGCGAAATATTGTGGCAGAGTGAAAGTGTCTGTTGAGAAGGTGAAGGCACAGGATTATCTGCGGTTGTTTTCGAGAGGGAGCGAGAAGAAATATCAATCCGAAGAAGTGATGGTACTTCCGGTGATTCATAAAATACCGGTGCAGCAATCATTTCAACTGGAAGAAAATCTGGAAGGACAGCTGTTTTCAAAAAATAGAATCGGTGAGGATACTTCAGAAGTATTTGACATTAGGGAATATCGTTCGGGAGATACTTCTCACAGGATCCACTGGAAATTATCTGCGAAGACAGATGATTTTATGGTGAAGGAATATAGTCTGCCAATGGAACGCACAGTATTACTTTTTCTTGATCTGCATATTGGAAAAGAAGAAAAGTTTACACAGCAGAAGCTGGATCATTTTCTTGAAATCCTGGCTTCACTGTCATGGTCTATGCAGGAGCAGAACTGGCATCACAAGGTGATCTGGTGGGATGAACAGAATCAGATGTTAAAGGAAGCGGATGTTTCTTCGGAGGAAGAAACCTTTCGTATGTTAGAACAGATCTGTTCCTCCAGAGTATATTCGAAAGCATATGAGATTCAGGAATTATATTTCCGGCAGTTTGGCGAGCGGACAGAAGAGCTCGGAATGCAACTTGATATTTCAGGGAAACTTTATCATGGTGGAAGATGTATAAAAGTATTCCGCCAAGAGAAACTGGAAGAGGATTTAATGGAATGGGAACTGGAACTGTAAAGAAGAAAAAAACAAATCATACAGAAGAGACAGGAATCCGTGTGGTACGCAGACGGATTCTACAGGAAGATCCGCAGGGAGACAGACTTTCTTCTGCCTCGTTCTGGTGGATGACGGGACTGTGCTTTCTAAGTACAGTGGCTCTTTGTATGCTGTTTACAAAAGCATTTTCTATTACATTTGCAAAATGGCTCGTTTATCCGGCGATGCTTGTGTACTGTGTTCTCTTTACATTATATTATGAACAAAGACAGTTGAAAAAATATTGCGTGTTTCTCTTTTTAGGAGTTGTTTTTGTGCTTTGTCTGGTCATGTTTCTGATACAGAAGGAGTTGATGGCAAGCATTTCTTATGTGTGGATGCAGATGGCAGAGCAGTTGAACCGGTCTTATCAGGGAGATTTGAGTGTGCCATCAGGAGCCGGAAATTCTGCGACACTGTTTTTCCTTTTTTTGTTCCTTGGTGTTGTGTGGATTCTTGCACAGGGAATGATCAAGAGACACGAGAAAGGATATTTTCTGTTGATCACATTTCCTGTGTTACTGGTTGTTCTGCTAAGTGGGGGAAATGTATCGAAAGCAGCTCTTTTTCTATTACTCCTTAGTTTCTTGTGCATCACGGCAGCATCCGGAATCCGTGTGAGAAAGAAGTTCTGGGGTGGAGAAGAGAGCGAGGCATTTTGTCAGAATCTCCGGGCGGTTCGAAGAATTCAGAGCAGAGCATCTGTCGTGTGTATCGCAGCAGGAACGATTCTGCTTCTGACTTCCTTTTACCTGCTTGGACCGGTTCTTTCAAAGCCAATCGTGACGTTATCAGATGTATCAGCGCCTGTGAAAGTTCATGGAATGCAGTTCCTTTATGATTTCCTTCCGAAAATATCAGGTGGTAAGTTGAATCTTTCGCTTGAAGGGGTCGGAGGTGGTGTCTCGGACGGAGAATTGGGAGATGTCGAAGGATCTTCCTATGATGGAATCGAATCCATCCGTGTGACGACATCTGCACAGCCGAAAGAGGTTCTGTATTTAAAAGGATTTGTCGGATCAGAATATACCGGAGACAGCTGGAAACCGGGAGATGAAGATGCGCTGCATGATGCGGCTCTCAACTGGAAAACAGAAGGAAATTCCCTTCTCTATCTGCAGAATCTTCCGTTTTTGCGAATGATGTATACGCAGACACAGCAGCCGGAGCAGATGACGGTAGAGAGATTGAATGCAAATACAAAGTATACCTATGTTCCATATCAGGCTTATCTGAACGACTATTATGAGATGATCGGCGGAGATGGTTCAGTTGCAGGGCAGACAGCGCAGGATGACAGTTATGCATGGTTTCCGGTTACAGATTTCCAGAAGGAAATGACAGAGTGGGCAAAGCAGGATGATCAGCAAAGTGTACTTGACGAAGTGGAGACTTCTTATGAGGTATATGTAGAAAATAATTATGAAGATGTTCCTTCAGATCTGAAACAGCTGAAGAAAATGTGCAAGGAGAAAAAAGCAGAGTGGAAAAAGAAAATGAGCGGAGATATCACACAAGAGCAGAAGGATGATCTTGTCAGTGAGCGGATCACGGATGTGAAGCAGTTCATAAGACAGACGCTCTGGAAACAATGCTCCTTTTCAGAATCTGTAAAAAAGCTGCCGAAGGGAGAAGATTATGTAGAATATTTTCTGTTTGACAGGAAGAAAGGAGATTCTACAGCATTCGCTTCCGCAGCGGCGTTGATGTTCCGTGAGTGTGGAGTTCCGGCAAGATATGTAGTCGGTTATGCGGCACCGGCAAATTTATTTACGGAAAACAGTGAAGGGAATTACTCGGCAGTTCTCCAGGATGACAATGCACATGCATGGGTGGAAATCTATGTGCCGGGTGCCGGATGGATGCCGGTGGAGACAACACCTGGATTTGACGGAACGATTGAGAATGTTGAAAGTACCGATGTTCAGACGGATTCAGTGAATGATCAGAAGGACAAAAAGGAAGAGAAGAAAAACTGGAAAGAGGAAGCGGGAGATCTTTTTAAAGATACAAAGAAAGCTTTCAGTGGCAAAACGATAGAAATTGTGAGCGGAATTCTTCTATTCTTACTATTAGTTGAGGCAAGGAGACGTTGGATTTCCGGAAGAAGACGGGGCAACGGAAGAAAATTATCGAAGGAACAGAAGGTAAAAGAAATCTTTTGCAGCTTCTATGAAGTGCTTTTGTTTGGTGGATTTCCACAAGATGTGGATACAACAGAAGAAGAATTTGAAAGAGAAGTTGCACTGCGTTATCCGGAATTTACGGAGAAGGAGTTGGAAAAGTTCAGGACTCTTGTTCTTCAGGTGCATTATGGATATGAGGTAATCTCAGAGCAGGATGTACAGTTTGCACGAGACGAGTATGATAAGCTTGTAAAGGCAACAGTAAGACAGATGAAGTTCAGAAAGAAGAGCGTATTTTATATATGGAAAGGATTCTGATGAGAGAAAGGAGCGTGAGGAAATGAGGAGGCTGGCAGCGGTTCTCTGTGTGTTGATCTATCTTGGCGGCGTAATTGTATTTGCGTGGCCGGATCTTAACAGTTTAAAAACAGGATATGAGAATAAGAAAGTGATGGAACAGTTCCAGGATCAGACAGAAGCAGAACAAAGTGTATCTAATCAGACAGACTCTACCTCTGCCGATTCCAACCAGATCCCAGAGAACGCCCAGCTCTACCAGGAGATGCAGGCATATAATCAGCAGATCTTTTCAGATGGTCAGTCAGGACTGACTGATCCGTGGTCTTACGAGCAGGAGACATTGGATC
>ENA-OUOY01001442-OUOY01001442.1-human-gut-metagenome-genome-assembly--contig:-NODE-1442-length-13792-cov-3.450753_pt1 | contig 13792 bp, 7 predicted proteins | sample MGYA00237937_ERZ548767 | MGnify/ENA primary metagenome ERZ548767 (study PRJEB26490, sample SAMN05356887) | human gut metagenome | biome: terrestrial biome; feature: human-associated habitat; material... | reverse complement strand
TTCTTATCGTAAAAATCTGTGTCCTCCAATAATTCATCATTTCTGTCCGCAAGTAAAATCTCAGGTGTAAATCCATTTATCTGTTTCCCGGAAACTTTTTCATCTTCTGCTGCTTTTTCTCCAGCAGGATTTTCCTGCACTGGCATTGCCGGATAGCTTGCCCCCGGATACAGTGCAGCCTCCGCGTCATACTCCACATTTCCAAGACTCCGCGCCATAATTTTATAAAAAATATCGTTTGTGCAGGTCAAGACTTCCTCTCTGCTTCGGAAGTTTTTGTGCAGGTCGATACGCTGCGTGGTGCTCTCTTCCAGCGAATAGGAATCGTATTTTTTCATGAAAAGTTCCGGTCTTGCGAGACGGAACCGGTAAATACTCTGCTTTACATCCCCGACCATGAAAATATTATTTTCCCCACGCTCCTCTCTGGAAATGGAGCGAAGCAGTGTCTCCTGCACTTCGTTGCTGTCCTGATACTCGTCGATCATGATCTCCACAAAGGTATCCCGGAACTCTTCCGCAGTCTTTTTCGCCTTCTCCGTCTCCTCATCCACAAGGATCTGCAATGCAAAATGTTCCACATCATGGAAATCCACCAGATTTTTCCGGCGTTTTGCGGCTGCAAACTCATCTGCAAACTGCTTTGTGAGACGGACAACCTCCTCTAACATCGGCTCCGTGCGCTCTAACTGCTCGATCATCATCTCCGGCGAACAGAAAAAATATTGTTTGCAGAGTTTTTTCACCACATCCTTTGCCTGCTCCCTGAGACTTTTCACCAGCTCTAATTTATCAGGATCTCCCTCAAACCCTCTGCTGCTCGCAAGTCTGTCGTATTTGATATCGGAAAGCGCCCCGGACAGTTCACAGAAAGAGGTTAGTCTTGACAAACCATCATATTTTTCCAGATCACTCTGCACTGCTTTCTCGTACATATCCGGTCCGTCATCCTGCTGTGTAATTGCAAGCGCCTGCTTTAAGAGCTGTTCACAGTCTTTTAAGACAAAACAGATATTTTCCGTGAGCGGAGCAAGCCATTCTGCGCGGTCTAACTCCTCCCTGTTTTCGATGCGGTAGATTCCCACAAAGGAATCAAGCCATTTTTCCGGCCACGGATAACTTCTGGAAAACTCATATAACTGGAGGATCATCTCATTTAATGCTGCATCCGTCCGCCCCGATGCATAGCCCTCCACAAAATCGGAAAATGCTTCCGAAGGCTCCTCATAATTTTGTTCCAAAACTCTGCCAAGAACATCCTCGCGCAGTAATTTTAACTCACCCTCATCCCCGATACGGAAATTCGGTTCCAGATCGATCTCATGAAAATGATTGCGCACCACGTACAGACAGAAGCTGTCGATGGTCGTGATCTGTGCATTGTGAATCAGGGTCAGCTGTCTTAACAGATGCTCATCCCCCGGCTGTTCATCTAACGCTTTCTCGATCGCATTTCCGATCCGCTCCCGCATCTCTGCCGCAGCCGCATTGGTAAACGTCACGATCAGCAGATGGTCAATGTCGACCGGATGATTTTTGTCTGTTATGATTTTCACGATCCGCTCTACTAAAACAGCGGTCTTTCCAGAACCTGCTGCCGCAGATACCAATATATTTCGATTTCTTAAGTCAATGACCTGCTGCTGCTCTGTGGTCCATGAAACTCCCATATTTCTCACTCCTGTTATTTACTGTTCCTGCTTTTCGTTTTCCATACGCTTTAATATCTCGTCCGCGCTGTCAAATTTTTCCAGTTTATGATAGGAATAACCCGGCATCCGGGTGTCAAAACCGCAGACGGTATGGTATGGACAGTAATCACAGCCACTTTTTCCGTCCAGCGAGTATGGATGGATCGAAATATCTCCGGCAAAGATTTTTTTCCCGGTCTCTTTGATTTTCTCCTGTACATAATCAGACATCACAGAAAAATCGTAAGTGCTGGCAGCCTTAGAAGTTGCTTTTAAGCTTCCATCCGCCTTTTTTCCGATTGGAATGACCGAAGAATTTCCGGCAAAATCTGAATCCATCGCCTCGTAGATTTCCGGATTATCATTCACCAGACCATTTAATTTCAACTGCTCCAAAACGCTGTTTTTTATCTCTGCCTCTGTCTCATTTCCAAGTCCGTCTACTATCGGATTTTGAATGTGATAGTAGAAAATACCCGCCGGTTCCGCTTTTTTGCCCGGATGGCGTTTTTCCTCTAATTCCAATGCCGCATTCATATAGACCACAAGCTGTAACTGCAGTCCATGATACAGATTGACAAGTGAAAAACTCGTATTTCCCGATTTATAATCGATGATCTTCACATAAACTTTATCCGGCGTCTCGTAGGTGTCCACACGGTCGATCCTGCCGAGCAGGTTCATTTTTTCCTCATCACTCAGCTGAAAACGGATGGCGTCCAATTTATCTGCCCGCGAAAAGGACACCTCAAAATCACTCGGCACAAATTTTCCCTTCTGGATCTGGGTGGTGAGCGCCCAAACCGTGCGCTTGATGGTCTGGCGCATCCGACCGGTCAGGTAACGGTTTCTCACGTTCTCAAACGCTCCGGCATTTTTGCACCCGGCAATCGCATCATCCATGCTCTCCTCAATAAATGTCTCCTGCACGTCCTCCGGGATGTCAAACCAGGTGTACTCTGATTTTTCCACACGTCTGGAAAAATGTTCAAGCGCATCATGGTAAATATTTCCCATGTCCACGCTTGCAAACTCCAAAAGCTGACGCTCCCTTAAACGCAGACCATAATTCAGATAATGCGCATAGGCACACGCCGCAAAGCGCTCCAATCTTGTGACGCTGTTCTCTAACACGGTCCCGTAGAGTGCTTTTGTTACCGCATGGCTGATTGGCTCATCACTGTGTACCACATACGACGCTTTTAACAGGCGGTCGGCTTCCTCTTTCCAGTTTTCATCTGAAAGATAAAACTTTGCAAGCGCATTCCACACCTCTTTTTTCGCTGGCTCTGATAACTTTTCCTCTGTCTGATCTGCCTCTGACGCAGTTTTTTCATTCTCCCCGGACCATGCCTCATCCTGCAGTCCCTCCAGGAAAAACGCCATGCTGCTCTTCGGCGTCATGATGCAGTCCGCAGAAGTTGTCTCCTCGATTTCCTCCACCGTTTTCTCCGGGAACATTTTCAAGAGCGTTCCAACAAAATACGACCTTCTAAGTGCTTTTCCGTCCGCATTCACTTTTGAAAAAGTCACATATAAAAAATCAGATGGCTTCGTCACATTCAGATATAGATAAAAGCGCTGGATGAACACTTTTTCACGCGCACCCGGTGCAAGTTCCAGATGACATGCCACCATTTTCTCACGTTCAAACTGCGAGATGATACCTCCGGCATTGCCCGCTTTCGGCACAACACCGTCATTGACACCGATGAAAAATAAGATTTTGATATGGTTCAATCTGGTTCGCTCGATGTCACCGATCGTCACTTTATCATTTCCCGGCGGGATCACGCCGACTCTTGCAGCCTCAAATCCGGCGTCTAAAATATCCGCATACTCTTTGACCGGAAGCACTTCGTCTCCCAGGAAGTCCACAACCTTATCAAACAGATCCATGACAATTTTGTAAATCTGGGCGTACTCTTTCGCCTTGACCTGATTGCCCTGCCGTTCAAATTCCAGTTCTTTTTGTTTTAATTTTTGTTCTATTTCTAATTTTTCAATTAATTCATACAACACAGTGGTCTCGTCACGCACAGTCTTTCCCTGTGTGAACGCTTCCGATAACGGTGCAAAGAGATCATAAATCTTTGCCCGCACTTCATTCATTTCTGTGAGGTTCTCTTTTTCGGTATCATCGAACACAAACGTCCACTGTTTTTCCCATTTTTTTCTGCCGCGTATCCCTTTGGCAAGCACATAGTTTTCCAGCAGATCGATCTGCTGCTCTGTGATATCGGTCAGACCGCAGCGCAGAAAACGGAACACGCTCTCATAAGAGAAATCAAGTTCCACCACCTCAAGCACCGCACGGATAAACTCGATAAAAGGATGAAACAGAATGGTTCTCGTCTGGTCGAGAAAGTACGGAATATCATACGCTGCAAAAATCTCATCCACATAGTTGTCGTAAAGACTGACGTCCCCGGTCACCACTGCGATATCCTTATAACAGTACTGTTTCTCACGCACAAATTTCGTGATCTCACGCGCCACAAAGTGAAGCTCTTCCCTCGGATTTTTAAGGCTCACGATCCGCAGTTCATCCTCCTTCTGCCGCCATTTATGATAATACGGTCGAAACAGATTCTGCTCCATGAAGTACAGGGATGGAGCATTTTTATATCTGTGATTTTTTCCATCGGATAACACAACAGGCTCCTCCACCGTGACATGAAGTTCCTCTGCCATTTTCATCAGAACCGAAACCGTCTTTTTACTCATGGAAAAAAGTTCCTGCTCGCCCCTGCAATGGTAAAAATCCTCGCCTGCATCCATCGTCACGGAGACAATGATACGCTCTGATAACACTAAAAGTTTCCTGAGAAGCTGATTCTGTATCGGTGTAAAACCGGTAAATTCGTCAAACACAATCACGCTGTCTTTTATAATATTCGAATCCTCTGCGGCATCGCACAATAGCGATAACACTTCCTCAGAGGTGATATACTGCCCTTGCAGATATTCAGAAAAACTGTGATACATGACCGAGATATCCTGCATTTTCAGGCGCAATGTCTCCCCGACATCCTCCGTCTCCAAAAATGTATCCAATTTTTCTGGTGACACGTTATACTGCGTCAGCTCGGAAATGAGGGATTTCACCTCACTGATGTACCCCATCCGGTTTAAGTTACCGCCCAGCACACTTAAGTTTTTCTTCTGCTCCCCTGCAAGCTTGCGGAGCACCAGATTCTTTCCGGTCTCCTCCAACACGCGCAGGTTCTGTTTCCCAAGCTCGTCAAACACACGGTATGCAAGGCGCGCAAAACTTAACACATCCACGTTCATGATAGCATGTGACTTTTCAAGCCGCACAAGCTCGCGCTGTGTCTGCATGGTGAACTGCTCCGGCACAAGCACCAGATAATTTTTCTCCGGATGCTCTGCCGCCTCTTTTAGTATGTTCCTATATAAATAGGATGATTTTCCACTTCCTGAATTTCCGAAAATAAATTGCAGCGACATGTTTTTCCCTAACTTTTTTCAAATTCTAATTTTCGTTTTCTGTTCCTTTTCATAGTACATCATTCTATCTTTTTTGACTAGAATAAAGTTACCGGCTTATGATGTTTTCCATCAGAAAATTTCTCCAAAAGAATGGAACAAAAAAGCTGCCATACAATCCGGGAATTTCTCCTTTCAGTACGACAGCCGTAATCACTGATCTCTATTTCTGTGCTTTTGTCTTTTTCTTCCGGTAACCATTGATGTCATATTTTCTTTCATACTCATCAAAGTATGCCATGTAAGTGTCATTCTTTAACTCGCGGACACTCTTTAAATACTCATGGGTATCAAAGTCTGCTGCCTCAAGCTCGATCATGGCAACTGCGATGTTCGAGCAGTGTGCTGCGATTCGTTCCAGGTTCGTCAGCAGATCATTAAACGCAAATCCCTGCTTCATCTCGCATTTTCCGGTGCGGAGTCTTGCGATATGACGCAGTTTCAGTTCATCACAGAGGATACCGATCAGTTCGCGGAGTGGTTCTACTTTTGCCGCCATCTCAAGGTCGTCCGCACAGAATGCATCCACCGCAAGACTGACACACTCTTTTACTGCATTCTCCAGCACATCCAGTTCATACTGTGCCTCGTCCGAAAATGCAATTTTCTTCTCGTTCAGCTCCGCCGCAACCTCTGAGATATTCACCGCATGGTCGCCCAGACGTTCGAAATCACTCACTGTATGCAAAAACTTGGATACCTGCTTCGCCTGGCTTCCATTCATCTCATGCGTGGACATCTGCATCAGATAGGTTCCCAGCTTATCCTCATATTTATCGATCAGCGTTTCCTTCTCCTGTACCTTATTAAATTTTTCTGTCGAATACACAAGGAACAGGCTTAACGCACGTAAAATATTCTTTCTTGCCTTCTTTGCCATGCCGTTCATCGCAAGATGGCTCTGCGTGATCGCAAGATCCGGGTAAGCAAGGAAACGCTCCTCGAGCAGATCGAAGTCTGCCTGATCCTCCTCGTCCTCCGGCGAATCTTTTACAACAAGATAAACAATTTTTTCAATCCATTTGATAAATGGAAGAAGTACTAAAATCGTTGCCGCACGGAAAACCGTGTTTAACAGTGCGATCAGTACCGGGCTCATGGTGGCATTCATAAACGGGAAATGCACCACAGCATTGACAGAATAGAATACAATTGACCAGAACAGCATGCCGAACAGATCGTTAAACAGATAGATCAGGGCTGTTCTCTTACCATTTTTGTTCGTTCCGATCGAGGAGAGCAGAACCGGACAGGCTGCGCCGACACCAATACCCATGGTAATAGGAAGCGCCGCTGCAAAAGTGATCGTTCCACTCATGGACAACGCCTGAAGAATACCGACTGAGGCAGATGCACTCTGCAATACCGCTGTAAATAAAATACCTGCCAGTATACCTGCCGCCGGATTCTTAAACATTGTCAATACATTCACAAAATGCTCGTTATCTTTTAATGGTGCAACTGCCCCACTCATGGTCTGCATCCCCACCATCAGGATGGAGAACCCAAGCATAATGTCACCGACATTTTTAAAGCCGGATTTTTTTACAAACATTTTAAAGATAATACCAATGATCGCCACGATCGCTGAGATGGTCGCTGTGGACAGCAGCTGTGCAATCCCGTTCGAACCGTCAATGTACGACAAACACAAAATCCAGCCTGTCACACTCGTTCCGATGTTAGCTCCCATGATGATACCGATCGCCTGCGCAACCTTCATCATTCCGGAGTTTACGAAGCCGACAACCATAACAGTCGTTGCGGAGGAGGACTGGATGATCGCTGTCACAGCAGTTCCAAGCAGCACTCCTTTCAACGGTGTGTTCGTCAGCTTATAAAGAACCAGCTCCAGCTTATTTCCCGCCACTTTCTTCAGTCCGTCTCCCATCAGGGACATACCAAAAAGGAACAGTGCCACTCCGCTGAGCAGCGATAAAATAATAGTAAATGTTGTCATTTGTACTCCTAACTACGTTATACATTCTAACGTATCCCTGTCTGCAATTTTATTTACAAACTTTTTACATGATTTTTACATTTAACCGACATTTCTTATTATACTGTACCTCATGGCAAAATCACAATCATTTTATTTCTATTTTAAAATTTTTTACATTTCGCCTAGGAAAATACCGTTTTCAGACAAAATTATTATCACTTTTTTATCTATTCTCATTTAGTGAGAGCAGATTCAGCCTTTTTTGTCTGCACCTCTCCGCTCAATCCCTGTTTTCTTATAGTATTCTGCCTTATCCTCATACATGCGCTTCTCAGCTTCCTGCAGAAGTTCATCCAGATGTGTGTCCGCCCTGTCCTGCCAGATCACTCCCACTGCGATATTTACGTCCTTCTCAGCTGTCAGACACTCTAACTGCCTTATGCGTTCCGCCAACGTGTCCTGATCGATCTGCGCGCACAATACAAGCAGCTCATCTCCCCCGATACGGAATACGCCGTAATCGCCAAACACTTGCTCCAGACATGCACCGGCTCTAAGGATCAGGTCATCCCCTGCCTTATGTCCCAGTGTGTCATTCACACCCTTTAAACCAGTAACGTCACAATAAACTACGCCAACGCTCTGCTCCGGATCGATCTGTCTCACATACTTTTCCATCGCAAAGCGGTTTCCAAGCTGAGTCAGCGCATCCTTATAGCTTAGATCTTCCAGACGCCTCATCAGATTCCTGCGTCTGATGCAGGACTTGAGAAAAGAACCCATGATCTGAAGCATATCCGACGTATATTCCAATGAAAATGCCGGCGGATTGTCAACTCCGTAAAAAGCAATGACTTTTTCCGCATCATAAATTGGCATGGCAACAATGGAATGGATCTTCTGCCGCTTCAGATTCTCATATTGTAACGGATCGCTCAGGCGCATCTCCTCAATATCCGGTATCTGGACACATTTTCCCTCCTCAAAAATGTGATACCAGTTCTCACAGATCTCCGGCGGAAGATTCTGGAGATTGTCGATCTCCGGTGGCACTCCCGGCGCCGTCCATTCATATGTATTATCATCCCTGCCATCTCTGTTCTTCTCAAAAATATATGTTCTCTCTCCGTTCAGCACTTTTCCGAGATATTCCAGAATAATACGGATCGTCTCGTCCGGCGACTCGACAGAAAGCGCATCCTTCAATGCCTCGTTGACAAAGGACTCCATATCCCTGTACTTCTGGATCATCTTGTCCTGTGAACGCTCCTCGCTGATATCTATACTGATCTCGATCCGGTACTTTTTATTTGTGACAGGATCTTCCACCAGGGTATCTTTCAACATCATGTATTTATCGATCACCGGATTATAATAACGCCACTCGACAAACTTTCCGGCACAAAGCCTGTCATTATTGCACATACCACAGGGAACAGAAGATTTCTGCAGCACCTCGTAGCACTTCATCCCTTTCACATCATCTATGGACTGTAATCCATACACCTCTAACAATTTGCGGTTCATATAAACAAGCTCATCTGTCTCTATGTCTGTTGCGTACACGTACTCATCCAGATTATCTAAAAACTTCCAGATAACTTCTATTTCGTTCATTCTTTATACTCCGTTTCATGCAGATATGAAATTTCTATAAAAATCTGTATAGTAAAATAGCACCTCCTGAGAGGTACTATCTCACCATACGCCATTATTATGCGGATTGCAAACAAACTCTTCCATAAACTTCTTTTTTTCACAGGGTTTTCCAAAAAAATACCCCTGAAGATAATCCGCCTGCAGTTCTTTCATCTTAAGATGCCAGTCTTCTTTTTCAATTCCTTCCACACAGATGCGGATGCCGATGCTGTGAACCATCTCAATGATCTTTTTAAACAGCTCGTAATCCCGTTCGCAGCTCATTGCCTTTGCTGTGAAATCCTTATCCATTTTCACATAGCCCGGATTCATGTCACTGATGCAGTGGAGATTGGAATATCCGGTTCCAAAATCATCGATCACGAACTGAATCCCATTTTCCTCAAGCACTTTCCTGAATTTACAAAAGACCGGTGTCATATCCATGAAGCCGCTTTCAGTCATTTCTATGCAGATGCGATCCGGCGTCAGTCCATTGTCCCTGACCGCAGTGAGTATCTTGTCTGCAATCTTTCCATGCTCGATCTGATAATAGGAAATATTCACGTTCACCCTGAATTCCGGTATATATTGCTGTATCTCACGGCACATTTTTGCTGCCTCATTTAACACAAACCTTCCCGCCGGAATGATCAGTCCTGACTTTTCCAGAAGCGGTATGAACTCGACCGGAGACAGCCACTCCTTGCCTTCCTCTGTCACCATGGTATACCGCATGAGTGCTTCTGCACCGATCACACGCCCGGAAACACAATCCACGATCGGCTGATAGTATACTTCAAAACCTTCACACCCGTTAGCGATGGAACTTCTCAGTGCACTTATGATTCTTCCATTCCGCTGGAATTTCTCGTAATCCTCCTGCCTGTAAAAATAGATGTTATTTTTTCCCATCCGTTTTGCCTTTTTCAGGGAAAATTCAAACTTTTTGCGGCATTCCTCGTAGCCTTCTGCCACAGTCGAGGCATCGATCACTCCTGCAGAAGCTGAAAATACAACTTCATATTTTTCAGAGATGATGAATTCGTCTATTTTCTCACCGATCTTTTTTTTGAGCTGTATGGCATCATCCATGGAAGTACTGTCAAGATCCACGATCACATACTGATCTGCGACCAGATGATAGAGTCGCTGATTTCCGGACAGACACTCTTTCATACAGTCTGCAACACTTTTTAACACATAATCGCCATAATTGCTGCCATGTGTTTCATTCACCGTTGCAAAATCATCAATTCCAATATGCATAAGAAATCCGGTCGTCACAGGTTTCTTCTGTGACCGCAGATAAGCACAAAATTCCATTCCGCCTAAAAGCCCGGTCACATTATCAGCCCGCCGCTGGTTTCCGGTCTCATTCAGACATCCCACCAGATACCCCGGCTTCCCATCTTCATCATCAATCACTACTCCGCGGCAGTTGACCCATACCGGAAGCCCGTTTTTGTCGAGCCACCGGTAATGGATATCATGCACCTTTTCCTTTCCATCCATCACAGCCTGCATATGCTTTGCAAACATAGTGCGGTCTTCTTTGTAGACAACGGACATGATCTCCTGCTTTACATTCCTCACATGTGTCTCAGAAATCATAAACCGATCCAGGGCAGACTGGGAAATTTCCATCTTATTATTCTGGAGATCGATTACGTACAGGTAATCATCCATGCATTCCGCTATGATTTCCAATAAGATCTCTGCTGTCAGATCTCCTAATATTCCATATACATCCTTATTCATAACCAGAGAACCTTCCCTTTTCTTTTGCGCTTATACTCCTGCGCATCCAATTGAATTTATCTGGTCTGATATTATTTTTCCGTCTTTGCAACTTTAAATCTGCGGATCATTGTACGTAAATTGTCTGCTTCGCTGCTCATCTCTTCACTTGCAGCCGCACATTCCTCTGAAGTAGCTGAATTCGTCTGTACCACATCATTGATCTGCTCGATTCCTTCATTGATCTGATGGATCTCTGCTGTCTGTGTCTCTAAGGTGTCTGCGATATTTGTCACTTCACTTGTGATCGTTTTTGAATTCTCTGCCACTTCCTCTAACTGTGCTGCTGTTTCCTTTGCAACTATCATACCTTTTTCAACAGCATTCACAGAGCGCTCGATCAGTGCCGCTGATTCCTTTGCCGCTTCTGCACTCTGATCTGCCAGGACATTTACCTGATTTGCAACTACTGCGAAACCTTTTCCTGCCTCACCGGCTCTTGCAGCCTCAATAGATGCGTTTAAGGCAAGCAGGTTGGTCTGGGATGCGATCTCATTGATCGTCGCAATGATCTTGTCAATCTCATGCGATGCATCATTGATCTCGTTCATGGAGACAACCATCTCCTGCATCTTTCCGTTGCTCTCGATCAGCGCCTGTCCAAGCTGTTCCACTTTTCCGCTGATCTCCTTTGCTGCCTGTGAATTGTTTGCCACCTGTTCGGAAACACCGGTAACGGTAGCGGTCAGTTCCTCGACAACTGCTGCCTGATTCGTTGCGCCGTCTGCAAGCTCGTTCGAGCTGGATGCCACCTGTTCTGCTCCGTTGGATACCTCATCGGAAACCCTCTGGATTCCTCTTACCGTATCAGACATGCTGTTCTGGAACTCCATAAAGGATTGTAAAATACCAACAAAGTCCCCTCTCCACTCTACCTCTGGCTGTACATCAAAATTGCCCTCTGAGAACTGTTTCATGGAGCGGTCAATATCATCGACATACGTTCCAAGGATATGGATGGACTTACGCATGCTGTGTGCAAGTCTTCCGATCTCGTCCTCGGAGTGGTATTCCAGCTGGCTGTGCAGATTTCCTTCCGTGAGTTCCTTCGCCACGTCCTCGATCGCATGTAATGGTTCCAGAATAGTTTCAAGTACCATCCTGCTCACTTTCTTTGCGATTGCCCATGCAAGGAGCAGGAAGATAATGATCACTGCAATACCGGCAACTGCACAGAAGATCGTGCTCAGGACAGCCTTACTTCTCTGTTCATCAGTCAATGCATCTAATTTCTTTGAAATTTCTACTAAGCTGTTTAATGCAGGGGTACACTTATTTAAGATACCATCGACAGCCTGATCTTCCTTACCGGCCTTGATCTCTTCCATGATCTCATATCCGATCGTTCCCCAGTCCGTAAATGCACCTTTATATTCTGTATAAAGATCCTCTGTAATGACACCTGTGCCGTGTAAAACATTCATCTGTGTATCTACGGTCCCGAGAAGCTCTTTCACCTTCTCCTCGTAGCTGTCGTAAGTGGATTCGTCATCATTCAGCGCCATTTCACGGATATTTCTTGCTGCTGTATTTATATTAATTCTGCATGTTTTTACTGCCTGATCTGCTGCGTTGACATTATTGACATAATTCATCATATTGGCAAACAGAATGCCTATTGCAATAATAGAAATCACTCCTGACAGCAGCATCATGTTAATGACTTTTCTATAACCGTAACTGATTCTTTTCTGCAGATACATATTTTCAAGTTTTGTTTTCATTGTACTCTTTTGTGACAACATAAATTGTATTTTCCTTTCCATTCTAATATACTTTTTTTCTTTCTCTGATATATTAATTTTTCCAGTCTGACAATGTATTAATTGCCTCGTTTTATTTCACTTTTTATCTGTTTTTTCTTCTACCCTCCACCTGAAAAATCTGTCAATTTTCTTCTAGTTTCTCACATTATAGTCTCATATTTTATGTCTGTCAAACCTTAAATGACTTTTTTCAATTATTTGTTTGAAAACGTTTCTAAATTGTATTTCCGACCGCTTCCTTTGCAAGGCGGTCTGCTTCTTCATTGCCATCCACACCGGAATGGCCTTTTACTTTCACAAATTTAATCCTGATTTTATTTTTTGCAGACTGCATATAATCATAGTAGGCGATCGTGCCCTGCCTGTTCCGTTTCCAGGCTCCCTCTGCCCACATCTCGATTCCCATGTAATCGTAATAAATCGTCACTTCCGGAAGTTTCAACTCGATCGCACGTTCTACTGCAGCCATCGCTCCTAATATTTCTCCTGAAACATTGCGCATGGATGCCATCTCCGCATCGTTTCCGCTTCCCTGCAGCACTTCTTTCTCTCCATTATGAATGAGAAATCCGCCGTAGCCGTAGACTTTTGTGGCAATGTTGTAAGAGCCGTCGACAAAGGCGTAGACTGCCGGATTTTGTTCCTGCTTCCCTGTATCTGGTTTTTCTGCTTTTTCGCTCCGCTTTCTGGAGGTGTCTTCTGCACCCACGAAGGCTTCCGCTTCCTCAAGTGTTTTGAAGCTTTTATATACGGCACCCGGAAAACCGTCTACCATTTTTTTGCAATCATCCCAGCTGTTATAGATTCCCGGAATTTTACCTTTTTTTACCGCGTAGAATTTTGATGCCATGTATGCTTCCTTTCTGACTGATATTTCATTATGATAATTCCAGCCTGCAGCTTCCTCTCATCTGCAGTGGACACTCGTAAACATTTTCGTCCCCATTTCTTCCGATATAGGACAATGGGCATTTTCTGCAGTCCTCTAATGCAAAATCTGCCGGAACATCAAACTCAATTTTCGCTTTTTTACTTCCTTTTGCCTCATTCTCATGCCTGATGTTGTCCCAGCTTAATTTCTGTCCGCATCCCTGACATTTTTCAGTACCGGTTGCAACTGCGCGTTTGCATGTCGGACAGGCATAGTACTCTTTCCCTGTCATATCCTTTGTCTCTATTACCTCTGATGGGAACTGTTTGATCAGTTCTGCTCTTAAATCGTCCTGCATTTTTTGTCTCCTGTATTCTAATTTTTTATTTAAGTACGCAATCAAACTGCTTTTTCTAAAATATCTCTTATCTGATCCTGCAATAAATGATTTTTTTCAATCGCAGCATCAGCTAAATTCTGAACTAATTCTTTATGTTGAATCAAAATGTTCTCACAATTCTGAAACTCTTCCAACAGAAGTTCATTGGCTTTCGCTATGTACCCCTCCGTTCCA
>ENA-OUOY01001428-OUOY01001428.1-human-gut-metagenome-genome-assembly--contig:-NODE-1428-length-13894-cov-6.544620_pt1 | contig 13894 bp, 7 predicted proteins | sample MGYA00237937_ERZ548767 | MGnify/ENA primary metagenome ERZ548767 (study PRJEB26490, sample SAMN05356887) | human gut metagenome | biome: terrestrial biome; feature: human-associated habitat; material... | reverse complement strand
CATCTGACCTATCTTTTCCTCCAAGGTGAGTTTCTTCAGGGTTTGTTCTACCTGAGCCTCAATCTTAGGGTCGCTCTTGATGACCGGAACATTGGCACTGGCTGTATAAGCCAATGCCAATAATGAAATAGATAATAAAATTTTCTTCATAAACAGTAAAGGTTTGACGTTTTATGATAAAAACGGAAATCTTTCTAATATTTTATTCAATAGTTACTTTCTTTACGGTATAACCATTACCCACGAGGAGGAAACCATTCTGCTCAGTCAAGAGTTTGATAGAGAGGTCGGTCAGTTCAAACTTCCATGTAGCAGGACCAGTCACCATGAAGTCGCCACGCTCTGGGTCCTTCTTACCAGTAAGGATGTTGCTCCACCAAGCTGTAGCAGCGGTACCCTGACCGTTTCCATCCACATAAACACGGAGGATGGTGCCAACCTTCACCTTTGAGAGGAAGGTATCCTTCAAGGCATCGAACGCTGTATTCCATGTCACGGCAAACTCACCTTCCCAGAGGGTAGTCTCCATAGATGGACGTGGCTCTGTGGTTACCTTGATGGTACCGCAAGGGAACTGTACACCACTGCCATCTACCAATGTAATGTCGTAATCGCCATTGGCGAGGCCGGAAGGAGCTGTAACTTTCAATGCCTTACCCTCATCGAGAATTTCGAAGGCAGCCTCCTTACCATCGATGAGTACTTTCTGAACGTGATCCACCAGGTTCTTGCAGTTGCGGATGGTTGTAGTTTCTCCCGGAGCTACCCAAAGCTCGCTGGCATTGGTACCCAAGGCTGGATCATCATCAGCAGGAGTCACGGTAACTTTCAAGGTGCGGGATGTGGTCTTATTCTTGGTGGTGGTTGCCACAATCTTCAGTTCATGATCACCTAAAGGCAAAGTCTGGTCGATAGTATTACCTTCGGCAATCTGAGTGCCGTCGAGCAACCATGTCACAGTGGTGTAGTGAGCTGGAGTCACCTTGATTTCCATCTTATAATTAGTCTTGCGGTTTATCTTGGAATCAGCCAAGTCGGTGTTCAAGATACGTGGATTGTCATCTTCGCTGACAGTGAAGTATGGTTCATCGTCAGAAGAGCAAGAAGACAAGGTAGATGTACCAGCCAGTGCGAAACCCACGGCTAAGAGCATCATCATAGCCTTCAAGACTTTTCCCTTATATTGTTTCATTGTCTTATTCATAATTAATTATTCTATTCTATTGTCTTATAAGACTTAACATTTAACACTTAACATTAAACACTACTTGCTATATCCCTTTCCAAATGGAGGATTGAAGTCTGGCTGAAGTTTTACATCAGCCTTGTCCCACCAGAGGCGCTTGTGCCAATCGTCTGTACCACCCATGCGGTCGATGGCAGCCTTGTAGTTGGCATTGTTGTACTGAGCTTCCAACTCAGGATACTGCAAGCGGACAGGCATTGACCAGTTAGAATCCGTATAAGTGAAACCAATCTTGCTCAAGAGATCACGATTCAAGATGGCAGGATAGTCTGAGCGGCGCATGTTAGCCCAACCCTCAGAAGGGTTCATCATGTGGAGAATCCAAGCCTGGGTGTTGATGGTCTCCTTAGGATTGTCACCCAACTTGTTGTTGGCAATGAACTCATTGATCTCATCCTCAGAAATCTTGTTGGATGTAAGATAGTAGTTGTTGAGCAACTCCATGCTGGCACGAACACCAGCCTCGTAGTGACTCTCAGCATCACCACCACCTACATTCCAACCCTTGGTTGCAGCCTCAGCCTTGAGGAACTCTACCTCAGCATAGCTCATCAAGTCGCCAGGACAAGAAGGCATCTCGAAGTCGATGTTCAGGCAAGGACGACCAGCTCGGGCTATATAATCAGAGCTGGCATAAGTGTTCGCGTCTATCTCTGCATACTTCTTCAAAGTAGGAAGGTCATCCAACGTAGCTGCATTCATCCAGTCTGTGTACCAGGCTGCACCAGGGTTGCAAGGCTCCTCACCGAGGTTCTTGCTCTGGAAGTAAGCCAGGAAATCATCGGTCAAGTCAATGTTCTGCTCCTTATCTGGCTTCACCTGACTACGCTTGATATTGTAGTAGTGACGGCAGATGCGATAGAGACGAGGGTCGTTGGTATTCTGCAACTGATAGAACAAGGTAGAGCATACCATGGTAGGCGATGTGGGATCCTGACCATAGAGAGTCTCGCTCAATGCATTGGCACGGAAATCGTAGTCGTTGGCTCCATCATAAAAGGTAAATGGAGAATCAGCATACTTGATATAAGCATCATCTGCTGCACTGGCGATAGCACCGGCAGCCACAGCCTTCTCAAACTCCTCCTTTGCCTTCTGTGGATTAACATCGGAAATGCGCATGGCATAGCGCATACGGAGTGCATTGGCATACTTCTTCCACTTAGCTACATCACCACCCATGCTGGTGACATCACCAGAAATGTGGTCGGTACCTGTGCCAAGCTGCTTCTCGCAAGCGTCAAGTTCCTCGAAGAACCAGCTGTAGAGTTCCTCTACGGTATCATACTTAGGGTTGGAGATACCTGAGATATAACCCAGACCTGCCTCCGAACAAGGCACGTCACCATAGGTATCTGCCAAAACTGCCGTGAGATAGACACGGTGGATACGAAGTGCCGCATTCAAGTTTGCCTTGTCAGCAGAATTGTGGATGGCATCCACAAGGTTCTTGATACTGATTTCATAATAGCGGTCCCAGACACGACGGGATATATCATCTTTTCTGAAATTAGAACCAGCGTAATTGGTTACATTCCAACCACCAGCAAAATACTGTGGAAAACCAGTTATATAGTTACGATAGGTATCCATCAGACTGAAGTCACCGTAAGTCTGCAACAAAGCTGTTGTCAACTGTGCGTTAGGGTCGAGCTCGCTCACCTTGGTCTTGTCGGTATTGATGTTGCTCAAGGTATCATCAGAGCAAGAAGTCATCGCAGTGCCGGTTGCCATCAGGGCGAAAGCCATCATCAGGCTGCTCTTACCTATATATTTCTTGATTATATTGTTCATTTTCTTACCTTATTATATATTAGAACTCTTCTAAAGAAATTGATTCATTTTTTCGAGACTAGAACTTCACGTTCACGTTCAAACCATAACTCTTGCGAGATGGCAGGGAACCATATTCCAGACCGAGACCTGAGGTGTTGTAGCTGGAGTCTGGGTCGATGTTAGGAATGTTCTTCCAAACAATGAATGGGTTACGAGCCACGAAGGATACGGTCAAGCCCTTGACATACTTGCCCAGGATGCTCTCTGGGAAGGTATAGCCGAAAGTAATCTCACGACACTTCACGTAAGAGTTGTCGTAAACGAAGGCACTCTGCACGCCTTCTGCCACATGTTTCCAGTAATCTTCAGGGTTCACGGCGATGTCGTTCTTGCGATAAGTACCGTCGCCATTGTCGATGACACCATCTACGACCAATCCCTTGCAGTTACCTGTCTCACGCCATGCGGCAAGATCCATACCCGAAGCCTTGCGAGCCTCCTCAGAAGTGTACCACTCCTCACGACCTGCCAATGTTCCCTTTGCCTTACCTGTCTGGTATGCAGAACGCATGGACATAGAGTAGATGTCGGCACCTACCTTCACATCGAAGGATGCAGAAAGGCGGAAGTTCTTATAGGTAAAGGTTGAGTAGAAACCACCTGTCCAGTCCCAAGAAGAGTTACCGATGGTCTTGATTTCCTGGTCAACCTTTGGAAGACCCGTAGCTGCATCGATAACCATCTGTCCCTTGTCGTTGTAGAGGAAGTCGTGACCACGGATAGCTCCATAGTTCTCTCCTACCTTGGCACCAACAGAAACACCGCACCAGTATGCCTTCGCCAACTCAAAATAGTCCATGCCATCGGTGAGTGACTTCACCTTGTTGGTATTCTTCGAGAAGTTGACACCCAAGTCCCAAGCGAAGTCCTTGATCTGCAAGGCACGAGCATTGAGGGCAATCTCGACACCCTGGTTCTGAATCTCACCGGCATTGATGAGGCGGTAAGCATAGCCAGAGGTGGTGGTTGAAGCCAAACTCAAAATCTGGTCCTTGGAGTTCTGATTGTAATAGGTGGCATCCAAGCCCAAGCGTCCGTTGAAGAACTTCATCTCCAAACCAACCTCGTAAGAACCTGTCATAGTAGGCTTCAAGTCCTTGTTTGGCTGGGTTGAGTTGGCTATCATACCGATGGTATAACCTGAGTAGCTGTACTTACCCGTAGTGTAGTTGAGTGCCAACTGGTATGGATCAGTATCGCTACCTACCTTTGCCCAAGATGCGCGAATCTTACCATAATTGATGAACTTCTTGTTCTTGATAAACTCTGAGAAAACCAAGCTACCAGATACAGAAGGATATACGTATGTATTGTTATTTGTAGGGAGCGTAGACGACTTATCGCCACGGATGGTTCCCTCCAAATAGTATGTATGCTTGTAGCCGAGGCTTGCGCTGGCATAGAGAGAAGAAATCTGTTTCTTGTACATACTCTCACGAGTATTCTGTTCCTGATAGTTCATGATATTCTGGATGCCATTCATCTGCTGGTTGAGACCGATGTTTGTAGTGGTCTTGTTGTTCACCTTGAAGATGTTACCACCAGCGGTAGCGTTGACATCGAAGTCGCCCCATGAGTTGTTGTAGAGGGCGAGTATCTCGGCGTTAAGTGTGCGGTTGTTGAAGATTTGGTCGGTAAGCTTTCCGGCAGGAGTTCCTGGAGTTGTCTTGGCGATGAAGTCCTCGAAGTTCATGCTGTTGATGTCGGTACCAATAGTACCCTGCAACTTGAAGTGCTTGTTGATGTTCCAGATTGCCTTACCCGTAAAACGGAACACGTCCTTGTCGGATGTATTGCTGTTCTTATAGAGATCCCAGTATGGGTTCTTGTTATACTGATCGTTACCATTCCAGTTAGAGTAGTTGCCGTCGGCATCCTCATAGTGCTTCAGCCAAGCCTGGTCGTAGGTACCCGCCAGGGTCATGAGGTTCTTACCCACGTTGCTCTGAGAGTCACCAAGGGCAGGACGGTTCTTTACCTTCTCACGAGTATAGTTGGCGGTGAAGTCGAAGTCAACAGGACCTGCTGAGGTATTCACACGGAGGTTGAAGTTGTCACGACTCATATTGGTATTTGGCAAGATATCCTTATTGCGCATATCAGTAACAGAGAAACGCATACCCGTCTTACCGGAATTAACTGAGAGGATGGCAGAGTTCTGGGTAGTGAAACCTGTACGGAAGAAACCAGAAGCATTGTTAGGATGCATCATGAATGGACGTTCCTCGCCATCAAAATATTTGAACATGAAGTCATCGGCCTTAGGACCCCAACTGGCATTGGTACCAGAGGTGCTGGATGTAGGAAGCTCGCCATTGTAGCCAGCACCATATACCTCCTGGATGTCGTCCCATTTAGCCAACTGGGTATCGATAGTATAAGAACCATTGTACTCCACGGAAATTCTATCCTTCTCCGCCTTCTTGGTCGTAATCAAGATAACACCATGGGAAGCACGGCTACCATAGAGGGCAGAGGCAGCAGGACCTTTCAATACGGTCATCGTCTCGATGTCGTCAGGATTGATGGCAGAGATACCATCACCGAGGTCATAACCACCAGCTTCACCAGCACTGCCAAAGTTGGTATTATCCAAAGGCACACCATCCACCACGTAGAGAGGCTGGTTATTGCCTGCCATTTCTGTATTACCACGAAGAAGCACGCGGGTAGAACCAGAAGCACCGCCAGCGGTGTTCTGCACAACGAGACCAGCCACCTTACCTGAAAGAGAGTTGATGACGTTGGTTTCCTTCGCCTTAGTAAGTTCCTCACCTTTAACCTCCTCCAAGCCATAGCCCAAAGCCTTGCGGTCGCGCTTGATACCAAGGGCGGTAACAACGACCTCATTCAAGGCCTTACCATCCTCTTGCATCGTGATTTTCATGCCATTAGCAGCTTTCACGGTCATCGTCTTGTAACCGATGTAGCTCACTTCGAGCGTTGCTCCAGGCTTGCAGTTCAACGTAAAGTTACCATCTATATCGGTAACGGCACCATTGGTTGTACCAGCCACCTTCACGCTAGCGCCAATCAAGGTTTCGCCAGTAGCATCCACCACTGTACCCTTGATGCCTTGGTTCTGCTGAACGCTCATCGCTGCATTGTTCATCTGGGCAGCGAGAATGGCAGAAGCAGGCATCCACATCAAACCTGCACCGAGCAGGCCGAGAAACATAGTTTTCTTTCTCATAATTGATATTTTTGTTTTTAGTTTAACATTATTCTTTCCCAAAGATTCCTTCGAGAATCCAAGGCGCATTCACCTTCATACTCTTGAAACGGTCGAAGATGCCATACTTCTCAGAGCCGTTGCCGAAGTGGTTGTTGTCCCAAACGAAAGTAGAGAAGCCTCGTTTGCGAGCCTCCGTAGTCAAGAACTTACAGTAGTAGGTCATGTTTTCATGCACTTTCTCTGAGTTTGACTTATAGTGATCGGTTACTCCCCACTCTCCTATTACGATACCCAGTCCTTTGTTGCTCCAGGTATTCACCACCTTGTCGAAGAAATCCGTCATCGTCTTCTCGTTGTCTGCAGGTATCTTGCCAGCATCCTTGTAGGCATCACCCCAGTAATCGTAGGTGCAATCGCCGGCGTAGCTCCATGGCTGATAGTAGTGAAATTCTACACTCATATAGTTGTTGCCATTGCCTTCGGCATCCTTCGGAATGATGAAATCTCCATTCTCTATGCCAAACCAAGGGTTGCAAACGTAAGTCTGTAAGATGAGGTGGCGCTTGGCATTGTTGCCGCCTGTGGCACGAACCACATCCACGAATATCTGATTGTAAGCATTCTGCACTTCGAGATTCTCGGCAGTAGGCTTGCCCCAGTTATCTTTGATATGCACTTCGTTAGTTCCTGCGAAAGCAAGACGATAATCATAATTGGCAAACTCAGAAGCGATATTCATCCAGAGGAGCGCAAGCTTCTGGCAGTTTTCTTCCTTATATTGATAGGTAGGACGACCTTCGAGCCATTTTTCATGCTGCACATTGATGATAACCTTCAAATCGTTGTCAAGACACCAGCCCACCACCTCCTTGATGCGAGCAATCCAAGCCTTGTCGATGCTCATCGCCTGAGCGTTGGTAATGTGGCACTGCCAACGGATTGGAATACGGATGGCATTGAAACCTGCCTTCTTCACGGCTTGTATCATCTTCTTGGTAACAACGGGATTGCCCCAGGCTGTCTCTGCATGGATAGAACCATCAGGGTTGCCAATCTGCATCGACTCACCATCCTGTCCAGGAGCTGAACACTCGAATTCATTGCCAAGATTCCACCCCACAACATCTTTATTCCATTGCTGGGCAGTAGGTATGGATTCGCCTACACCATCAGAACTGCCGGATGAGGGCAATGTACTTGCTTCGCATGAGAAACATGTGAAGACGCCTATTAAAAAGAGGCTAATTTTCAAAAAGTTCCTTTTCATTTTTATGTTTATATTGTTATTGTTTCGTTTTTTAAATAACTGTTTAACTTACGTAACAGAATCTGGTTGCAAAGATAAAGAAAAGGAACTTTCAGAGGGTTAGATAACAAACAAAAAAAGGTTTCAATTCAGACATATCGTCTAAACAGAAACCTTTTCTTTGAATTTAAAACTCTAATTTACAGATACTTACTTGGAGAAACCCCAAAGTGCTTTTTAAATACAGTACTAAAGTACTTCACATTTACAAAACCGGCTTTCACAGATACATCCAGCACACTATCCCCCTGTTTCAGGAAGATTGCAGCCTGCTCCAGACGTATCAAACGCATAAAATCCTGCGGACTTTGACCCGTAAGAGTCTTCAGCCTACCATAGAAAAGCGTTCTGCTCATCGCCATCTCTCTACAGAGTCGGTCAATATTAAAGTCTGTGTCGCTCAGATGAGCCAACACCAAACGGGTAGCTTTATCTACAAAAGCCTGGTCTTGCGGATCCAGAACAGCTTCTGCCACTTTTTCGAATGTCTGGCCTTGCTTATTCAAGACAGTATCATCCTTTTTCTCTTCAGAAACTCCAGTAGGTTCCAAGTGTTCATCGGAAGAATCAGAACCCACAATCTGCTCGGAAGAAGCAGACCCAGAAGCAACCTCTCCTCTAACAAGAGCAAGGCTTCTGTCCATATAATACTGACTCAACCGGCGACGATTCTTCAAAATACTGGCAACCTTACTCGCAAGAATAGCAGTATCGAATGGCTTGGCTATATAGTCATCAGCACCAAGTCCGAGTCCCTCTATCATAAAGTCACGACCTGCCTTAGCAGTCAGCAGGATAACAGGCAGCCATGAGGTTTCCTTATTTTCCTTGATGCTGCGACAGAACTCATCTCCGTGCATTCCCGGCATCATGACATCTGAAACAACGATATCACATACCCCGCCCTCTTTCAAATATTTCAAGGCAGCCTCTGCACTCTCCACATCAACTACTTGATAAGAATCACCAAAAGTCATTCTGATATATTTGCGAAGATCTTCATTGTCATCGACAAAAAGAAGTGTATCCGTTGAAACATCAGCATCCTGCTGAACCGCAGAAGACACAGTCTGGCAAGTTTCATCATGCTTATCTTCAGCTAAAGAAGATTCAGTTGTAATATTTTTCTTTTCTTCTACAAGCCGGACAGAAGAATCTGTTACATGACCTAATGGCATCTTCACACAGAAAGTAGTACCCTTTCCTTCCTCACTTACGAAACTAAGTTTTCCTCCTAATTTCTCTACAAGCTTCCGTGTAAGCATCAGTCCTAATCCACTTCCCATTTCCTGAGAATTTATCGCATTAGAAGCCCTGAAGAAGGTCTTGAAGATACTCTTAATTTCGGCCTTTGGAATACCTATACCTGTATCACAAACATGAATCATAGCCATCTTACCTTCAACAGAAGCCGACAACGTAACCTTTCCACCTTGAGGTGTATATTTGATAGCATTTGAGAGAAGATTTTCCAATATCAGATCCATCATTTTGACATCAGAATGAATCTGTTGCTGCGGACACGTTTCAATACACAGTTGAATATGCTTCTCCTGAGCTGCCAATACAAACTTTTCCAACTGCACACGTAAAAGCATCGGCAATTCTATATCTTGCAGGCGAACCTGTTCGGCAGACTGCTCTACCTTTTGGAAGTCAAGCAATTCTGTAACCATCTTCAATAGTTTGTTGCCGTTGCGATGCGCCATATCCAAGAATCCACGGCTTTTCTCACTCAAGCTGGAATCATTAGCCAGATTATCAAGAGGAGCCAACACGAGACTCAAAGGAGTACGTATGTTATGGGCTGTATTAACGAAGAAATTGATTTTCTCATCATAATACTTTCGCTGTAAGCGCTCTTTGTAATACTGCCAGACAAAATATAAGATGGCAGCAAAAATACAGAGATAGATAATCCATGCCCACCAGGTATTCCACCAAGGTTGGGCTATATGAATTTCCAAAGTTGTTTCTCCCAATTCTCTACCATTACTTCTGCAGATAGCCTTTACATGAAGCACATAGCTGCCCGAAGGCAAATTTACAAATCGTGCCAACTGATTAGAAGATGGTTTACTCCAATTACGGTCGTATCCTTCCAAATAATATTGATATTGAATATCATACTGGTATTGATAATTGATACTCTCAAAAGAAACAACCAGCGTATTCTCATTATGGCTAAGTTTCAATTTGCCTTCCTTCAACATTTCAAAGAGACATTCATTCCAGTAATCGGAACGTTCAACACCTTCAACCTCAACACTATGAATACGAAGTGGAGCGGCATAATTCAAACCTTTAGCAAACATAGGAGTCAAAGCGACAACTCCATCGTTGCTGCCAAAAAGCACCCTGCCATCTGAAGTACACGCAACAGACATTCGGTTATACTCACGTTCCATTCCCTTAAAGATGTTGAGGTTTACTATCTTACCCTGTTTCATGAACGCCAATCCTTTATCCGTACTGATCCACAAATTGCCATTAATACCTCTTATAAGTCCATAAACTGTATTAGAAGGCAAAGCGTCCTGATTCGTATAACGCTTAAACTTCTTTGTCAGTAAATCATAATCATAGAGTCCTCCTCCATCCGTTCCAATCCAGATATGACGGGAATCCTGAAAAGCCATACTGTTGACAAACAAATTAATGTCTTTACCGGGATACTGTTCAGGATAAAAGAAACGACGAGGATGCAAAGGTTCGCGCTTATCAATCAAATAGCCTCCATGCGAAGTTCCTACAGCAATAAAACGCTTATCCAGTGATTCCGTGATGCATTGCACTTCGTTGACAGGCAGATAGAATACCGACTTTCCCGTTCCATTCAAATTATATTTATCTGAAGGGAAACAAGCCATATCTCCATCCAAACATCCCACCCAAATATTACCATCGCTATCAGTAAAAAGACTGAATACGTAATCACTCTTCAACATTCCTGTTTCCACAGAATAAGCAGGCATACTAGTGCCATCAGCATGAACCTGATATACGCCATTACCATAGGTACCAACCAGAATTCTGCCGTCTACAGTCTGACAAATCGTAAGCGCCACTTTATTATATAATCCATGATGCCAAAGACGAGTCTGCGCATCATAAACACTTACTCCTTTATCTGTGGCATACCATATTTTCCCATCACGGCTTTGGAAAACATCGTTCACACAATTATCTATCAGTGATTGATTGTTGAGATATTCATGTGTGATATATTCCAATGTATGTTTCATCGGTATTGCCAAATCTACTCCTCCCGAGTAAGAGCCTGTCCATAAATCGCCAAAACGATCGCAGCACAAGGTATATAATCCATTACCATTCAGCACGTTACCCGGACGTCCATCTGTATCAAGCAAGAGCTTGGTTTGTTTATTCGAACTGTCATAAGCATATATTCCTGCTCCATCTACAGCCATCAGAAGAGTCTGCTTATCATATAAAATGATTGAACGTACGGGAATTTTAGGAATGTTTTGCAAAGATTGGAAATCAGCAGATTTTATCAGCTTCCAAGTACGATCATCCACCACTTTAACTCCTTCGTGAAAAGTACCCAGCCAGATACGATGTCCCACAATATCATGATAAGAGGATACTACAGAACTGCCACTAATCTTCTTTTCTAACTTCCGGGCAGACATCGAATAGCAATAAACATCTTTAAATGTTCCTATCAAGAGTTTCTGACCTATAAATTGGATATGATTAATATAGGTATTTTTCAATACAAACCTACCCTTAGCTGTCTCCCGAACTATCTCCTTTCCATCAGTAGCTGCAGATAAGCAATAAATGCCTCTATCCATAGCTAACCAGAAATTGCCCTTTTCGTCTACCAACAGTTCGTTCAACACGATACTTCCACCTAAAATATTCTGAAGATTACATTTCAAGACAAACGTATCTTTCCTCTTATCATATATATACACCTTTCCCTTGTTGTCGTAGGCGTAAATCAGATGTTGCGCATCCTTAGTCAGTTTAATACTTCTACCACTAGCATCACTATACGGCATCTCTGTGTATAAAGTATAATTGGTTACTTGTTGCCCATTATATCGGTCAACTCCACGCTTAGTACTTATCCACATGGCACCATCCTCTGCCTCGACAATAGAATAAACTCGAGGGCTGGAAAGACCATTGTCTGCATTGAGATTGGAAAGCATGAACATATTTCTGGAAATATGCGCATATGCCTGAAGAGCCGATGCCAATAGCAGCAATATAATTAGAGTACAGGATTTATATCGTTTCATAATTCTTTCATTGATCTTATTTGGGGACAAAGATAATACAAAAAAATGAAAAACAAATAGAATAATGAGATAAAATGAAAAAAATCTATTATCTTTGCAAGATATTAATATAAAGATATAGACTATGATCAAAAGATTATTATCCTTTCTAGACGCATCGCCAGTGAATTTCCTGGCAGTAAAGAATATCTCCGAGGAATTGGAGAAGAACGGGTTCCGCCGTATGAACCCACAGGAGCCTTTGGGCAAGATTGAAACGGGTGAAAAGTTCTTCGTTACCAAGAACGACTCCTCCATCTACGCCTTCCAAATCGGAAAGAAGCCTTTGGCTGATGCCGGTTTCCACATGATCTGCGCCCACTGCGACTCGCCTACCTTCCGCATCAAGCCAAATGCTGAGATGCTTTGCGAGGGCGGTATCGTAAAACTGAATACCGAGGTTTATGGTGGTCCTATCATGTCAACCTGGTTCGACCGTCCGCTCACCCTGGCAGGTAGAGTTATCGTAAAGGGCGAGAATGCGATGAATCCACAGACACTTCTTCTTCATGTAAAGCGCCCATTGCTGCAGATCAGCAATCTCGCTATCCACTTCAACCGTCAGGTGAATGATGGTGTGAAGTTGAGCAAGCAGAAGGATGTGCTCCCTATCCTCGGCATCATCAATGATGAACTGGAGAAGGGTAACCTTCTGATGAATGTGATAACCGACGAACTGAATATCCAGAAAGAGGATGTTCTTGATTTCGATCTCTATCTGGCTGATGCCACTCCAGCCTGCACCTTCGGTGTTCACGATGAGTTTATCTCTTCAGGCAGACTCGACGATTTATCGATGTGCTGGGCTGGTGTAGAGGCGATGATTGCATCAGATGCCAATGATACCACCCAGGTTCTCGCCATCTTCGATAATGAAGAGACGGGCTCTCAGACCAAGCAGGGAGCCGGAAGTCCATTCCTTTCATATATGCTCCAGCGCATCGCCCTGGCACAGAGCCATACAGAAGAGGCTTATTATCAGGCAGTAGAGCGTGCCTTCATGATTTCAGCCGATAATGCGCATGCCTGGCATCCTAACTATAGCGAGAAGTTCGACCCTACGAATCATCCTAAGTTGGGCGGTGGTCCGGTCATCAAGTTCAATGCAGCCCAGAAGTATGCGAGCGATGCTGTATCAGCAGCCATCTTCGCCAACATCTGCGATGCAGCCGGTGTACCATGCCAGCGTTTCGTAAACCACAGCGATGTGGCAGGTGGCAGCACATTGGGCAATATCCTCGCCTCTTCCATCCCATTGAAGGGTGTGGATATGGGCAATGCCATCCTCGCTATGCACAGTTGCCGCGAAACCGGTAGCGTTATCGACCACGAATATTGCGTGAAGGCTTTCACCAAGTTCTATCAGTTGTAAGCAATCCCGATTTATCTCTTCACTCTTCACCCATATAGAAATACACTATACGCAATATGGGAAGAAAAAAAGCGGAAAAAGCTCCCGAAGCGTAATAGCTCCGGGGGCTTTTTGTTCAGCAGCAAACGCCAGCATATAACTTATCTATTGGAAATATCAAATCCCAATTCTTTCCCCAAACGATATTACCAAACTCTATCTTGAACTTTTTGAATTTGTTTTCATTCAAGTAAGAGTTATATTGCGGATGTGGGTGATTTCTGATAAAAGCACCTACATCTATCGTCTTAATGGTGTCATCATTAAAGTGTAATTCAACTTTTAATGGCGCCACATATTTTGCAGAAACGATACTTAAGTTCATAATTTCTTCGTTATTTTAGTTGAACGTGTATTGGTTCATGCTCATTTGAATAGAACAGAAAGATAAATCCGAAGTATTCAAATATCTTTGGCATCGCAACCTCCTTTTTTAACCTATCTTGATTGCAAAGATAAGCTTTTATTTTGAAAGTGCAAAGAAAACGGGAGAAAAGTTTCGGGAAAATTTGGATTTCCGTATTTTAAAAGATAAAAGATAGCCATTCCATGCCAATCGAGTAGGAGGAAAACGAAGCAGTTTTCTTCCTACTTTCGTTTTCCGACC
>ENA-OUOY01001426-OUOY01001426.1-human-gut-metagenome-genome-assembly--contig:-NODE-1426-length-13904-cov-9.388548_pt1 | contig 13904 bp, 10 predicted proteins | sample MGYA00237937_ERZ548767 | MGnify/ENA primary metagenome ERZ548767 (study PRJEB26490, sample SAMN05356887) | human gut metagenome | biome: terrestrial biome; feature: human-associated habitat; material... | reverse complement strand
AACCAAAACGCTTAGGAAAGTGAGCTAAAATTGGTACAACGAACTGGACACCCTAGCAAATGACTCTCCTCGGTGTAATCGACACCGGACGTTTGCTCCATAGTCCCAAGTCCCTACCCGTAAGAGCCGACGGACGATTTATCGAGCTCGGACTGTCACAGTCTTTCCTCGAATATGGTCTTTGGCAGAATTTCGGTACGGGCAAGGAGATTCCAAGAGGTAATCATGGCGACATCGGCCGTGAACGCAAGCGCAAGAAGAAGCCCTGGTTCTCCCGAAAGTACTATGCTTCCGTCATGAACCTCCGTGACTTCCTTTCCGACAACATCGCTCACGAGTTCGTCGGTGTCGTCGCCCAGGCACTCGACGACAAGTATGTGCGCTATAATCACTAACAATGTCTTTTCTCCATCTAAAAGTCAGCCATACCTTTGCTAAAAACAAGCAAAAGTATGGCTGACATTTCATCTATCACATCTCTCATCACCTCATTCCGCAGCGAGACGCGCGAAGAGGCTATAACGCCCGAAGTTCTGGGCGCACTGTTGCAGAAAATTGCTGATCTCTTGGGCAAAGCTGCTCTGCAGACGGATATGGGTCGCCTTGATAATTGGCGCTCAGATCTTGCACGCATCGGCTATGTGCTGACATCGCTCACCGTCGGCTCGGACGACCGCAACAACGTGTACTTCACTTTGGGAAAGGCGAACCTCTCTACTGGCATCAATCAAATTGCAAACAATTCCATTCTCATACGCCAAGCCACTACCGAGCGTGCCGGTGTCATGCGTGCGCAGCAGGTGCAGGACTTGAACAAATGCAAGGCTGATATCTCCAAGTATTTCTCTTCGCTTTCAACTTTAGAGGAAACAATCTTAAATCTACAAAAGGGTATTGCAAATATCAGTCTCCGTGTTTCCAGAAACACCAAAGCAACCACTGTCAACGCTGAAGATATCCTAAAGATACAGACGGATATCAAATCACTTGCGTCGCAGATAAAATCGTTGCAAGCTGACATTCTGAAGTTTGCCACAATGAAACAGGCTACGCAGATGCACATTGAATGTATCATCACTAACAGACACCTCGTAATACAGGATGCCCACCGTTATATCCGGCAAGGGCTTACCCCAGTCATTTTCCGACACTCGGTGCGCACAAGTCGCAAGCAAAAGAATGAAAATGGTGTACGTGAGTATCTTCCACAGCGACGTGGCTGGAACCGCTTTTATGACGACCGAAAGATTAGTGTGAATAATGGCGACGAGATTTCTTTCCGTTTGGATAAGGAGGGCGACCCGAACAGAGGTAAGTATTTTACGAAACCTGATGTGTTGTTCAGTGACTGCCGTGCCATCATCGACCCTGTAACGAAAAAACTTTCTGAAGTCCGCATTGACTTTGGCAAACGCTCCTATAACATTCTCGGCATCAACCGCCATTTCCGCTTCGCCATCGGATTTTACAAGAAGTCTAAAGATTACGGTCCGTTCCAGTTCGGAGAACTCCGAACTAACCTCGCTGAGTTCAAGGTTATCGCAAGGGCTGATACATTAGATAGTAGCAACAATTACGAACTCAACTTCATTTTCAGTATGTAAACGAAAAGAGCCATGGTTTCTCTCCGCAAGGAGGCCACCACAGCTCGGATGCAAAATGGTGTTCGCGACACCACGCTGCCAAAGAGTAATGGTCCAATCGAACCACAACTCAATCGCAAAGATAATCACATCATATTAACTCTCAAAAGACAATTCATTATGACAAAAGAAACTAAGGAAAACGTGCAGATTGTATCTGCCATAGCTATGCTCATCGGTGGATTCCTCCTCGCTGTCGCAGGATTCATCGTACCGCCCACTGGACAAATCCACGAGTCTGTCCTGGGTGTATTCGCAGAGTGTCTAATCTACGCCGGATCCATCTTCGGTGTCACTATCTACATACAGTCTAAGTATGCAGAACTACGCTCGTACCTCGACGACAAACTGAAACGGAAGGAGGAGAAGAATGCGCAAGATTGATCTCATCATCGTCCATTGCTCTGCCACGCCTGAAGGTAAGGACTTCACCACGGCTGACATCGACCGCTGGCACCGGCAGCGAGGCTTTGCCTCCATCGGATATCACTTCGTCATCTACCGCGACGGCTCTGTGCATCATGGCAGACCGCTCGCACAAGTGGGAGCACACTGCCATGGGCACAACGCCCATTCCATAGGCATCTGCTATATCGGTGGTTTGACCGCCGACGGCAAACACCCTAAGGACTCTCGCACGGAAGAGCAGAAATCCGCATTGGTGGCACTTCTTCGTAAACTCAGAGTGCAGTTCCCCAATGCCAAAATACGAGGACATCGCGACTTCGCTGCCAAAGCGTGCCCATCATTCGATGCCACGTCAGAGTATGCCAACATCTAAACCCAACGATATGAAACATATCCTAATCCTTATTCTTTGTGCATTTGTATTGTCATGCAAGAGCACAAAGACAGCATCATCCTCCAATGAAAGTGAGCGAAACGCCGTTTCGCAAGCTCAATGGCGATCCGCTCAGAATCTTTCATTCAGTTCTCTACAGAGGCTTACCGCCCTTTCATTCGATAGCTGCGTCTTCACATTCGGGGGTGTCGACACGTCGGCAACCCCTCAATGTTCCGACCTCAGCTATCCATTGGGCAAGCCCCTGTCCTATGACAAGGCAAAGACTCCATCTTACCACGGCAAGCCGTCCTCTCTCAAACTCTACGGACTTCACCTTTCCCAAGAGGAAAAGGAGGAGTCCGCAGCTGCACAGCAGGTGGAAGACAGCATCGCAATAGCGAAGCAGTCTTCATCCGACAAGTCGCAGGAAATCATCAAGTCAAGGTCTTCAGTTCCCTTTACGGCAAAGCTCGCTATTGCCGTCCTGATGATGATAACGGCAGTAGCCGTCTTTTTCTTTATCCGTCGCTATCTCGCCGGCAGACGACGCCACTTCGGTCACAGGCTCCCGAATTCATTACCTGGCAGCTCCGGCGGTGCATTGTTCGGTGGCGAGGACAAGCCATTGCATGGCTAAGTGAAATTGTGGGGTGTTCCATTGCGTTCCGTCGCTTTGGGCTTCTGTTGCAAAATAAGTATGCAACTTCCCTGATCCGCACCGTCTCTCTTTTTCTCGGATGTGAGGAGGACAAATCGCCTGAAGTCGAATAGTCCTCCATACATTCGAGAAAAGTGCAAGCACACAAGTCACGGTACGGGGTAAGCAACATACACATTTCTCCACGGCAGCCCAAAGCCCCTCCACTTCATTACACGCCCCACAATTTCACGGCTGCGCCAGTCCTCGCCACCGAACAATGCACCACCTACGCACATGATTGACGCATCACCCAGCCAAGCAACGCTTGCAGCGAGCTTGTCTGACCTCCTCGTCAATCATCAACACGCAAGCGCCATCCGTCTTCCACGTCATTTCATTCCGTCATTCTTCTCCACATCTGCGATGTCATTCTGTTTTTTGCACATCAAAGATGTCTATCTATCATCATCAAAGGTGAAAAGTGTTGCACATCCTTCACCTTTCTTAATAGGTACGGACACACGCTCCATTGCATTGCGCATAAGTCCGTGCAGCTGCGCTCTATTGTCTATCATTTCGCAATGCTCAATCTTCTCTTCTTCAGCCGAAAGGCAGTGGCTCTCCACTCCCGTAGCCGTCCGTTATGCGCCACATCCTTTCGTCCACTGTTGCGAAAGGATATTGCGCTACATTCCATTACGTTATCATTCCGGAGTTTCTCTATGACTCTGCGAGCCATGGAGAAGTCCTACATTATCACTTCATTACATTCCACTTCATATCCATTCGCTTCGGGTAAGGCTGAGCCTTCTGTTTCCTATAAGGCGATGCCTTCATGGTTTGGTAAAGCTGCGCTTTCTATTGTCTGTCAATGCGAGAAAGCCGTCTGACTAATGGCAATCAAGATTGCTATAAGTCTGACAGCACTCTCGCTTATTCAAATAGGTATGGCAGAGGTATGGGATAGAAAAGGTAGTGCGCCTAATGTCGGGCAAGACCGACAGGCGCATTACCTTTTTATCCCTCACCACTGCCGCATTACCGCCCGATGGGTCGGGCGTGGCGTGGTGGCTCGCTTGGTGTGGTGGGCGGTGGTTCAGTATCACGAAAGAGCGCAGTATAAAGCCGAAACCTTCGCTTTTTCTCGCCTATATCGCTACATCCGCAAGCCATTGATGCCCATCCGATACCCATTAGCCTTTCGTGGTACGGCAAGACCTTCGGTTTGCTCGGCTTGGAGGCTTAATGTGCCAAAAATAGAGCGTTTGACGCATCCGAAACCCAATATCGTGTCAAAACCCGATACTTTGCCGAAACCTTATGTCGTGCCGAAACTCGGTGCTTTTCCGAAACCTTTTGCTTGTTTCTGCCTTGTTTGTTCAAGCCGAAACCCTCGTTTTTCATGGAACTCGGAGTGGTTGTGCATCAGCGTGAAACCTCGGTTCGCTTTCGTCATCAGTGAAACTTGCAAGCCTTTTTCGTCACTTTCTGCCTTTTCGCCTTTTAGCGCAACTAAGGCGGTTTTGCGAGTGTGAGAAACTAAATATTAACATTTGTTTACATATTCCGCAAAGGTCGGGCGGTCGTAGCCGTCAGCAAGGACAGGGCGGTCGGGGGGTCTTTATCAAGACGGGTTAAGGGAAAATCCCTTAACAATCCCTTAACGGCTTGATACACAAGCCTTTCGTTTTTCTATCGCTTAAATTTCGTCGGTTTTTGTCGGCGCCAGCGTGCCTAAATCGGGCGAAACTGCCTTATTTCTCGTCTTTTGGGTGGTGTTTGAGCGGTGTTATTTTTGCGTATCATTAAACCATTAAAATTGAAAGACGTATGTCGAATATAAACACCAATGCGACCGTTACGCTCACTGTCAACGGAAAACAGGCGGAAGATATGCTCCTGAAACTGAAATCTCAGGCTGCAAACCTCGAAAAAGCCATTGAGAAAGCGGCAGCAGCAGGAAACAAGCAGCAGCTCACGAAGCTAAAGCGTGAACTGAAGGAAACCAATCGCCAAATCTCGCAGATTGAAAATGCAGCGAAAGGGGTCGAGCATGTTCTGCAACGACTCGATGAAACTTCGCCAAAGGAACTGAACCGCACGTTGGCACAGCTGAAACGTAACCTTAATGGGCTTGAACGTGGAAGCGAAGAGTGGAACAGACAATGTGAGGCTATCAAGCGTGTAAAGGCGGAGATTGCCAAAGTGAACTCGCAACTGCGAGAGAATGAAAGTCTGTGGGAACGGATGAACCGAAAGTTGAACGACTGGCAGACGGCTCTTGCCGGCATCGCTGCTGCCATCACGGGTATCATCATGGCTGGACGCTCGGCGGTGAACGCTTTTGCGGATATGGACCAGGAGATGGCGAATGTGCGCAAATTTACGGGAATGAACGCTTCGGAGGTGGAGCAGCTGAATGAGGACTTCCAGAAGATTGACACCAGAACGGGGCGTGAGGAATTGAATAAGTTGGCGCAGGAAGCAGGACGATTGGGCAAAACTTCGCAGGAGGATGTCTTGGGCTTCGTGAAAGCTGCCGACCAAATCAATGTGGCTTTGGACGACCTCGGTGATGGGGCTACGCTGACTCTTTCAAAATTGACAAACATCTTCGGTGACGAGGAACGCCTCGGCACGGAGAAGGCTCTGCTTGCCGTGGGTTCCGTAATCAATGAGTTGTCGCAGAACTGCACGGCTTCTGCTCCTTATCTCGCAAACTTTACACAGCGCATGGCTGGCGTGGGTGCCCAGGCGAAGATGACTATCCCGGAAATCATGGGCTTCGCTGCGGTGCTGGATAGCCAGGGACAGGCGGTGGAGATGTCGGCAACTGCTGTTTCCAAAGTCATTATGGATATGTTCAAGGAGAACGACAAAATCATCAAGGCTACGGGACTTAATGCTAAGGAGTTCAACGAAACGCTGAAGAAGAGCACTAACGAGGGACTTCTTATGTTGCTGGATCGTCTTCACGAACTTGGCAACATCGACGTACTGGCACCAGTCTTCAAGGACATGGGCGAGAATGGTGCCCGTGCTGCGCAGGTGATTTCGGCTCTTGCTGGCAACCTCGATATGGTGCGTTGGGAGCAGGAGGAAGCTACTAAGGCGTTTGCAGAGGGTACATCTGTCACGAATGAGTTTAATGTGCAGAACAGTACGGTGCAGGCAGGACTTGACAAGGCTCGCAAGGGTGTGACGGAGATGGCGGTGGCACTCGGTGAGCAGCTGCAGCCGATAATGAAGCATGTCATATCTTCCACAACATTGTTGCTGAAGTTTATGTCTACTTCTATCACGTTCATAAAGGAGAACGCTTTTACTTTGGCTTCGCTGACTGCTGCTTTCATTGCCTATAAGATTGCGGTGAACGCTTCGAACATCGCTTTCAAGGCGCATTATGCGTGGCTTGTCATTTCTAAAGCAGCAACAACGGCATACAAGACCACGGTCGCCACATTGCACGCTGCACACCTTTTGTTGCAGATGGGTCTCGCCAAACTGCAGGGCAATTGGGTACGACAGTCATGGCTGATGTCGGACCTCAAAAAGCAGGGTGCTCTTCTTGCATCGGGCTATGGTGCGATAGCAGCCGGAGCCATTGCTCTCGGTGCGGTTCTTTATAAACTATACAAGAAGATGACGGAGGTGTCGCAAGCAGAAAAGGATTTGCAGGAGATACGCAAGCGTGGGCAGGAGGGCATCATCGACGAGAAGAACAAGATTGATGCGCTTATTGCGGTGGCGCGTGATGAAACGCAGTCGCTGAAGGACAGACACACGGCGATTGATGCGCTCAACAAGATTATCCCGAACTATAATGCCCAGTTGGATGATACTACGGGCAAGTATAAGGAGAACAAGAAGGCTCTTGATGATTACTTGAAGTCGTTGACTCGCAAGTATGAGATTGAGGGTGCCAAGGATAAGTTGCGTGATATCGGAAAGCAGCGTGTCGACCTTAATCTGGAAAAGCAGAGGCAGGAGCGTGTCGTTGCCATGGATGAGATGGAGGCAAGGACGGAAACGGTTATGCCGGGTCAGGAGGGAAAGGTGGTGCAGTTGGGTGTCAACTCGTTGCGTGCCTCGAACAGACGTGCACTTGCCAAGACGAAGGAGAACCTGGCGGAACTCGACCAGCGTGAGGCGAACATCTTAGGCATATATGGCGAAGACATCAAGAAGGAGGCACTCAATGACGCGAAGAAAGAACAGAAGCAGGAACAGCAGACGCAGAACCCTCCATACACGCCTCCTAAGACGGACAAGAAGACGAAGACAGAGGATGTGCTGAAACCGCAGAAGGACTGGAAGACCAGGGAGCAGGCTCTCAACCGCATTGCGTATGCCAAAGGTGAGAAGGACTTCGAGGAGTACACGAACCGCATGACGGAGATTGATATGGAGTACAATCAGAAGGTCATGGCGAACAAAAAGGCATCGACGGAGCAGAAGATGGAGGCTGAAGCATCATACTATGAGGCGAAGAAGAAGCTCACTGATGACAAGAACACGCAATCGGCGAAGCAGGAGAACGACTATTACAATGAGCTTGTTGCTACGGAGAAACAGCGGTACATTGATGGTAAGGTCGACCAAAAAACGTTTGATGATGCGCTTGAACTCATGGAGTTGGAGCATCTGCGCCGTTTGACGAAGGTCTACACGGACGGTTCTAAGGAACAGCTGCAAGCGCAGAAGAATTATCAGAATAAGCTCGTTGAAAACCAAAAGCGTAATCAGAAGACCGTTGAGGACAACGAGAAGAAGCATCAGAAGGAGCTTGCCAAAATCAAAGAGGACTACTTCGGGGATAACAAGTCAGAGAAGAAAGAAAAGTATGATAAGGACTCTTCCGCTTTGGATGAAGTATATGCCCAGGAGATAAAGGCTGCTGGCGACGATGCTAAGGAGAAGTTGCGTATCGAGGAAGCGTATCAAAAGGCAAAGGTGGCACTGGCGAAGAAGTACGGCCAGGAGTACAACGACACGAGCAAGAACTTTCTCGAAAACATGACGGAGGACATCACGGAGTGGCTGAACTCGGACCTCGGACAGGCGGTGCAAGGCTCTTTTGACACGCTGACATCGGGCATGTCGTCGATATTTTCGGGTATGACTTCGCTCATTCAGGCGGAACTGGAGATACAGACTGCTGCCATCGAGAAGCGGTATGACAAGGAGATATCGCAAGCGGAGGGCAACAACTACAAGGTGAAGAAGCTCGAAGAGCAGAAGCAGAAGGAGCTGGCAAAGAAAAAGAACGAGGCGAACAAAAAGATGTTTGCCATGCAGGTCATTCAAGCGGTGGCGCAGACGGCACAGAATGCCATATCGGCGTATGGCTCGGCAGCGGCAATTCCGCTTGTGGGTTATATCCTGGCACCAGTGGCTGCTGCAATGGCGGTGGCAGCAGGAGCAATTCAGATTGCTGCAATCAAAAAGCAGCAGCAAGCGAGTGAAAGCCAGGGCTATGCCAAAGGTGGCTTCACTCCGAAAGGCTCCAAGTTCCAAGAGGTGGGCGTGGTTCATGCCGGGGAATGGGTGGCGTCGCAGGAGATGCTTGCCAACCCGGTTGCGCGTCCTATCATCAACGCCCTGGACTATGCGCAGCGGACTAACACCATCGGATCCTTACGAGCCGATGATGTGAGTCGGACTATTGCGCCAGTAGCATATAGCACGCCACAACAGCAACAGCCTATCATCGTGCAGCAGCAGCCGGACGGACTGGCTACGGCTGCAATCGTGCAGAACACAAAGGCTATGCAGAGTTATGCTGATACGATGAAGCAGTTGGAGAAGCGATTGAGCGAGCCTTTCGTCACGGTGAACACGGTCACGGGGGACACTGGCATCAAGCAAGCGCAGGACGAGTATAGTATTTTAATGAGAAACAAGACTCCTAAATCAAGACGTAAGTAATATGGAAATAATAATCAATGGCAAACAAGCCTATCTGAAGAAGAACACTTCGTTTGACTTCATCTTCGAGAACCGTCTGTTTACGGGTAGCGACAGCTACACCTTGACAATTGCGTTTCCACTAAAGGGATGCGTCCGAAATATAGCCATCTTCGGGCACATCCACAGAGCGGATGTTATCAAGTCAAAGGTGGTATTTGACTGCGACATCCGTGACGGCGCTTTTCTGAAGTCTGGCTCCATCACAATAACAGAAATATCGGACGTAGAAGTAAAAACGCAATTCCTGGAGGGTCGCAGCGAGCAGAACTTTAACGAAACGTTTGACGATATCTATCTCAATGAAATGGATTTGGGATATCCTACCAAGCGCGATAATCTTATAGCAGCAGAAGCGTTCAAACCATATCCAACGAACAACTGGGTGCCGTTGCCGTGGGTAAACAACTATTCCGGCAATCTGCAGAATGCTGTTACCACATCCGTCCATTTCATCACTGGCTTCGAGAATGTCAAAAGCACTCTTTCGTTCCAGCCATACTTATTGTATATATTGAAGCGTATCTGTTCGCAATTGGGGTATGAGGCGAACTTTGCAGAACTGGAGCAATCGCAATATAAATACCTCTTGATTTGCAATACGCTTCCGGCTGCATGGTCTGCGTGGAACTTTGCCATTGCATTGCCTCATTGGACATTGAACGAGTTTTTTGAGCATCTTGAAAACTTCCTTTTCGGAGATTTTGATATCAACCATAAGGCTAAGCGCATCGAGTTTCATTTCTCTAATAGTCTGGCAAAATCGGCAGGAGAGATAATCTTAAACAAGGTCTTGGACTCTTACACAACAGAGGTGTCGCAAGAAGATGAAAGCAAGTACATCGCTTCGGCTAACTTGAAATACGCTGATAATGATGCGCTTCTGTGGTCATATTATTCGTGCAACTGGTTTATAAGAGCCAACAAGTCAAAGGCTTTGGTCTATGATACATTTCGGGAATTGATTGACAAGGCAATGACGTTGAAGATTAGCGGTTATTACAAGTCCACGGGGCATAGCGGACATGGATACAGCGAGTCTTTCAGCCGTGGCTATCCAGTTGGAAGTGACGGAAACAGACTGTTTTATTGCAAGGAGATTGATACCTATTTTATAATGTACTGCTACAAATCAGAATTTGTCAGCAAGCATAATGGCACGAAGTGGTACAAGTATTATAACCGTCTGATGCCTGTAAATCAGTTCGGAGATTATTTTGTTGATAATGATGCTGACGATATTGAACTGAAAATCGTTCCTGCATGGATAGAGGGTACTGACGACAAGTATGGCAATTGTATGTTTCTCGACTGCGGAGAGTTGGGCAGTAGAGAAACATGGACTATATCGGAAGACGGTACAGGCTCTTCTGGCTCTGCATCTTCTGGCATCTACATAGGACAAAGACCGAACAATGAAGGGCAATTATCATCGGTACGCTATCACGATGATGTCGACTATGATGCTGGAGACTTGGCACAAGGCACTGCAAGCTATGTGATTGGCAAAGGAGAAACCGAGAAGTCATCTGCATACTTTGATGTTATATATGTCGGCTTTTGGAGTGGACATTATCTTTTCGGCGGTAATCAGCCACATCCCATAATAGATAAGGTGGAGGTTACTGACTCGTTTGGGTATAACAGAACTCAATTCACCTTGCGATTGAAAGACGGCATAGCCAATTCTATGCGCTTGTCAATGCACAAGATTGATGGAAAGCAGAAGTTCCATTTCTCTTTCCTGTCCGACACAATACCAAATCCTCGTGCTTTGTTCTACATACGTGGGCAGAGGTATATATGCGAAAAAATAACTGCCACCTTCCATGAGTCGGGAAAGTCGCAGTTACTAAAGGGAATATTCTATCGTGTCTTAGCTGATTGAACGCTGCAGGGCTGTGGCATGGCGCTCGATGGTGGTGCGCAGCACCTTGGCATAAATCTGTGTGGTCTTGATGTCCTGGTGCCCAAGCATACGAGCCACATTCTCTATAGGCACATCGTGAGCCAACGCCATCGTAGCGAAGGAGTGGCGAGCCACGTGCACAATTTAAGCAAAAGCAACGGAAAGTGAAGATGAGAGAAATGAACTGCAAGTGGTTGAGAATGAGCAATATTTCATAATTCTGCCAATTGGCTGCAAAGCAAAGCCGAGCAGGATATTGAGTTATTTCAGTTACCAAACCGTTAGCGGTCAGTTACCGAAACCAACACTGCTAACGAGGTGAAAAACAAATAGTTTGTCACCAGTGTTTGTTGCACTGTTCTGCACAACTTTCAATGACGGAGAATGCTTACTGATTGATTATTTTTGCAAACTAAAAAAGTAAGCAGATGAAAGTTGAAAAATTCAAGGTGCTGCTCTACCTCAAAAAGAGCGGATTGGACAAGAACGGTAAGGCTCCCATCATGGGACGCATCACCCTCAACCGAACAATGGCGCAGTTCGGTTGCAAGTTGTCATGTACGCCAAAGTTATGGAATCCACGTGAGAGCAGACTTGACGGCAAGAGCAAGGAGGCTGTGGAAGTGAACGCCAAGATTGACAAGCTGTTGCTGGCAATAAACTCAGCCTACGAGTCACTTGTGGAGCGCAAGACGGATTTTGACGCAAAGGCGATAAAGGATCTGTTTCAATGCAGTGCAGACACTCAGATGACCTTGTTGAAGCAGCTTGACGCCATCATTGCGGACATTGAGTCAAGAATCGGCATCGACTACAAGAAAGGCACGCTGCCAAACTACCAGTACACTCGCCTGACATTGGGATTGTTCGTCAAGAAGCGTTATGGAACTGACGATGTGGCATTCGGTGAGCTTGACGAGCAGTTTATCCGTGAGTACATGGACTTTTGCTTGGACGAGAGAGGTCTTGCACTTGATACAGTCCGCCACTATCTCGCCATCTTGAAGAAGACCTGCCGAATAGCTTTCAAGGCAGGACACTCCGAGCGTTATCATTTCATGCACTTCAAGCTACCTCAAAAGAAAGAGAATCCACCAAAGGCATTGACACGTGAGGACTTCCTGAAAATTCGTGACCTCGAAATACCAGAGCGAAGAAAATCGTTGGCTTTGACCCGTGACCTTTTTCTTTTCGCCTGCTATACAGGCACGGCTTATGCCGATACTGTTTCCATCACGGAAGAAAACCTCTTTCGTGATGAGGAGGGCAGCCTTTGGCTGAAATACCACAGAAAGAAGAACAAGATGCTTGCACGTGTGAAGTTACTGCCAGAGGCGCTTGCCATGTTGGAGAAATACAAAGACCCGACAAGACCTACTCTTTTACCGCCACAGGAATTTCGAGTGCTGAGAGGTAACATGAAAAGTCTCCGAGTACTATCTGGCATAAGTATGGATTTGGTCTATCATGTTGGACGGCACAGTTTCGCATCGCTCGTTACGCTCGAAGAAGGTGTTCCGATAGAGACTATCAGCAGAATGCTTGGTCACAGCAACATTCAGACCACGCAAATCTATGCACGTGTCACCCCGAAAAAGCTATTTGAGGATATGGACAAGTTCATCGAAGCCAACAAGGACTTCAAGTTTGTCCTGTAATATTATCACAAAATAAGAAAGGAACATAACAATGAGAAGTACATACAAGCAGTTTTATTATATCAACCGTGGCAGAGTAAAGGCAGACGGAACCACATCTATATTTTGCCGTATCACGATTGACGGCAAAGTGTCAGCCATAGCAACAGGTCTTTACTGTGCTCCCGAAGAATGGGACACGAAAAAAGGTGAAGCCAAGAATGCAAGAGTGAACGGACAACTGCAAGCGTTCAGACTAAGAATTGACGAAGCCTACGAGCAGGCAACAAAGGAAAAGGGCATCGTTACCGCCGAGATTCTGAAGAATGTTATTGTTGATGCAAATACTATCCCGATGACATTGCTTGCCACTGGCGAGGAGGAGCGTGAACGCCTTAGGCTGCGCTCCATCCGTATTAACTCAACATCTTCTTATCGCCAATCTAAGACATCGCAGCTAAACTTGCGAGAGTTCATCGGGTTACGAGGAATGAATGACATTGCATTTGAAGATTTGACTGAGGAATTTGGCAAATCTTATAAGTTGTTCTTGATTGGCAAAGGGTATAGTGCATCCAATACGAACCATAATCTCTGTTGGCTGCAACGCTTGGTTTATATCGCTGTTGACAGAGGTCTGCTGAAATTCAATCCATTGGAAGATGTCGGATATGAAAAGAAAGGCTCACCAAAGCGTAGACATATATCCAGAAATGACTTGCTGCTCATTATGGAGACTCCTATGGAGGATAAGGCTTTGGAGTTGGCACGCAGAATGTTTGTTTTCTCCAGCCTTACAGGTTTGGCTTATGTCGATTTACGTAACCTGTATCCACACCATATCGGGATGACGGCAGACGGTAGAAAATACATCCGTGAGAAAAGAGCAAAGACCAACAACGAAGCGTTCATTCCCTTGCATCCGATAGCTGAACAAATAATGTCGCTATACAATACAGCGGATGATAGCAAACCTGTTTTCCCTCTTTCTTCACGTGATTCCATGTGGTTTGAATTTCATTCACTCGGTGTGGCTTTGGGTATAAATGAGAACCTTACCGCACACGTTGCAAGACATACATTCGGAGTAAACATGGTTACTTCGGGCATATCAATGGAAAGCATCGCCAAGATGATGGGGCATTCCAACCTGCGAAGCACCCAGGTCTATGCCGTTATCACCGATAACAAGATTTCCATAGACATGGACAAACTGATGCAGCGCAGAAAAACAAAAGAAACTGACCAAAAGAGAAATAAGGAGGACGAAAAATGAACAGAGGAGTTATAACTATCAGCGAGAGCGGAACGGTATCCATGCCGA
>ENA-OUOY01001417-OUOY01001417.1-human-gut-metagenome-genome-assembly--contig:-NODE-1417-length-13999-cov-11.826449_pt1 | contig 13999 bp, 9 predicted proteins | sample MGYA00237937_ERZ548767 | MGnify/ENA primary metagenome ERZ548767 (study PRJEB26490, sample SAMN05356887) | human gut metagenome | biome: terrestrial biome; feature: human-associated habitat; material... | reverse complement strand
TGATGTTTGCAATGCCTGTGAATCCGATATCCTGTGCCTTACAGCAGACCACCTTCGAGCTGATTGGCTGCCCGTCTTGACCGAAGCAGCAGATATCCGCTGCCTTACCGAGTGTATGCTGCCCGGAGCCTGAACCTCCGACATTCTTGTCATGCTGCTCACAGCGATAACCGCTTGTCACGATGATCTTGGAGCATTTGAGAGCTGTGAACAGCTTTTCGAGCTTCTCGATCAGTTCCGGGCTGTTCAGTGTCTCATGCTCCTTACCTCATATATTTCCAATGATGCTTTGTATCCTATAAAAAATGCAAAACTTGTTTTTTTCCCTAAACGGAAGGAAATAGGATTTCTTGATCCAGACAATAATCCCCTTTCATTGGATTCGGTTATTCCTCAATTGTTATCAAATGAATTATTCATTGGATTCACTGGTGGAAGATTCCCGCTATATTTGATATCTAAAAATGGAGATTATGCAGTCAAAGCATCCAATCCGCATGATATATATACAGAACAATCAAGAATTGCTGCACTATCTCTAAAAGTATTGAAGGGAATGTTATTTATATTTAGACCTTGGCAATTAAGTCAAACCGATGGAGAAAATGCGACAAACGTAATTATCCTCAATTTCGCACTGAGGACACACTTTACCATTTCAATCAGGCCTATAGATTTTAGAGCAATTGGGGCATATGATTCTGAGTCTTTACTTGGAACAAAAGTTGATGACTGGCATCACGCATTCAAGGCAAAAATTCACGTAGATTTGAACGGTATGCGTGAACTATATGACTATCTTAAAAGCTTCAATCTTGATAACAGAGCACCTGAATCTCTCTTTAATATATTAAAAGAATGTTGGGACAAAATACTTTATGCGTATCATTCATATTCCAAAGACGCACGAAACGATGCTGAAATAAGTGATTTAAAGCGAAAGAATGAGGGGGCTTCTAGGCGAATTGCACAACTCGAACAAGAATATGCTCAGTTAATGGCGAATAATCAAAGTCTATCTTCATCTACTGTTTCCTTAAGCGATTATAAAAAACTAGAGGAAAGGCAGTTATTAAACTCGGATATTCTTACAAGAAAAAATCTCTTCATGCCTCAGAACAGGAGCGTCCCCGATGTCAGGGAAAAACGCAGAAACTGGAAAAAACATATGTCGGAGAAAGACATAAAACATCTGGTCTTTCTGGACGAAAGCGGAGTAAACATCAATATAACTCGGCATTATGCCAGAGCATGGAAAAACCAGAGAGCAGTAGATAAAACTCCACTCAACACGCCCTGCAATACAACGGTTCTTTCTTCCATACGTCTGAATGGAGCGTGTGCCTATACGGTTTATCAGGGAGGAACTACTGCAGAGCGGTTTGCAGAATACCTGAAAACGAAGTTACTGCCGACGCTTTCAAAAGAAGACATTATCGTTATGGATAATATGCGTTCTCATCATGCAAAAGCAGTGAAACAGCTACTGGACAGCTCAAAAGTAACCTATCTGTATTTACCCCCGTATAGTCCGGATCTAAATCCGATTGAAAAGATGTGGTTAAAACTCAAAGCATTTTTAAGGAAAGAAAAGATACGGATTGCATCGGAATTACCATCAGCCATTTCAAAAGGATTTTTAACAATTCGTCCAAAGGACTGCATAGGGTGGTTTCATTCGTGTGATTATGTGCAATAATTTATTGGATTGCTATAGTGGCAAAAAGATTGAACTTTGGACAAGTCCCAATGATCCGAATGCTATTGAGCAAAAGAGAGGTTTGCTTTTGTTTCTGTCTGAAACAAAGCGGATGAATAATCCTGATTACTTCAAAAAAGACGGAAAAGCATATATTTTGATTCAGGGTATTTTGCTTAAGGAAAAGGTAGATACTATTGAACTGGCTAGCTATTTTGCAGAATTATTCTATGCTGAATAAAGGCAGAAACCTTCTAGGACCGGCTGTGAGCGGAATCGCATATCGATGACCTTAAATCGCTATTACCCTGACACAGAGCATAATAACAAACAACAGGACACCCACATGCTGTCAAATTCAGAATCAACAAGAGGCACATCACAGTTTTCCGATGCAAGGGTATACAGCTCCAAGCTGCGTAATTACATTCTCGCATGAGCCGCCTGACGGAAGCAGAATCAAGAGTCCTTCGGGTACAGAATTTGAATGTCTGGGCATTCTTACTTCCGCTGGAGATGAGAAGCCGCCACAGTATTCTCTGCCTAGGAGAGCAATCATGGTGGATGGTACACTGTACCTTGATACGGGCTATGTTTCCAGCCTGATGCGCTGTGGCATGCTTGACGGTAATATCGAGAAAGTGGTCGTATGCACTGAAATGCCAGACGAAGACGGAGAGGCAATCTTTAGCGTCGAGGGCTGGCAGGTCAGTTTTGAAGAAGATGCGCTTGATGTCAGGATCGGCAATGAATTCTGCATCTTCGCCAAGCAGGGAACGAAAAAAGCTGAGAACGGCTATATTCCAGAGGGTGTTATGCAGTTCATGGCAACAGTCGATGATGTCACAGATGACGGCTATGTTATTGTGAAAACAGATACGCAGTCTGAGCGTTTCCCACAGATCAGGAAAGATGTCAGGTACAGACTCAGTATGGAATCCTATGATCCTGGCATTTATAACGACAAACTCGTTCCCGGAAATGTCGTCATCGTAGCTTGCAAAGGCATCTTTGAGGGCGAAGGTCCTATAACAATCACCGATGTATACTGCTTTTCTCCTGTCGGCAGCAGTCCATGTCAGCCGGTAGCGAATACAACTTAATATAGACAAGGCTCCCCCGAGTGATGAAAAGGCAATAAATGAGTATTGGGTTCACTTGGGGAGTTTTTCTATGTGTACGAGAAGCATTCGTTTCTCCTGGTTGTATATGTTGCATAAAAATCTACGCAGAATATAGAATTTTCACAGTCGAATTTATTGACAAAATGAGGAGAAATATGGTATAATTAAGCTAATAATACTAAGCTATACTTGGGTATATAGTATTACGATTTATCGAAAAATTGTTACCGACAAATATTGTATTCAGGAGGTTTAATCCATGAGTATAGAACTACTATTTCAAGAATTTGAACAATACGCTCAAGAATCTCATTCTCTCTTAACAGAAACGCTATCAATTATATCGGAAGGAAAAGTGCCTTCACGCAAGGACGTTAGCCAGCTTGATCTTTCTATCGCAAATTTACGAGCTAAATATGATTGCATCTATCAGGCTGCCTCTGAGCAGTTGCCTACAGATGAGATGCCAGAAGACGGCGCTCCAGCGCAAGCATATGTTGATGCAATACAGAATAGTAAAACAATACAGTTGAAACTGAAACTAGATCAGGCTAAATCAGTTTTACAAAAGTTTCTTTCTGTTCGGTCTCTTGTAGCTGCATATGCTGATGCAATAGCGCCAATTCAGCATAACGCATTATCTCTTCTTAAATCACTTGAGACGGACAAGGATATCAATATTGACTTAATATCAGAAGCAACATGTGGACCAATGGCGCTTATATCAGCGATAGAGTGTCATGATAAGGACTCCGATGAAGGAATAGCATTATGCGACAAAGTTGCTGAATTCTATCCCGGTCGAATTTTTGCAGGCGTTGTTGCAAATAAGTATTTTATTGGCGAAGATTTTGAGTTGAATGCTCAAGAATCCAATTGTGACACATCTAATACCTTGCTGGAGAACACACAATCAAATTATGGTAACGATGATACTGAGTCCGAATCTGCTGAAGAAAAGGAAATATCTCAAGATATTTCTCGTTTTATCGAATTGCTTCATTTCGAAAAATGCTTCATTGAATCTGAAGATGAGATAAGCGTTATGGAATGTCAAAAGAATCAAAATGAAAACAAAAAAATATCGGCGAGTGTTTTTTCAAACGAAATGCGAATCACTTCTTTCCCTGTATTAAAAGTAATAATTCAGGAGTTGAGCAAAAGGAATCTAATTACAGAGAATTATTTGATAAATGTAAGAAATGTTCCGAGCAAACTTGTAACAAACAGTTTGACATATATGCTGAACAAGGGATACCTGTATAGGTATAGCATTCAACCAGGTGGTTCATTTTACTGCGCTTCAAAGAGGTTACAAAAAGCCCTATCTTATAGCGCTGCTTGTAAATTAATAAATGTTCAGCAGAGAAAAACTTCGGAATGGGGTGAATCTATTGATGACACTTCGGTAAATGTTGCATCTAGGGTTGCTCTTTCTACTTTATATGAATCAAGTATTATGAGGTTTACCTCCAGAGGCGTTAAAAGCTATACAGAAAGTGCATGTACGTTGACAAATTCATTCTGTTTAAGAGTCTTCAATGCCCAAGATCATTCAGATTGTGATATCCTTTCAGGTGCGTTTTGGGATTCGGATAAGGATTGTACTATGTATCTAGAGAATCTTAAAGCAATCGTATCCGAATGCACAGGAATATCGAATTTTTCGATGGCAGCGTGGGATTTAACTCGTGCTAAAGTCATTACAAAACTCATTATTTCCTTCCTTGGTGATCTTTTGCCTGCATGTACTGTGTGTTTATATGTCCTTTCAGAACAAAAGTACTATTCGTACCCCGATTTTACTCCGTTGGATGAAGAAAAAATCAAAAAGGACGATTCAGATAATGAGAACGGTATGGATAATGAAGACGCTGTGTTAGAAGAAGTTCAAGATATAGCGTCTATACCCTCAGATTCCGAAAAATCAAATCCCGTTGTTGACAAACAGGAAAATGATGATGGATTAATAATACACAGTCAGAGTATTGAATCCGGATCTAAGCAATCTGAAAACCAATCGTCTCAAGAATCGGATAACGCCAATGAAATAGAACGCCTTGTCAATACGGTTATACCACCGACTGATGGTGAAATGTATAAATTGATATGTTCAATTCTGAATGAAGAAGTGGGGCAATCATTTTCTGAGAATTCAAGTGTAGCGCAGTCTCTTCTTTTAGCAAAAGCTGCAAGCTATGTGCCTCAATATAACGAGTGTAAAAAAATCTTTACTCAACTCTCTTTTGCGACAAAATCTCCTCTTGATGAGATTGTATACACATCTGAAAATCTGTCTAATGCTTTCGATGAACCCGTTTCAAATACATTACTTATCTCCGCCTACCTTTTTTCAATGATCACGCCTGGTATGGCGTATGATTACAGCCTGAAAACTCAGTTAGATGAGTATCTCTCAAATTATGGGTTATATTTCCCTGAACTGTCTGATATAAAACCCTTGTTTGCAAAACTCCGTACAATCTTAGATGTTGTTCCAATTGGTTTTACACCTGCTATTTTATCTAAACTTGGAAGTGATTCAGAGAGTGAGAAGTATATCCAAACAATACAAATTCAAGCTAGAAATTTGTTAACATACTCAACGCCCAAAGCCAGAATGAAAGCGCTTCCCTTATTATATAGTAGCTGTTTTGGAAAAAACAGCGAATTGTATCAAAGCCTTGAGTATGTAGCTAATAATGATCAAAATGGACTTGATATTGTTATTCTTGTTCTAGGAGAGTTTTGCGATGAAATAGATGACTCTTTTGTCATCAACGATGAGAAGGTTCAATCATATCTTGATAAAAAATGGTATGATGTTAATGGACAAGGTTCATCATTTCCTTTAGATTATACACCAAGACAACAGACAATAAAGCAGTTCCATTCTCGTCTTGAGGTTATTAAAAGCTGGCAAGAGCATATCAATATTTTGCCTGGAGGAAAATATGATTTATCTCGATTAAAGACCTTAAGAAAAGAAATATGTGATATTGCCTCTCAGGTACAGACAGTATTCTCAGAAAAGAAGATAGATTTTAAGTGTGTTATTATTTGGACGCTGCAAGAAATTCAAAAATATCTGAGTTCCTCTGCTTTATCAAAAACAACTCTGTTTACTGAAATTGCTCAAACCGGTGTTATAACGCTAGATGAGTCATGGTTACCAATTATCAACGAGGAGTTCAACTCTATTAAGTATTATGAGCCGTGGAGAACTGTTCTTAGACATATTCTTTCTCCAATTAGAAGCCTTTCCGATGCCAAGGCTGAAATACTTGATGGTAGTATTTCTTCTGACTTGTTTGACAATCTGCACCAGCTTGAATTGATAGGTGAATTAACAGGAGAAGATTTGAGTTCTTCCACTGTACAGATTGAGACTGCTAAGCAGAGCGCTAATGACGCATCAAAAGATTTTGATGATGCTCTTGAACTTGCATTTACGTATAACCGTATTACAGAAACAGAAAAAGAAAGTTTAGCTGCAATCAAACATAAGAATGAAGAAGCTTTACTTCACAACATGGATTTTGGTATTTGGAGACAGTTCCTTAATGCTCTTTATAAAAGGATTGATGAATTAACCCGAGAAAGACAAGCAGAACTCCAGAAAATGTTAGATGCTCGTTATACTATGCAAGCCGGACGCGAGTCACCGATACTTATCGCAGCACAGACATTACTTAATGAAGATTTGAATTTTGCAGTTACTGAGGAATATATAAATCGCTTTGATAATGGTGAAGAGGAATTCTCTGCAGAATTGCAGTCTATTCTTCATGATACCGATCATTTCGCAGAGTTTATTTCCGACGACGTATATAAATCAATCTATGATGAATGCTTCAGACGCAAAGACAGCAACTTCCATAATGTTGCAAAAGAGTATCTTTCACATCATTTTCCAAAAGACTGGACCTCTCGCCTAAAAGATGACAGCCTCAGGTTCGTTGGAGGAGGAGAGAATCGTTCCGAGCGGTATTGGCCAATTAGAAAAGGTAATGCAACGTGCCAGCAAATTACGGATTTGTTTAACTGGCTTGGATTGAATGTGAAACGTGCTGAGAGATACGGAAAAACTGAAGAAATGTTTAAAATCGAAGTGATTCCGGCTCCAAGAAGCATGGCTGACTACCGTCATCCCATAGCGGCATTTGGTACTCAATCCAAAAGCCAAATGGATGTTATCATTCTTCATGGTAATATCCCGGCCAAACAGTTAGTTGACAAGATTACAGGGCTTGGTCTTGGTGGGGTATCGATTGTAATTCTAAATTATCCAATAACCCTTGCTGTTAGAAGGCAGATTGCGGAGGAGTTTCATAAAACATCCGGGCAGAACCCTTTTATTCTAATAGATCAAGTGTTGGTAATTTATCTCGCATTACACCAAATTACAGAACGCCTGCCTATCTTATTAAAATGCGCATTGCCATTCACAACGTATCAACCATTTGTTCGCGATGGCGGTTCTACAGCGGATGAGATGTTTTTTGGTCGTAGTAAAGAATTAGCTGATATACTGAATCCGAACGGAGCATGTGTTGTCTATGGCGGACGACAATTAGGTAAAACAGCTCTTCTAGAAAGAGCAGAGAGCTTATTCAATAAGCCCGAGAATAAAACATATGCTATTTATTGTAATATTTTAAACTGTGTAACAGAAAAACAACTGGTTCTTAAAATAATCGAGGATATTCGTAAGAAGACACAGCTTTCAATGAATGACTGTGACAGCATAGAACAATTGTGCAATGAAATAGAAGGAATGTTTAGCAAACTGAAGGTTGAAGCTATGCTACTTCTTCTAGATGAAACTGATAAATACCTTGGCTCTATTGCCAATAATGACTATGTACAACTCCAGCCATTGATTGATTTGAAACGCCGAACTAAAAATCGCTTTAAATTTGTCCTTGCGGGTCTTCATAATGTGTGCCGTGCAAAAAATGCAACTGCGCGAAATGGTGTATTCGGTCAACTTGGTACCCCTCTTTGTGTTAAACCGCTTTCTCCAACGGATGCATTGCAGTTATTGTCAAGGCCACTTAAGTTTTTAGGTTTCCAGATCGATAGATACCCGCATTTAGAAACGATACTAACAAATACAAATTACTATCCCGGTATTCTTCAGTTCTTCGGTTACACACTTGTAGAGACACTCTCGACTCATTATGGAAAATACTACCGTGCGGTTGATGGAAATCCTCCTTATACTCTCCAAGATGATCAGTTAGGAGCAGTTATGAATTCAGCCGACTTGAATCGGAGTATTAGAGATAAGTTCCGCTGGTCGCTCGAACTTGATTCAAGGTATTTTATGATAGCAAGGTGTATTGCCATTCTTTATTATCTAAGTGAGGATGAATCAAATACTTGGCTTGGATTCTCTATAGAACAAATAAAAGATATTGCACAGGATTACAAAATTATATGCTTGGAATCTGAAAGCGATAATGATTATCATAATCTGTTGGACGAGATGGTTGAGATGGGAATTCTTAGCAAGCCGGATGATACTAAAAAACTATATCGCTTAAGAAGAAGCTCCTTTATTACAATTATAGGCTCAGATTTTGATGCGGTTGATGCGGATATTATTAAAAGTAATGCGGAGGAAGTTAGATGAATAGTAATAGCTGGAGTGAGTTCTGGTGGGCCAATATTACGGGAGCACACTTGGTTATCTCAAAGATTGTTGAAGCTTTAACTGAAAATTGCACCGTGATTATTGATATACCAGTCGATTTACCGTGGCGGCATCAAATGAGGAGTTCGGCTGAAGATGAATTCCGTAAACTAAGTGGAATATCAGATACAATAATCGAAGTCGTTGATGCTACTGATGATGTCCCCGTTGATGTTGCTCCCGGCAGATTCTTGCTAGATCGCTTTGCCCAGAATAAAGAGGTTAGGAATGGTTACCGTGAACGTTCTCAAAGATCAATCCAAGAGTATATAATAGAAAACACTGTCTTGAAAAATCGTATTATATGGGTAAAAGGCATGTTAAACTCACAGGTATCCGATTGGCTTTCTTTTTGTCGGGATTATAACAGCAATAATGAAGAAAACGGTTTGTTTGTTCTTGAAATTCAAGGCGGAGTACATAAGCAAGACAATAATATGCGTTCTATTCGCTTACTTGAATGTATCTCCAATTATGATGTTCAACTTTTCAGTAGTTTTATAGTTGAAGAGAAATCAGCACTCTCAAATGTTTGGAGGCGTTATCTTTCAACTGCAACGGCAATTATTTGTGATATCGATGCCGAGATTGCATCTCATTTATTAGAAATTATCGACCCCAAAAAGCAATCTCCGCTCGATATCATTATGGAAATGGCATCGTGGCAGGAGTATTCCGTAAGAGGTGCGGATGATGAATCAAATCATATTTTTATGCATTGTCGTAATAACAACAAGAAAGAACTTGAACAACGCTTATGGAAAGCTCAAGTTCAAGTGCTATTTCCTCTAATTGAAATGGAACGTATCAAAATAATAGAATCGTATTACCGTGAATTACAAACAACTATTGAGCAAAAGCATATTGAACAATATGGAGAAAAGATAACAAAGCCTATCCAACTCGAATTAGGAACACTATGCTTTTTAATGAATCGATATTCGTGTATTCGCGATAAAGATGCTCGAGAACGAATTTCATTTCTACATAAATGTCGCAATCATCTGGCTCATGCCCACTGTTGCAGTACTTCTGAAGTATGCGAACTTCTTGATTACCGATTTTTATAATTTGCTATTTTAATCACTTAAGGCTGTGTATATAATTGGATTCAACTATTATCCGTTGCCCCTTATAGTTAAACTGCATAGTTTCATTTGAATCTCGCAAATACATAGCCTCGTCTTCAGTCAAGTTACTACTCGTAAAACAAGTTAGAAGGAGGTTAGATATGTCTGAATTTGATTTAAGTGAAGTGCTTAAACTATGTAAAAGTAGTGCGTCCAATGGCGACAAGATTGCAAAAGAGAAATTAGCACATCTCAATAGTTCGTTGTTGGACGCCCAAAATCAGGTGCAACAGGACATTGCGTGGCTGGATAATAGTGAATGCAGTTTACCAGAGATGTCCGAGGCACTAAAAAAACAGCTTTTAGATATCCAGTCTTCTTTTGTTTCGCTTTCTAAGGTTTCTGATTCTGACCTCCGTTATTTGAGGAAGCATCTATCAAAGTTCTCCATCACACTATTTGGTAGAACAATGGCTGGCAAATCAACACTCATGGAGATTCTACGTCATGGAGATGGAGCGTCAATCGGAAAAGGAGCGCAAAGAACCACACGAGATATTCGTACATATGAATGGAACGGACTCACCATAACGGACGTGCCGGGAATCGGTGCTTTTGAAGGTGCAGAAGATGAGGCACTTGCTTTTAATGCAGCTAAATCAGCTGACTTAATAATGTTCCTTATTACTGACGATGCTCCTCAAGCTATAGAAGGCGATTGTTTTAGTAGAATAGTTAAACTTGGAAAACCTGTAATTTGCGTGATGAATGTCAAGGCAGCAGTTAATCCGGAACGTAGCCCTAAAATGATTGAACGAACAATCAAAGGACGTTTTGATATTGAGCGCTTAGACAGCATAAAAAACCAGTTTTTGCAGTATGCAAAGAAAGCTGGTCAAGAATGGTCAAATATCCCTTTTGTATATGTTCATCTTAAAGCTGCATTTATGTCTCAATCAATTTCTGAATCCAATCCTGATTTTTCTGAACGATTATATGAATTAAGCTGTATTGATTCACTGAAACAACTACTTGTTGACTGTGTTCGTGAGAATGGCGTTTTTTACCGCACAAAGACATTTATTGACATCATTGATAATCCGTAACCGCCAACCACACCCTAACGTTGATTGGGCACTAAAAAAGCGATAAAATAGTTCCAAAGGGATTTACCCCGAAAGGAGCTGAGAATATGCCAACGATCAGAGAAGTAAAAACCGAGCTTCGTCACAGGGAGTGGGCAGAGCAGATACAGGAATGCCAAAGCAGCGGTATGACCGTAACAGCGTGGTGCAAGGAAAAGGGGATCAGTCAGCACACATACTACTCACGCCTGAATGTGGTGAGAAAAGAACTGCTGAAACGAGCTGAATTGCCTTTGCAGCAGATCGTACCGCTGAGTGTTTCTCAAAGCGTCACCTGTACTACAGCTACCATGAAAACACAATGTATTGCAAGCGGTGCTGAGCCAGAGAAGGCAGAACCAGCTTTCGCACAAAAGGTAATTGTTCGTAAGGACGGGATCAAGGTCGAAATGCCGCCAGATATCGAGCATCTGGAAGAGCAGATACTCAAACGGAACAAGATGCTCTTCGGACAGAAAAGCGAGAAATCGAAATTGTGCGCCCAGACGAAGGGCGGGTAGTCTAACAGGTGAGAAGCATGTACGGAAAGGACTAACCAACCACCGTTAGCGAGTCTTGTGCTGTATGCAGTAATGGATACAGTAAAGCGTAGACAGCGAGGAAGTGGGGTTACAAGGTGATAGAGCCTCGAAATTTTGCTATTCGGAGGGCTGACGCTTTAATTTCGGCGGAAAGCAATATGTACAAATCGTTATGGTGAGATTATGTACACCTCTGCGGGGTCAAAGAGCCAATCACGCTTCACATAGAGATTATCCAGTCAACTGGGGAGAGCCTGTGGTCTCCATATCAGCCGAAAGGAAGTAATGTATAAGTGGTATGTCCGACAACTATAAAAGGGAGAAGGGCAAACGGATTACAGGCAGTCGGACAGCTTCATAGTACCAGGGAAGTCGTGTAATGCCGACAGAGGGAAGGGAGCTGCATAATAAAGGTCTTTCTGAGGACACATTAGCCGTACTCAGGGACGGAGGAACTAATGGAAACAAAATTAGAAAGAATAGCATCGAAATCAGCAAACACCAAAAGACCTGAATTTACATCGCTGTATCATCTAATCAACAAAGAATTGCTGATGCAATGCCACAAAGAAGTTGACGGCAATAAAGCAGTAGGCATAGATGAAATAACGAAAAGAGAGTACAGTGAAAATCTTGAAGGTAATATTGAGAACCTTGTAGACAGACTAAAACGTAAATCCTACAAACCAATGCCATCGCTGAGAGTATATATTCCAAAGAGTAACGACAAAATGCGACCGCTTGGAATAGCGTGCTATGAAGATAAAATTGTGCAGTTAGCGCTGAAAAAGATACTTGAAGCGATATATGAACCGAAGTTTCTGAACTGTATGCACGGTTTTAGAGCAAACAGAAGATGTCATACGGCAGTGAAAGAGTTATATGACCGTATCAATATTGGAAAAATAACAAGGGTAGTAGATGCCGACATCAAGGGATTTTTCGACCATATGAAACATGAATGGATATTGAAATTCCTGAATTACTACATCAAAGACAAGAATATTCTACGTCTGGTGAAGAAATACCTGAAAGCAGGTATCATAGATAACGGACAACTCGTTAAAAGTGATGAAGGAACAGCACAGGGAAATATTATCAGTCCAGTGCTTGCAAATATCTATATGCACAATGTTTTGACGTTATGGTTTCAATATATTATTGCCAAAGAGTGTAAAGGTGAATGTTTCCTTGTAGTATATGCTGATGACTTCATAGCAGGATTTCAATACCCGTGGGAAGCCGAAAGGTTTTATGAGCAGCTCAGAAGCCGAATGGCAAAGTTTGGGCTTGAACTGGAAGAAAACAAAAGTCGAATAGTTGAAAGCGGACGCTATCTTGCAAGTTTAAAAGCAAAACGGGGAGAATCCACACGACTTGGGACGTTCGATTTTCTTGGTTTTACATTTTACTGTGGCAGAACAACCAAAGGTAACCCATGGATAATGCCCAAGACCAACAGTAAAAAATTCCGTCAGAAAGTCAAAGAAATCAAAATATGGCTGTATAACAACAAGGAGCAAAAGCTTGGAAAACTTATGTATATGCTGAATGTCAAGCTTGTAGGACATTACAGATACTATGGTATCAGCTTTAACAGCAGAATGATAAGTAATTACAAACAGCAGGTCAGAGAATTGCTGTACAAAGTATTAAACAGGAGAAGTGAAAAGAAAAGCTATACAAGGGAAGGTTTCATAGAAATGATGAAATACTACAAACTTGTCAACCCTAAAATCTATTACAGCTTGTTCTGTTGATGCGAATTTTATTATGAAGAGCCGTATGCGGGAAAACTGCACGTACGGTTCTGTGAGGGGCTTATATTGTAAGGTGTAGGTCTACTCGACTGTCTGCAACGGACAAATGGATCTGGATGGTAATGTGTTCAACGAAGCGGAAGAATTCTATTTTAGCGCAGATCAGAAATAAACGCAACCAGAAAAGAGAAATTGTCGCCGAATCGTCGCAGTCTGTAACCGGATTGCAGCAATCAAAATAGTATGCGTTCTTCATATTCAGTTTTCAAGATTCTCAAGTTTTTCAAAGCATATAGCACGCAGAATTTCCAAAGCCTTATGCAGTTTTTTAGACATTGCTTGCCTTGATATTCCGCAGTTTGCAGCATATGCTTTTATTGTTTTGTAGTTTCCATAATAGAAACCGATTATGACTTCAAATTTATCCTGATACAGATTTTTGAGCATTAGAAGTGCCTGCTGTAAAGCAAGCAGCTGAATATCTTCCTGATCGGGTGGAACGTACATATTATCATGATAAGTGATAATCATTCGTCTTTCACGCCAATCCAAATATTCCTGATGACGGATCATTTTTCTGGTCTGCTCGTTTACCGCATACAGCGTTTTGAAGTCGGTATATGGTCTGCCTATGTCATCATCTCCGAATCAACAGACAGGCTCTTGAATTTGCTGTAGTAATCATAGCACAAAAGCAATGAAAAAGCAAATCTGCACTTTTTTCAAGTTCCCAAATAATCGGAAATTTTCTGATTGGGGAATTGTGCTACATATAAAAACTGCACCCGAACGTTTCTGCCCAAGTGCAGTTCCTACATATCGTTTGTATTATATAATATGAATGAAGAGGTGAAAGCGTATTTTCTTGAACTCATGATGACTACCGAGAGCGAGGAGATGATCGAGCAGAATGCGTTTACGCTCAGCTTACTATCATCTTCGCAAAGTTCGGGAGCGCTGTTTGGAATCTGAACCTGCAATA
>ENA-OUOY01001412-OUOY01001412.1-human-gut-metagenome-genome-assembly--contig:-NODE-1412-length-14057-cov-5.793315_pt1 | contig 14057 bp, 8 predicted proteins | sample MGYA00237937_ERZ548767 | MGnify/ENA primary metagenome ERZ548767 (study PRJEB26490, sample SAMN05356887) | human gut metagenome | biome: terrestrial biome; feature: human-associated habitat; material... | reverse complement strand
CTTAATATAAGTTATTGATTTACAGACGATTAAATATTAATTTAACGCAGTATTGTTATTACACTATTTGTAGGAGCTCACGGATGTTGGAGATTCTGGTGACTCGTGTGTGAGCATATTCTTCAGTCTTTTCGTATTCCCAGGTATGGTGGGTAGGAATGTAGACGGCGGAAGCGCCGGTAGCTATGGTAGGCTCGACATCGCTCTTGAAGGAGTTGCCAACCATAAGGAGGTCGTCGGGCTTGACACCAGCAAGACGGCATAAGGCACGTACGGCATCGGGAGTCTTGTCGTTGACAACTTCAACGAGGTCGAAATAATGGCGGAGCCCAGAACGGTCGAGCTTGCTATTCTGGTCGAGGAGTTCGCCCTTGGTGAAGACAGCGAGCTTGATGTCGGAATTGTCGGATAGCTCAGTGAGCACCTCCTCTACACCATCAAGCGGATTAGGGTCGAAGGTGAGGAGCTGTCTGCCGAGTTCCATTATTCGGTCTATACCCTTGCCTCCGATTCTGCCTTCTGTCATTCGGTTGGCATTTTCAATCAGCGAGAGCATGAAGGCTTTTACGCCAAAGCCGAGGAGCGGCATATTGGCACACTCTGTGGCAAAGAGGTTTTTCTTGACCTCGTCGGGAGCGATGCCATAGTCAGATAGGAGAGAAGCATATTTCTCTTCGATATTTACGAAATGCGACTGACAGTCCCAAAGGGTGTCGTCGGCATCAAAGGCTATCAATTTGTATTTAGTCATATATTTATAGGGATTATGTTGCAAAGGTACACTTTTTCTGCATTATGTGCGGATAAATGAATAAAAAACATTATATTTGCACAATATATAACTAATACATAACTATAACGATTATATAAACTAAATAACACAACTGACCAACCTATGCAGACATGTCCAAAATGTAAACAGCTCATTGAAGACGACAGCTGGTTTTGTGACCAATGTGGTACAGAACTGATGGTTTGTCCTTCGTGTCGTACTATAAAAAGAGGTATGACATGCAACCAATGTGGTACAAAACTTGTGACCGCAAAGGCTTTTGCCCAGAATGGAGGTAGCGTGAAAGACCCAACAACTCCACCTGTGGGCAACACACAGAATGTCGGTCCTTCGCCAACTCCAAACGTAAATTCTAATCCTGTTCCTCAGCCACCGACAGGCTTTGTGGGACAGCCTATGCCGAATACAGGGCAACCGATAGCAGATATGAATACAGATCGCACGATGCGTCCGGGAGCTACGCCACCTCCACCTCCTCGTCAGCCACAGGCAAAGCCAGGACATCTAGTTTGTCAAAACCCATCGATAAGGTTGGGTATTGGCGATGGTGCTATAATAGGTAGACGTGGAAGCTATGCCCAGGCATTTGCCGGACAAGGATATGTGTCGGGCAACCATGCCCGTTTGCAATATAATGCCAGCGGACAATTTGAGGTAGTAGACCTTGGCAGTACAAACGGCACATTCGTGAACGGACAGCAATTGGCGCCAAACATGCCAAGAGTGGTGAACGTAGGCGACATAGTGAAGTTTGCCAATTTGGAATTTGCGGTACAGATTTAAAACCTGATGAAGCTATGATAATATCTTGCAATTTAATATCAGACGTTGGACTGAAGCGTACCAACAACGAAGACATAGTGTTGCTGAATGGCGATTTCTATAGAGATAATGCCTATCAGTCTACATTCACACTCAACAACAATGCACGTATGGCTGCCATCGTGGCTGATGGTATGGGCGGACATGCAGGTGGAGAATTTGCCAGCGAGTTAGCTGCGCAGAGTTTCCAAACTTTTGTGGAAACACTACCAGCGACGGTTGACACAGCAACTCTACACAACCTGATAAAGTCGTGGGCTACAGATGCTCACTATATGATAAAGCGCAAGGGCGAAGAGATGCCACAATTCTATAATATGGGAACAACATTCGTAGGATTGCTTTTCTATAACGGTAGCGTGAGCTGGATAAACATCGGCGATAGCAGAATATACAGATTTCGCGACGGTATATTGCGACAGTTGAGTACCGACCACTCGATGCGCGAGAAGGAGAAAGACCCAACGATACCGTCGAACATAATATACAACGCACTGGGAGTGGGCGATAGTGTCTTTGCCGATGTAGAGGATATAACACAGAAAGTGATTCCAGACGATAAGTTCATCATATGCTCAGACGGTTTGTCGGATATGGCAGACGACGAGACTATAGAGAGTGTGATGGAAAATGGCGGTAGCGCACCAGAGTTGGTGGCTGCAGCAAAAGAAGCTGGAGGCAAAGACAACGTCAGCGTGATAGTTGTAGAAATAATTGAATAGAAATTAACCTAAACGAATATAATACAATGGATCAATTTCAACAGCAACAACAGCAGCAGGAACAGCAACGCCAGCAGACTGCTGCTACACAAAGCTATGATAATAACACCCCGAACTATATATGTCCGCATTGCGGAGCGGCAGTAGACTTCCACATGGAACTATGTCCGCATTGTCATCATCCGCTACATCCTGATGTATGCACATACTGCGGTGCAGAGATGGAGCCAGAAGATCAGTTCTGCTGTGAATGTGGCGGTCCACGTAAGGGTATTACCTGTCCTATATGTGGCACATTGAACTTCCGTAGTTTCTGCAGTCATTGCAATACACCTCTCGACGACCTTGCAAGAGCAGAGGTAGAGAAGGCACAACGCGACCCTGTATACCAAAAGGCGGTATCGCTGGCAGAACAGATGGCTGAACTGGAAGAGCAGATTATGGCTGCAGAAAGAGAAGCCAGAATGCCTGATGATAGTGACGACTTTGATATCGAAGAGGAGGAAGTTGAAGAACTGGACTTCGAAACCGTGATGGAGCTCAGCGAGGAGGACAAGAAGTTGATGGAGCAATATCATCAGCTGTTGGGAACAACCCCTACTCCTATAAACAATACGCCAACGCCTACTCCAAAGCCTCAACAGCAGGTGCAACAGAAGAAGAAGGTGGACAAGAAAGCACGCGTGGGTGGTGCCGACTTGGCTGCTATGAAGGCTGAATATCAGCGACAGATGCAGGAGATGCAGTCGCTATTGAACGCTATGCAACCAGATGCCAATACTACACCACAGATGCAACGCAACTTCTGCTGTGCACACAAGGTGGTGGTGACAACACAGAGATTGGTAAGACGACCAACAACATGGATTTGCAACTATTGCGGTTGTGAGCACAACCAGCCAAGCGAATGCACCAGACCTGAGTTGGGAGGTGTGTGGAAATATAATTCTTATACTGAAACTGTACGAACTATAGAAACAAGATAAGCGACATGAACGATTCAACTATAATCCCTAACGATGGCACTGTTCGCCCTGGAGCGAACAATGGTGAAAACAATGATTCTACCGTAAGACCATCGGCAGATATGAATGATAATGGCAACACCGTGAGACCAGGAATGAATGATAACGGTAGCACCGTGAGACCGGGAATGAATGACAATGGCAGCACTGTGAGACCAGGAATGAATGACAATGGCAGCACCGTGAGACCTGGAATGAATGACAATGGCAGCACGGTGAGACCAAACACAGGAGCTGGTGGCGACAGCAACGCTACAGTTAGACAAGCTGCAGGAAACGGCGACATGGGAATTGGAAGCACCATTCGTGCCAATAACGACAACGGAGGAACCATCGTTGCCAATAGCAATATGGGCGGAAGACCACAGCAGGCTACACAAGCACAGGCTGCCAACAGCGCTAATGCCGACTATAAGAACCAAAAGGGTGCTATTTTTGGTTTGCCTGATATTTTTATTGATGGCAAGAAACTGCACGTGGTGGAATACCTGAAGCAGGTGTCGGGAGAGGCGCAGCTGATAAAGGTAGAGAGCAAGGGTAAGCAATATATGCTGAAGCTATATCTCTCGGGAATACATCCTAACCACGACATGCTGGAGAAGGTGAAGACTATACCTCAGGGTATGCCAGGACTGATGCGACTATATAAGCACGGAACATGGACAAGTCCGAGTGACGACAAGGATGTGCGCGACTATGAGATTATGGAACTCTGCGAGGGTGGCACACTGAGCGACCTCGACCTAAAGGGCGACGAAGAAAGATGGAAGAAGCTTGCCATGCAAATGGCGATAAGTATCGACCTATGCCACAAGAGAGGTTTCTTGCATCTCGATGTCAAGCCCGACAACTTCCTCTTTGTAGACAAGCAACGCACAAACCTGGTGTTGGGCGACTTCGGACTTGCCGTTGCGATAGATGCTAATGGTAAAGGACAATGTTCGCAGGCAAGGACAAAGAAATATGCAGCACCAGAGATATATTCGCATATCGAAGGTCAGCTTATCGATGTTGACGACAAGAGCGACTTCTACTCTCTCGGTATCTCGCTGATGAGAATATGGATGGGACAAGAGGAGTTTGACAAGATATTCGAAGGCAAGAACGAACGTCAGCTCATAAAGATGAAGCAGTATGAGCAGATACCGATACCTACAGGACTCAGCGCACATTCGTTGTCGCTAATAAAGGCGCTATTGCTGTTTAACAATAGTGAGCGTGCTGGTTTTGCCGATATACAGAGATGGATTAAGGGCGAGAACCTCGTGGAAGACGAGGCTGCAGCAAACCAGAATGTACCACAGATGAGCATCGTTTACAATGGTGCGAAGAATCAGGTGGCACACTCTATGAACGAGCTTGCACATTTCATGCTCGAAGACCAAGAGCTGGCAAAGAAATATCTGTATAGTGGAAAGCTGTCGAAACTTATCGACCAGACTAACCCAGAAATGGCCCTTAACATAGACCAGATAACTGAAGAGTGGTATCCAAGCAATAAGTCTGCCGGTCTTGCTGCTGCCATCTTCACCTTGGATGAGGAATATCCATGGACCGACGTCAAGGGCAAACAGATGAGCACATTTGCTGAGATTGCAGAGTCGCTGCTGTATAACTTTGACCAATATTGCGAAGACCTGAAAGACAAGGATCATACATTCTATGTATATCTGCGTGTGAATGGTGAACAGGCATGGGCTGACAACATATACCAGCAGTTGGAGAAGAACGCTCAAGACAACCTGCTGAGATTTATCTACGAGTATAATGCTAAGTTGCCTTTCCGCATCGTTACTACCGGCAATCAGATACACTATGTTGACAATATCAACGATGTGCTACAATATGGCGAAAACCTTAGCGATGACTCTAAGTGGGAGATAACATGCGGTGGATTCACTAAGTGGGTGAACTCACGCAACGGTATGATTGCTGCCGAGGTAGAGAAATATTTGCAACAGAAGAATTGGGCTACAGAATGCTATCCTGGAGTGTTGTATCTGCTGAACAAGCAATGTGGTTACGACTATAAGATTGTTGCAGATGCCAAGGATCCTAATGCACTGTTTACTCCTGCTCAGTTGGCAGCAAGACTCAACAAGTTGGTTTCTGACTTTGGACAGAATTCGGATAAGTATTCCTTCTTCCAGGAATTTATGAATATCGATGGGTCAAGACTGGAGCAGTATCTCACGGTGCGCGGTTTTAGGAACCAGATAAACTACATAAAATATTGTTTCGACCTGAAGAGCCAGACCAATACCGACAAGCCTGGTCCATACAACAAGATTATTGCTGCATATAAGTGTATAGCCGGAATGGGAGCTACACCTTATTATATATGTGGCAGTAAGAAGCTCACTTCACTTGCCGACGTAAACAAACTCACAAATACAGAGAAGAAGAACGAATATACAGGCAGACAGCTTGGCAACTGGCTAACTATCTTCTTCCAAGAGAATCCAAAACTGAATCTGAATCAGGCTTATACCTACGAGCTGGAGACGGAGAAATACTTGAAGTATATAGAAGGCTTCAACAGTAGCGACCATTATGTAAGCAGATTCCGTCAGGCTGTAGACAAGACAGAGGCATGCGTAGACAAGATATTCAGCTTGAGAAAGCGTGTGCTAACACTAAGATGGGTGGTGATACTGTTGGGCTTGGTGCCATTGGTAGGTTTGGCACTATACTCACTTATCATGGGACTGCCTTTCGATGGAAATCCATTGGAAACATTCAACTCTACGGTATTTGCTATATTGTTCATAATATGCACCATAGGCTTCTTTGCACTATCAGAAGGAGAAGGCGGATGTATAGGCGAACTGATATGGGGCGGACTGATAGCGCTGGCGATATATTGGGGACTGTACTTTATACTAAAGCTGCTGATGCCATTTGCAGGATATATCGTGGCAGGATTGCTACTGCTATACGCATGGAAGATATATAGCGCATGTATCGGTTCGGTAAGTATTAGCAATAGTACCGACTTGCTTGGCAACGACGAACTTGTGGTGGCTCCATTGCATTTTGCTTTCAGATCTAACGAGAGCATCTCGCAGTTTACACCAACCGTAGAGCTAAGAACAGAGAACGAAGAGGCTTATCTTGAGAATGTAATTCAAAAGATTAAGAAGAAGACCCTCTGGTCGGTGGTTACCTCGATACTCATCTCTTCGCTACTGATATTTATGGGAGCAGCAAAGGGACTAAGCTTCTCGTCATCAGATACAGAAATTGCAACCGTGCTAAAAGGCTCATGGAATGGAGAGTTCCAAGGCAAAGCAGCAACATTGGTTATAGACAATGTAGACGAGAAGACTGGCGAGGTGAATGGTACTATGTTTGTAAAGTTTAAGAATCTTGCGCAAGAGAGCGTTTCGGGAACTGCCAAGGATGGTGACAAGATAGCTCTCGAACTCAAAGACAATGTACAGAATGGTGTACTCGATGGTACATATAATATATATGTAGACAAGAGTGCTGGCACCATGGAATGTCAATACCGCAATTCCAAGACAGGCAAGGAGGTAGGCTTTACACTCACCAAAGACGGAAGTGCAGAGAATGTAGCAGACGAGGCTGAAGTTGTTGAGACTACAAGCAAGAAGAGTAGCAACAAGAAGAACAGCAATAAGAACGAGAATAGTCAGAAGAGCGAGACAAATAGCAGTAGCTCGGATGCAAGTTCGAACACTCAGGCTACAGAAACTTCAAAACCTGCAGGACACAGCATCAACATACAGGGGTCATCGTCGTCGCATTCTATCAACACCAATGGTGGAAGTAGACAACATTCAACTCCAAAGCATGAAAATAGCAATAGCGGAGGATATAATATCAAGGTGAACTCATCAAACAATAGCGGTGGTGGGTTTAAGCTTGAAGAAATTAACTAATAGTTGTTTAAGAAAAACGAATTATTATGATCTGTCCACAATGTCAGAAACAAAATAGAGAGCAGGCACACTATTGCAAATGGTGTGGCTCTGCTCTATCTAATGACAATACTGGTCCTCTTGCCGACTTGGTGGGAATGGACAAGGTGAAGAAGCAACTGATGACCCTCGTAGCACGCTACGAGGAACATCAGCGCAGAATGAAGACTACGGGAGTGAGCCAACCTTTCACCGCTAATATCATTATCAGTGGCGAGATGGGAACGGGTAAGACTATGCTCGTGGAGGTGATAGAAAAACTGTTCAGTCAGAAAGGTATGACTAAGCACCCTGCTACATATATACTGAATAGCGAAGAGTTTGATGCTTTCCGCAATGCAAAAGACTTTGATGCAAATCTGGCTAAAGCCAAGGGCGGAATACTATGTATAGATGCAGTGCATAAACTATTGCCTAATGGTCAAGACACCAATACTACAACCTTAGACCGCATATTCAGCGGTGTGCAGACATGGAAGGGCGATCCTTTCGTGATATTGTGTGGATGGTCGGTAGTGCTGGATAGTTATCTGAAAAACAATCCTAACATCCGCGACCGCTTCGATATGGTGATAAACCTACCGGGATATACCTACGAAGAACTTACCGAGATATGCTCGCGCCGACTTATGTTGACCTACGGATTAGGACTAAGCGAAGATGCAAGACAGAAGCTATTGAGAGTGGTAAGGCAAGCTAAGCGCGACAGATTGACTGACGCCAATGGATATTATGCAAAGAACCTTGCCGACACTATAGCTTTGAAGCACAATTCGAATGCCACACACCAGACTTCATCATTCATCAGTCCAGACGAAATTGATGGAAAGGAATATGTGGAGAAGACATTCGAAGAGGCTATTAAGCAGATGGATAAATACATCGGTGTGGATAAGATAAAGGATAATATCCGCAATCTTACCACTATGATGCAGATGCAATCACAGCGCGACGGCTCTGAGATAAAATGTAAAGACCACTTCCTATTCTTGGGCAATCCAGGTACGGGCAAGACTACCATTGCTCGTGTGTTTGCCGACGTGATGGCAGCAATGGGAGTGTTGAAGGTTGGTCAGCTCATTGAGGTGACACGAAAAGACCTTGTGGCATCATTCGTTGGTCAAACAGCGCCAATGGTAGAGGCTGCTGTAAACAAGGCTATTGGCGGTATACTGTTTGTTGACGAGGCTTATACGCTAAGCCAAAGTGAGAACGACACATTTGGTAAAGAAGCTATCGACACATTGCTAAAGCTGATGGAAGACCGACGTGGCGAATTTATATGTATTGCAGCAGGCTACGACCACGAGATGAACGAATTCCTCGGTACCAACTCCGGATTGGCATCGCGATTCAATGAAACTATTCATTTCGATGATTATACAGGCGAGCAACTATATGACATCTTCCAAATGATGATGAAGGGCAATAAGCTCACTCTTAACCCTGACGACGAAGTTTGGACTCGCAACTACTTCAAGAAGATGTATCTGATGCGTGGTGCAAAGTTTGGTAATGCTCGCGACGTGAGAAATGTATTAGATAAAGCAAAGAAGCGCCAGGCACATAGACTGCTCGAACTACAGAAAGTTGACCCACAAGCAGCAATGCAACAGAACTGCATTATAACAAAGATAGACATCTGCGACGAAGATGAAGAAAAGAGCGTAGACCAGATATTGGCAGAGCTCGATGCTTTTGTTGGTATGGACAACATAAAGAAGCAGGTGCGCGAACTTGCCAATAAGATACAGATTGAACGCATGAGCATGGCTGCAGGAGTAAGCTCGGCAGAGTTGACACCTGTTCACATACTCCTTACTGGTAACCCAGGTACAGGAAAGACCACTATAGCGCGAAAGCTCGGAGAGATTTTCAAGGCTATTGGATTGTTGCCATCAGACAAGGTTGTGGAGCATGAACGCAGAACGTTGATAAGTCCATATCAGAACGAGTCTTCCAAACTGATGAGTAAGGCTTGCGATGATGCTATGGGAGGAATACTATTTATCGACGAAGCTTACAACCTGGCTCCACCAAGCAAGGGCGGTAGTGGCTCTGACGACAAGGCTGGAGTGGAAGCTATAGAAACTCTGATGACTCGTATGGAGAACGACAAGGGTAAGTTTGTGCTTATCTGTGCTGGATACAGAAAGAATATGGACGAATTCCTGCTCACTAACCCAGGACTATCGCGTCGTTTCACCAACAAGATGCATATCGACGACTATACACCAGACCAGCTACAGCAGATATTCATGCAGATGGCAAAGAAGAAGAACTACACCTTAGTGCCTGAGGCTATAGTTCCTTTACAGAAATGCATACAGCTGAAGGTGGATGCTAAGGATGAGAACTTCGGTAATGCAGGCGAAATGGTTAAACTATTTGAGGAGACAAAGAAGCGCTTATCATCTCGATTGATGAACAAAGTGCAGACTGGAGCACAGTTGGAGAAAGAAGAGTTTACAACGATTCTACCTGAGGATATTCCTTACGAGATGCCTAAGCAGGTGAGCACAGAAGAAAGTTTGTCGAAGCTCGATGAACTTATTGGCCTGCAAGGAGTGAAGGACGATGTGCGTAAGATGGCAAACATCATTAAGCTTGAGCAGAAGAGAGCAGAACTATTAGGAGAAAGCGGCAAGGTGGTTGCCGACCACTATGTGTTTGCAGGAAATCCGGGTACTGGTAAGACTACTGTGGCTCGCATCATGGCAGACATCTTCGTTTCGCTTGGCTTGTTGCCAACCAATAAGCTTATAGAGGTTTCACGCGACGACCTTGTGGCAGGCTATTCAGGTCAGACAGCAATAAATGTGAAACGAGTTGTTCGTAGTGCCATCGGTGGTGTATTGTTTATCGATGAAGCATACACCTTGAATCAAGGTCCTAACGACAACTTCGGTCATGAGGCTATAGACACACTTGTGAAATTGCTCCTCGACTATAAGGGACGTATGGTAGTGATTCTTGCTGGATATACCGGTGACATGAAGCATTTCCTTGACACCAACCCTGGTTTGGCATCACGATTTACTAAGAAGATACAGTTTGACGACTACAAGCCAGAAGAACTAACACAGATATTCATGATGGCAGCAAATAAGAGAAAATATATCTTGCCAGAGGATACACAACAGGCTGTATCGCTTCAGCTAAAATACATGTACGACAATCGCGACCGCAACTTCGGTAATGCTCGTACTGCCAACAATTTCTTCGATGCTGTGCGCCAAGCTATGGCTACACGACTTATGCAAGCCGAAAACCTTTCTGCCAACGATATGTCGACAATATTGCCAGAAGACATCCTTAAAGCTGCACAGGCAATGTAAAAGGTAAAAAGGTAAAAAAGTAAAAAGGTAAAAGAATACCGAGAAAAAAATATATAAAGAAAAAGGTAAAAAAGTAAAGGATGTCCCTCAATTTTTTACCTTTTTACTTTTTTACCTTTTTAATATATAACGATTCCGCCCATACCTTGGATAGTAACCTTTGCGGTGCTATCTTTGCCAACCTTTATGGTCTTCTTAGCAGGAGTTGGGAGGAATTCACCCTTCTTCTTAGGTTGATCTACGAGGATGTTTACTGTCTTGCCTGCAAACATAGGCAACGAGAGCTTAAGAGTCTTAGGCTCTGACGTGCCATTAAGACCTGCAACATACCATTTGTCGCCAGTACGACGAGCCAACACAGCATAGCGTGTAGGATAGCCATCAACATAGCGAGTTTCATCCCATGTAGTAGGAAGAGTCTTGAGGAAATCTATCTCAAACTGTGGCAACTCGTTGAGATTGTTTGGGCACAAGCAAACACAGTTGACGCTGGTCTGGATAACCAAAGCAGAAGCTATCTCAAAGATATCAGAAGTGTAGCGTGGATGACCGCTCTTATTATCCTGATGCATGTGGGTATTCATCATTACACCACCCCAGTCGGCAGCACCGAGAGTGTTGCGAGAGAAAGGATGCATGGTGAGTTCGAAACCTTCCTGGCGAGCATGATGATCAGAGAAGCGTACATTCTCAGATGCGAGCAAAGCCTCAGAAGCAACATAGTTAGGATACATACGTTCCCAACCACGTGGGATTGTGCAACCATGGAATATCACCTGCAGACCATGACGATTGGCATCAGAGAGGATATCTTCGTAGAGCTTCATCATCTCTTGCTTATCAGAGCCAAAGAAGTCGACCTTGATACCTGCGATATTATTCTTCTCCATCCACGCCATCTCCTCTTCACGAGCAATAGAAGTGTGCATACGTCCACGAGGACCCTGAGGAGCATCATTCCAATAGCCATTAGAGTTATACCAAAGCATAAGCTTCACACCCTTTGACTGTGCATAGCGTGAAAGCTCTTCAACCTTCTCTCTGCCTATCTGCTTATCCCACAATCCGTCTACGAGACAATATTCATAGCCCATAGTGGCAGCAAGGTCGATGAACTTAACCTGATCGTTGTAGTTTACAGAATTATCCTGCCACATCAACCATGACCAGGTATAGCGGCCAGGCTTATATTCGCGTGATGGCTTATAGAGAGGTTCTACAAGGTCGTAAGCCACAGTAGTTTCAACGATAGGCTTAAGATTAGAACCTACGGTGATGGTACGCCAAGGAGTAGAACCAGGCACCATGATACCAACATATTCGCTTCCCAAGCCATTCATCTCGGTTTTGTTAGGGAATGCAACAGTATATCCCTTACCCTTTTCATAGTCGCTGAGGTGGCAGCCCGCATAGTTGCTACCAGTGCCAGTCTCGCTAACGAGCACCCAACCATCATTGCCAACATGGAACAAGCAAGGGAAGGTGTAGCCTTCACCAAACTTCGACTTCACGTCCATTGCAGCATCAGCAATATATTCCTCTTCGTAAGAAGGCTTTGTACGTTCCCATCCCACCATAGTCTTGCTCTGTGGGCAGATGAATGTAGTGGTATAGTCTGGGAAGTTGAATGCACTTGCCTCTGAATAGATAACGGCACACTTAGGATTGTTGCCCTTGCCACGATGAAGAGTGTAGCGGAATGCCACATCAGAGTTTGATACACGGAAGGTAACTGTCAGAGGCCACTTCTTAGCATTCTCCATAGTGATATTCACCTCGTTAGCCTGATAGTGAACCTCAGAAGTCTTAGTGCGCGACATGGTATATTTGCTGTCGATGCTATTTTCTTTAGAGTCTTTGATGGTAAGACCTTGTGTGAAGTCACCGATGTTGGTGTTGAGTCCGAGTGCAGAAGGAGTCATCATCTGCTTACCATCGTAGTTTACCACGTAGGTTGGTTTACCACCTTCGTCAGAGATAGTTACCTGCAATTTGCCATCAGGCGATGCCACCTTCACATCAGTAGCCATTGCATTGGCTGTCATCAATGCAGCAAGCGAAAAGAGAATTGTTTTTTTCATTTTAGGTGTTAATTAAAAATGCTTTAGATAATTTTGATAATAGAGTTAGAGCTATATTTAAATACTATTATTTATGCTTTTCTATTCCCATCAGCTTTCTTATTCTTCGTGTCAGCATCTTCCAGATATATGCGAAGTTGGCTTGACGAAGGTTATAGAATAGTTCTTCAAACGAGCGTGCTATCTTTACCCAAGGATGTCCCCACGCATTGCGACGATATAGGCGGTGCTTATAGTCAACATATTCCATCACATATTTAGGATGCTTCAATGGGAAATCTATCTCAAGGCGAGCCATAGTGAATATACGGCGCAGAGCCTTAGGCATAGTTAGCAGTTCACCATAGTGGGTAGAGTCGGCAGTAGCACCGACATTATTTATTTGGTTTACTGTTGGCATAATGGCAAGACCATTATTCATCAACATTGTTGACCAAAATATGCTTTCGAAATATTGTTTACCGTTAGCCTTGTGGTCGTAGCACATTTGCATGAAGTCGTTTCTCACTCCACGCTCCTTTGCAAGGTGAGCAAGCTGTGTGCAATTGAAGTCATCGTTGAGGAATGTGTAGTCGCCATCCCATTTATCTATCACTCTTCGCCATGATGCCCATCCCCATATCGAGAACACAGATGTGAAGAAATAGCTGTAAGGTACATCTGAGGTCACCTCGTCGGTATTGAATCCTGCCACCATAGTTATTCGTTCATCATTCTCGTAGCGGTCGAGCATCTCCTTACAGAAAGGGAAGAACGATTGACTTGGCACCACATCATCTTCCAACACTATACACTTGTCGGCAAGCGAGAATGCCCACTTATGTGCCATATAGCCCGAAGGGTCGCAGCCATAGTTGCGAGTTTGGAAATTCCTCCTCACGTCGCATTCCCAGTCTATATCCTCCACAATTTTTCTGCAAGCCTCTATGCCTGCCATATCCTTCTCGCCTCGTGGTCCGTCTTGGTATAGGAACAAGCGAGAAGGGCGTGCCTTCTTAACCTCCTCAAAAACAAGTTTAAAGGTGGAAGGACGATTAAAGAACAACAATAACACGGCTATGTCGGTCTTGGCAGGATGCAGTTGTGGCATAATAGTAATGGTTATAATAGGTTAAACTCTTTGCAAAGATAGTGCAAACCGAGGGCAATACAAAATAAATTCATTTATTTTTATTGTTGAGGTGCAGCCTATCTTATTTAAAGATAGTGCAAACCGAGGGTAATACAAAATAGAAAAGGCACAACTCTACATTTCTAAAATGAAAGAAATGTGAAGTGAGAGCACTGAAAAACCTCTCAAATTCTTTTATGTCTAAAAATAATGCTCATATG
>ENA-OUOY01001402-OUOY01001402.1-human-gut-metagenome-genome-assembly--contig:-NODE-1402-length-14108-cov-4.275742_pt1 | contig 14108 bp, 10 predicted proteins | sample MGYA00237937_ERZ548767 | MGnify/ENA primary metagenome ERZ548767 (study PRJEB26490, sample SAMN05356887) | human gut metagenome | biome: terrestrial biome; feature: human-associated habitat; material... | reverse complement strand
GTACCGCTAAACCAGTGGAAGATGATAACGGGGGAGTCGGGGTTTGGGATGAGTAGTCCATGCGATTCGAGGACGTCCAGTACGGCTCCTGCCGAACGAACGGCGTGAATTGATATCACGCGTCCGGTAAGAGGATGCTGCACGAGCGCATCGCAGAGCCGGTTAAGTGCCTGTATTTGTAGCGGCTCACTTCCAGCAAAGCGCGCGGAAAAGTCGAGTCCGACTTCGCCGATGTAGCGTTCTTGGGCAGCAACTTCGCAAAGCAGATTGACTTCGACAAAACCGCAGTGGCCATCGGCGAGCCACCAGGGGTGAAGCCCAACGCCGGCGATGATGCCTGGTTGGCGACAGGCGCGCTCGTTTGCGGCCGAAAAGTCGCGCGGATTGACGCCGCAGTCAAATAGACCCAAGCCCAGCGCCGTCGCCTCATCGGCAACGGCGTCCGGGTGAGCCATTAAATCAAGATGGCAGTGTGCATCAAATAACCGGGGCTCCATCTCGGTGCGCTCCGCTAGTCCAGACGTTGGCCATCGGAGCGTACGCGCTCAGTGCCGCGGCCGCTGATCTGGCGGATAACCTCGCCGGCAATCATCTGGCCCATGATGGGCGGCATAAAGCTGGCGGTTCCCAGCTCGGTGCGCTCGTGGATGTTGGAAGGGTCGCGGGGCTGTGTCTTAACCGATTCCTCGCAGCTAAACAGTACATGCAGGCTCTTGATTCCGCGCTTCTTGCATTCTTTGCGCATGATACGGCTCATGGGGTCACGTACCGTATCGAAAATGTCGGCAAAGCGGAGGCACTCGGGATGGAGCTTGTTGGCCCCGCCCATGGAGCTAACCAAACGAATGTCGTGGTCCTGAGCATATTTGGCAATGGTGAGCTTGGCCGAGATGGTGTCGATGGCGTCGACGACGTAGTCGAGCTTGCCGTCCGTCTGCTCCAAAACGCTCGCGAAGAAATCATCGATGTTGTCGCTCAGCAAGTATTCAGTTCGCTTGATGACGGCAGCGGCGGGATTGATGTCGTGGATCATGGCTTCCATCACGTCAACCTTGCGCTTGCCGACGGTGCTGTGAAAGGCGATGGCCTGGCGATTGATATTGCTGGGCGCGATGATGTCCTTGTCCAGAATGACGAAATGTCCGATGCCGCCGCGGGCGAGTGCCTCGCAGCAGTTGGAGCCCACGCCTCCGCAGCCGAGCACCAGCACCGTAGCATCGGCGAGCTTATCGAGTGCCTCGCGGCCCATGATGATCTCGAGCTTGGTGTCGCGTGTCTCGATGGGAGTTGCGGCTGTGGTTTCGGTCATAAATATCCTCCGATGGGGAAGCGAATCGTGTTTTAGCTATCGTCATTATAGGTAATCGCCCATAGGTTGCGATGGCGTTTGCTTTGATGTGGTTTGAAGCATTGCGATTAGATAGTTAGACAAACATCTAAATATCGAGTATAGTGTGCGCGTCATGAGAGATGATGAGAGGAGGTCTTATGCCGGGAGAGGGTTTTAAGGCGCTTGCCGATCCAACGCGACGGCGCATTTTGGAGTTGCTGCGCGAGGGCAATTGCACGGCGGGGGAGCTTGCCGAGCATTTCGATATCAGTAAGCCGTCGCTGAGCCATCACTTGGCGACGCTCAAAAACGCCGGGTTGGTGACCGACGAGCGCCATGGCCAAAACATCGTATACAGCTTAAACACCACCGTCATGCAGGACTTGATCGGTTGGTTTATGGGCTTTACAAACACGGAAGGTGATAAGGATGAATAACGAAAACAAGGGCATTCACCCCACGGGGGTATCGTCTCGCGTGTGGATTGCGCTGGTCGCTCTGTGCGTCGCCAATGTCGTAGCGCACCTCATGGTGATGCCGAGCTTGCCTGCGCAGATTCCCACGCACTGGGGCGCGAACGGCGCCGTCGACGGTTGGGGTCCTAGCTGGATGGCCTCCGCGCTCGGCGCGCTGCCTCTGGCGCTTCTCGCAATGTTCTGCGTGGTGCCGCGCATCGACCCCAAAGGTGAGGCATATCGAACCTCGGGCAAGTTCTACCAGGGCTTCGTAATCGCCTTCACCTTGTTCATGTGCGCCATAAGCTGGCTGGGAGAGCTTACGGTCTGGGGCGTGGTGCCGGCGGTCGGTTCGGTCAACGTGCTGATTTCCGGTGTTGTCGGTTTGCTGTTCATCGGCGTAGGCAACTACTTGCCGCGTGTGAAGCAGAACTATACGCTCGGTATCAAGACACCCTGGGCGCTTGCCGATCCCGAGAACTGGCGCCGTACGCAGCGTTTTGGCGGCGCCTGCTTTATGGTGCTGGGTATTGGCCTGATTGTGATGGGCGTGGCAGGCAGCGTGCTTTCGAGTGAAGTCGTCGCCGCGGTGATTGCGGTTCTGGCGTTTGGTTCGGTTGGAGCCGTCTACGTCTACTCGTATCTGTTGTGGCGCAAATCGCAGCGAGCCGCTCGTTAAGGTTGCGGAAAACTAGCGTACGCAGTTCATAGTATGTTCCGGGGGACTTTTCCCAGGTAGTATTAGGGGGTATGGGCAACCATGCCCCTTTTTATTAGAACGCGCGAACTGCCTCTCCGCTTTTTCCAAAACGGAGAGGGTGAGAAGATTTCCGCAGCTAGATAAGGAGAAATGACTGTGGCGGAGTTCATTTATCAGATGTATCAGGCTCGTAAGGCCCATGGCGACAAGGTGATCCTTGACGACGTGACCCTGAGCTTCTACCCCGGTGCCAAGATCGGCGTCGTGGGCCCCAACGGTATGGGCAAGTCGACCCTGCTCAAGATCATGGCCGGCATCGAGGAGGTCTCCAACGGCGATGCCAGGCTTACCCCCGGCTACACCGTGGGCATCCTGCAGCAGGAGCCGCCGCTTGACGACGACAAGACCGTCATCGAGAACGTGCGCATGGCGTTTGGCGACATGATCGCCAAGGTCGATCGCTTCAACAAGATCGGCGAGGAGATGTGCGATCCGGACTGCGACATGGACGCCCTCATGGCCGAGATGGGAAAGCTCCAGGACGAGATTGACGCCGCCGACGGCTGGGATATCGATTCCAAGCTCGGCCAGGCCATGGACGCCCTGCAGCTGCCCGATTCCGACATGCCGGTCAACGTGCTCTCTGGCGGCGAGCGCCGTCGCGTGGCCCTGTGCAAGCTGCTGCTCGAGGCTCCCGGCCTGCTGCTGCTCGACGAGCCCACGAACCACTTGGACGCCGAGTCGATCCTGTGGCTCGAGCACTTCCTGCACAACTACCAGGGCGCGGTGCTTGCCGTCACACACGATCGCTACTTCCTGGATAACGTTGCCGAGTGGATCTGCGAGGTCGACCGCGGTCACCTTTATCCCTACAAGGGCAACTACTCCACGTATCTGGAGACCAAGGCCGCCCGTATCGAGGCACAGGGCAACCGCGACGCCAAGCTCGCCAAGCGCATGGAGGCCGAGCTCGAGTGGGTGCGCAGCTCGCCCAAGGCCCGTCAGGCCAAGAACAAGGCCCGTCTGGCCCGCTACGAGGAGATGGAGGCTGAGGCGCGCGCAAGCCAGAAGCTCGACTGGACTGACATTCGCATCCCTGTGGGCCCGCGTCTGGGCAACAAGGTGCTCGAGGCCCATCATCTGCACAAAGAGTTCGATGGCCGCGTGCTCATCGACGACCTTTCGTTCACCCTGCCGCGTAACGGCATCGTGGGCGTCATCGGCCCCAACGGTGTGGGCAAGACCACACTGTTCAAGACGATTGTGGGTCTGGAGCCGCTGACTTCGGGCGAGCTCGAGGTGGGCGAGACCGTCAAGATTTCTTACGTCGACCAGAACCGTTTCGGCATCGACCCCGATAAGAACCTATGGGAGGTCGTCTCGGACGGCCTAGACCACATGATGGTCGGCGAGACCGAGGTTCCGAGCCGCGCGTACGTGGCGAGCTTTGGCTTTAAGGGCCAGGACCAGCAGAAGCGCGCTGGCGTACTCTCCGGTGGCGAGCGCAACCGTCTGAACTTGGCGCTTACGCTCAAGCAGGGCGGCAACTTGCTGCTCCTCGACGAGCCCACGAACGACCTCGACGTCGAGACGCTGTCCTCGCTCGAAGCGGCGCTGCTCGAGTTCCCGGGCTGCTCGGTGGTCATTAGCCACGATCGTATGTTCCTGGACCGCGTTGCCACGCACATTCTGGCGTGGGAGGGCACCGACGAGAATCCGGGCAACTGGTATTGGTTCGAGGGCAACTTCGAGGCCTATCAGGCCAACCGCATCGAGCGCCTGGGCGAGGACGCAGCCCAGCCGCATCGTATTCACCGTAAGCTGACGCGTGACTAGATCGTTACGCGGTTTTCCAAACCGCGTAACTGCTCGACGCGGCGCGGGTCGCAAGCACCCCATCTTGCCGTTCAAGCCGTCGCTCGCGTACCGAAGTACGCGTCGCTCCTCTTTCACGGCAACCTGGGGCACTTGCGGCCCGCTCGCTGTTGGTTACGCAACATCAACAAATAAAAACGGCTCAAATCCTGATTTGGATTTGAGCCGTTTGTCGTTACTGCTCGGGTTCTTCGACTTTATCGATGGCCCAGGTGGCTCCGAGACCGCCGGTGGTGTTGCGGCGGATGCGCACGGTGACTTCGTGGCGCTCGCCGGTCTGCGTGTAGCGCAGGGGGAAGCTTGCGCGGTTTCGCGCGGCCTCGATGGTACCGCGCTCGCGGGCGATCCAGTAGTACTCGCCGACAATGCCGAGCGTGTCGGCGCCGTAGGGGAGATAGGTCGACAACTGGTGCAGAAGCGGGCCGGGGCAGAAGACCTCGGTTGCGAAATCGACGGGGAAGTCCTCGGGGATGGCGGGCGCTGCGGGTGCGGGGGCCGGTGCTGCAGCGGGGACCGGAGCCGGTGCAGGTGCGGGAATTTGGTCGCAAGCAGAGGTGGGTACGGACTCGATGACGGGTGCGAACTCCAGCGTCGTCTTCGGCTTGATTGTGGAATCTGCGGGCTTCACGGTGACGGGCGCGTCTGCAGCTTCAGTTTCAACCTCAACCTGCGTCGCGCTCTCATTCTCGACGCTCGACTTTGCCTCGATGGGCGTGGATGCCATGGTGGTGATGCCGGCATTGGCATTCTCGGGGTCATAGACGACCGTGAGCGAGATGGCGGGCTGCGGCGTCTCGGGTTCCGGCGCCGACTCGGTAGCGTCTTGATCTGTGGGCTCGTCGGACTGATCGTCCTCGGCCTCGTCGCCAAAGACATCGCTGTTTTGGAACGCAGGCGGCTCGGGTTGGTCAGCGGCTTCTTCGGTTGTCGACTTGGGCGCTTCGTTGAGCTCCACAGTGGCTTCCTGCTCGGATATGACTTTGGGATCGGTCGTGGCGGCGATTTCGGTTTCGGCTTCTGCCGTTACCTCAATAGCGACTTCGATCTCTGTCTCGGGCTCGGGTTCCGGCGCGGCTTCAACCATGGCTTCGGGCTCGGGACGCTTAACGTGCTTGGGGCGCACGGCCTTGAGGTCCTTCTCACCGCGCTTTTTCTTTTTGTAGGACTGCTTGGCGCCCTTGGCGGTCTTGGGCTTGTCCTCGCCCTTGGCAAGCGCAGCATCCCAGGCCTCGTTGGCGATGACCGTGGCATACAGGCGGCCGCCTTTAAAGACGGTCAGCTTAATGCAGTCGTCGAGTTCCTCGAGCAACTCGCGCGTGGACTCGAAGCCCAGGTCATAAGCGGTCATGTCGCCAGCGGCGAGCGCCTCCTCGACCTGCGTCATAAACGTTTGCTTGCCACATCCAATCGCATCGCGCAGCAGGCGATACAGATAGATGTGGTTGCCCAGCGAAAGCGTGGGCCTAATTATTGTCTTGCTCATGGCAAATCTCCTCTTTACACATGTAAAGCATCTTACCATCGCATGGCGTTCGCCATGGCGGCGCCCAAGGCAAACGGGCGCGAACCGCTTTCGATTCGCGCCCGTTGTACAGGTCGGTTATCTATGAGAGGCAAACGTGCTTAGTTGCCCGATGCCGTGCCTTGGCTCGAGTTGTCAGATGCCGTGCCGGAAGCGGTTCCGCTCGAGCTGTTGGTGTTGTTACTGTCTGCCGTGCCCGTTCCCGACGTGGTGTCGCTCGTCTGGCCTCCCGTGTTCGGCTGTGAACCGTCAGTCGTTTGGCTTGAGTCGGTCGTGCCGGACGGCGTGCCACTGTTGGCCATAGAGGAATCGGTGCCCTGCGATTGGTTTTGGGTGTTCGAGGACGAATTGGCAGAGGTAGGACTGTCTTGCGTGTCGTCCGTCTGTGCCTGCTGATCCTGCGGCTGAGTGTTGCCATTTGCATCGCTCTCGGTCGTGCGCGACGACAGGATTGGCTCGGGACGCTCGCCCAGACCCTCACCGGCAGTGGTGATAAGGATGGCGCCGGCGCAGGCGATGACCGCGACGATGGCGATGGCGATCGAGAAGACGATGACCTTCTTTTGTGTCTGGCTGCGCTCTGCCGCCGCCTTGGCGCGCAGGCTGTTGGGGGCGACGCGCGCCGTGGTCGCGCGTCCCGCAACCTGGCGCATCTCCTGCGTGGTCGCGGCGCCACCTAGGTGCTCCTCGACATCGGGCTCAACGGGCTCGTAGGCGCCGGCAGGGTAGTCGACAGCGGCATGCGTGCCCTTGATTGCTTCGGCGCTGGCGGAGATAAAGTGGCGATAGACCTGCGAGGACACAACAGTGATGACTGAGCTCACAGCGGCACCAATCACCGAGCCGGCAATGCCGATCTTTGAAGCAAGCGCCACGCTCGTGGCGGCAGCTGCGGCGCCGGCGATGATCTGGGGAATGGAAATGTCGTCGAACAGGCCCTTTTTGGGCGCGATGGCCATGGTCTGTCCAATGGAATGGTTCTCGTGTACGCCGTTGTTGAGCGATGCCGGCGTCATGACGCGCGTGCGCGGCGCGTCGGTGTACTTGGTTGTCATACGGGGTCCTCCCGGTGTAAATCTGCTTCGTTTCGTGTAGCCATCAGGGTACCCACCAGATGTGAATCGTACGTGACATTTAACAGATACCATCAACTCATCAATTGCTCACCAAGTTGGTGGGATGCGGTTACACCCGGCGGTTGAACTACAATAGGACTTGCTAATTGTTGTGAATGGCGTCTACGCACGGGAGCATTCTTATGAATCTTCACCTTTCTCAGTCTGATGGCTTTTTGCGTGTGGCGGCGGCGTCGCCGCAGATTCGCGTGGCCGATGTCGAGGGCAATGCCGAGGTTGCGCTGGCGGCTGTTCGCGATGCTGCCGGGCGTGGCGTTCGCGCGTTGGTGTTGCCCGAGCTTAATCTGACTGGCTATACCGCGGCCGATCTGTTCCATAACCGCACACTGCTGCATGCCTGCGAGGCTGCTCTGGTGCATATCCTCGATGAAACCCGTGAGCTGCCGATCGTCTTTACCATCGGTCTTCCCGTTGCGGTTGCCGAGAATATCTACAACTGTGCCGCCGTGTGCTGCGCGGGCGAGCTTTTGGGCCTCACGGCCAAGAAGTATCTGCCCAACTATGGCGAGTTCTATGAGCGCCGTTGGTTTGCTCCGGCGCCTGCGGATCCCGTGTGGGTTGAATTTGCCGGTCAGGGTCCGGTTCCGCTGGGTTCGGGGCTTGTCTACCGCTGCTGTGATGAGGGTGCCGAGGATATGGTGCTGGGCGTTGAAGTCTGCGAGGACCTGTGGGTGCCGGCGCCCCCTTCGACCGAGATGGCGCTTGCCGGTGCGACGGTGATTCTCAACCCGTCGGCCTCGGACGAGATTATCGGCAAGGCAGACTATCGCCGCAGCCTCATCTCTAACCAGAGCGCACGCCTGTACTGCGCCTATGCCTATGCGGACGCGAGCGAGGGCGAGTCCACGACCGACATGGTCTTTGCAGGCGAGAACCTCGTCTACGAAAACGGCTCCAAGCTCGCCGCGACCAAACTGCTTACCTGCGATATGGCCATCGCCGACGTTGACCTTGACCGCCTGGTTGCCGAGCGCCGTCGCTCGACGACGTGGACGCGCGCGGACGATGCGCCGGAGGCCGTGACCGTCGAGTTCTCGTTTGAGGGCTCGCTCGCCGAAGAGCCTGTCCTGCGCGATGCGCTCGGCATAGACCGTGTCTTCCCCCGCGCGCCCTTCGTGCCTGCCGACCATGGTGACCTGGCTGAGCGCTGCGAGACCATCCTCGACCTGCAGACCGCGGGCCTCAAGACCCGCCTTGCCCATACGGGCACCAAGGCGGCCGTTATCGGCCTTTCGGGCGGTCTCGATTCCACACTGGCGCTGCTTGTGACCGTGCGTGCCTTCGATGCACTGGGGCTGCCGCGCACTGGTATCACAGCCGTGTCCATGCCCGGCTTCGGCACGACGCATCGCACCAAGTCGAATGCCGAGTCGCTCGCTCGCGACCTGGGTGTGAGCTTCCACGAGGTTTCGATCCACGCGGCTGTGGAGCAGCACTTCAAGGACATTGAGCATGATCCAGCTGTGCAGGACGTGACCTACGAGAACAGCCAGGCGCGCGAGCGTACGCAGATTCTGATGGATCTGGCCAACCAGGCTGGCGGTTTTGTCATTGGCACGGGCGACCTGTCGGAGCTGGCGCTCGGCTGGGCTACCTATAACGGCGACCACATGAGCATGTACGCCGTCAACGCGAGCGTGCCCAAGACGCTTGTGCGCCATCTGGTGCGCTATGCCGCCGATGTCTTTGGCGGGCGCATTGCCGAGGTCTTGCTCGACATCCTCGATACGCCGGTGTCCCCCGAGCTTCTGCCGCCCACGGGCGACGGCGAGATTGCGCAGAAGACCGAGGATTTGGTGGGCCCGTACGAGTTGCACGACTACTTCCTCTACTACCTGCTGCGTTTTGGCTTTGAGCCGGGCAAGATCTACCGCATGGCGCTCAAGAGCTTCGAGGGCGTCTACGACGCCAAGACCGTCCACACGTGGCTACGTACGTTCTACCGTCGCTTCTTTGCCCAGCAGTTTAAGCGCAGCTGCCTGCCCGATGGTCCCAAGGTGGGCTCGGTGACGCTCAGCCCGCGCGGCGATTGGCGTATGCCGAGTGACGCTAGCTCGCGTCTGTGGCTTGCGCAGATCGACGCGCTCAATCCAGTTGACTAAGGTTGGCTAAATTGAACCAATACGGGGGTTGCAAGCGTTACACTTTTGCAATCTGATGGCCCGTATCGCGCGGCGCTCTTGTCGGAGCGCCGCGTTTTTTATATCGAAAGGTGGCACCATGCAGGCATCGCAGCGTCTCGACCGCTTTGGCGCGGAGGTCTTCGCCTCGCTCAACAACAAGCTTCTCGCGCTGAAGGCTCAGGGCAAGACCATTTACAACATGAGCGTGGGCACGCCCGACTTTAAGCCGTACGACCACGTGGTCGAGGCGCTCACGCAGGCAGCCCAAGATCCCGAGATGTGGAAGTATGCCCTGCGCGACCTGCCCGAACTCAAGCAAGCCGTGTGCGATTACTATGAGCGTCGCTTTGGCGTTTCGGGCATTACGCCGTCTATGGTGCAGTCGTGCAACGGCACGCAGGAGGGCGTGGGCCATTTGGGCCTGGCCCTGCTCGATCCGGGTGACACCATTCTGGTTCCCGATCCGTGCTACCCGGTCTTTGAGGCGGGCGCTAAGATTGCCGACGCCAAGCTCGAGTACTATCCACTGGTTGCCGAGCACAATTACCTGCCCTATGTGGCAGGCATCGATCCCGAGGTCGCCGACCGCGCCAAGTACATGATCGTGTCGCTGCCTGCCAACCCGGTTGGATCGGTGGGCACGCCCGAGGTCTACGAGGAGATCATCGCTTTCGCCCGCGAGCACGACCTGCTCATCGTCCATGACAACGCATACTCCGACATCGTGTTCGACGGCGAGCCGGGCGGCAGCTTCTTGCAGTATCCCGGCGCGCTCGAGGTGGGCGTTGAGTTCTTCTCGCTTTCCAAGTCGTTTAACGTCACCGGTGCCCGCATCGGCTTTTTGGTCGGTCGCGAGGATGTAGTCTCGGCCTTTGCCAAGCTGCGCGGCCAGATCGACTTCGGTATGTTCTTCCCGATCCAGAAGGCCGCCATCGCCTGCCTGAACGGTCCGCGCGATGAGGTCGAGGCGCAGCGTCTGAAGTACCAGGAGCGCCGCGATGCCCTGTGCGACGGTCTTGAGGGCCTGGGCTGGGAGCGTCCCAACGCGCATGGCTCTATGTTTGTGTGGGCCAAGCTTCCCGGTGGTCGCACCGATTCCATGGCGTTTTGCGAGGAGCTCATGGAGAAGGCCGGCGTTGTGGTGACGCCGGGCGCGAGCTTTGGTCCTTCGGGCGAGGGGCACGTGCGCATGGCGCTGGTCTTGCCGCCCGATCAGATCGCTTTGGCTGTCGAGGCCATTCGCGAGGCGGGCCTGTATTAGAAACCTGTTTCGGCCCGTCAATAGCTCGAAACCGATTTCGTGCAGTTATTTTACGAATACTGCAAACAATTTCGGTAAACGGTCGATTTTTGGCTGCGAATAGGAGCATAATCAAAGTCCCGATTGGATGTATTGGGATTACGGCAAGCCGCTCGGGTCGTTCCCGGGCGGCTTGTTTGTGGAGAGAGATGGGAGTTTCTAATGGTTAACGAGAAGAAGGTCGCTATTGTCGGCTGCGGTTTCGTCGGTTCGTCTTCGGCGTTCGCTCTGATGCAGAGCGGTCTGTTCTCCGAGATGGTCCTCATCGACGTGGACAAGAACCGCGCCGAGGGTGAGGCTCTGGATATCGCGCACGGCATGACGTTTGCCGAGCCGATGAAGATCTACGCCGGCGATTATTCCGATGTCGCCGACGCCGCCATGATCGTCGTCACCGCTGGCGCTGCCCAGAAGCCCGGTGAGACCCGCCTGGACCTGGTCAACAAGAACGTTAACATCTTTAAGTCCATTATCCCCGAGATTAAGAAGTCCGGCTTCGACGGCATTCTGCTCATCGTCTCCAACCCGGTCGATGTTCTGACCTACGCCGCCATCAAGATGTCCGGCCTGCCCGAGGGCCATGTCATCGGCTCCGGCACCGTGCTCGACACTGGCCGTCTGCAGCAGATGCTTGGTGCCCACGTCGAGGTTGACCCGCGCGATGTCCAGGCCTATGTCATGGGCGAGCACGGCGACTCCGAGTTTGTCGCTTGGTCCAGCGCTCAGGTTGCCGGCGTTCCGCTGAACACCTTCTGCGAGCTTCACGGCCACCTGGAGCATGAGGCTGCTGAGAAGCGCATCGCCGAGGACGTCAAGAACTCCGCCTACACCATCATCGAGAAGAAGCACGCCACCTACTACGGCGTCGCCATGGCCGTCAAGCGCATCTGCACCGCTGTCATGCGCGATGAGCAGACCGTTCTGCCCGTTTCCTCGCTCATGGTGGGCGAGTATGGCCTGTCCGATCTGGCTATCTCCATGCCGACGGTCGTTGGCCGCGACGGCGTCGTCTGCCGCGTCCCCGTGCCGCTGAACGATGACGAGCAGCATGAGCTCACCGCCTCCGCCAAGGCCCTCAAGGACATCATCGACAGCGTCGACTTCTCCTGCTAAATCAAGCTCGCTAGAGCGAAAAGCTACAATGAAGGCGTCCGGGTCCACACGGCCCGGGCGCCTTTTTGGTGCAAAGTAACCTGACCCCAATGCACCATAGTTGATGGGAGGGCCATGTCGGATTCGCCTAATTTTTTGACCTATGCCCAGACAGCGTTTGATCCGTTTGAGGAACGGCCGTTCTGCGCGGTGGATAGCCTGGTCTTTGCGTGGTTGTCCTATTTGCGTTTGCCGGGTGATATGGCGGAGCTGACGAACTGGCAGGGCCTAGACGTACGCGAGCTGCTGCGCGCCGAGTGCTACCAAGACATGATTGGCGACCTGTGGGATCCGGAGGGGAGTCGTGCCCTGTTGGAGGCTGTGGCAGCAAGCCCTCGCTACCGTGGCGTTCGTGTTTGCGGCTATCGTAGCGTGAGTGATGCCGAGACAACGGAGCAGTTTGCGGCCATGACGTTCCGATTTCCGGCGGGGTTTAGCTATCTTGCCTTCCGGGGGACCGACAGCACGATTGTGGGCTGGAAAGAGGACTTTAACATGGCGTTCCGGTGTCCTGTGCCGGCCCAGGAATCCGCGGCGCGTTATGTAGACGAGGCGGCGGATGCGATTGACGGGCCGCTTTTGTGCGGAGGTCATTCCAAGGGTGGAAACCTTGCGGTGTACGGTGCGGCGATGTGCTCCGATGTCGCCCGTGAGCGAATCGAACGGGCGTATTCCCATGATGGTCCGGGCTTCGTCGAGGAGTTTCTGAGCGGCAACGCCTTCGCCGATCTATCCGGTCGAATCGACAAGACGCTACCTCGGTCGTCGATCTTTGGCATGATGTTCGAGACACAGGAGGACTATGCCATCGTTGAGAGCACCGAGTTCAGCCTGCTTCAGCATAATCCCTTTAGCTGGGTGGTTGATGGTCGCGACTTCGTGTACTGTGAGCGCCTGTCCGCCGGTGCTCGATACGTTGATGGCTCCATTCGCGAGATGCTGCTTGCGGTGTCGCCTAACGAGCGCGAGCGGTTTGTAGATGCGTTGTTCTCCGTGCTTGAGGCTACGGGTGCTGAGCGGTTTGCGGATATCGCTGGGAATCTGCGCGAGAGCCTGCCTGTGATGCTCCAGGCTGCGCAAGGCTTTGACAAGGATACGCGACGCTTTGTCTCGCAGACTATCGTTGCGATTCTTAAGTGTGCGCTTCTGCCCAAACGTCTCCAGATCGACATGCCCGCTGCCGGCAAGAGCTTGGCAGAACAGCTCGAGGCTTGGCAGTCCGAGCTCCTGCGCTAACCATTGGTGCAAAGCAACCTGTCCCCGATGCACCAATCTTCGATGCGCCTGGGGCGGGATCGACCGCTATACTGGTTCGTGCCGAAATCGATCTAGAACGGAATGCCGTATATGAAAATCAATCACGCGATTCTGCATATCCTGGACTTTGACTCTGCCGTCAACGTTATGAGCCAGCGCGAGCTCGATATCGAGAGCCGCACCGTGCGTAATTTCGTAACCACGCACCTGCGGCGCGCTCGTACCTCGGCTGATAACAAGCGTGCCACGTTTGCCGAGAACTCCGCATTCGGCGGCGAGCTCAAGGGCTATTTCTTTGGTGAGCGTGAGTTCGTGGATCTGTCTCAGCAGATTGCGGAGTTCATCTCTTCCGAACTTACCAAGGCCGAGAAAGCCGAGTCCACTGACGTGCTTGTGGCGGACTTTGATGACGATGAGGATGCCCGCTGGTTTGCCGTGATGCTGCTGGGCTCCAAGCAGGCTTTTATGCACGAGGTGGGTCGCGAAGAGGGCGAGGTGCGCAACGACATTGCGCGCCACTACGCCATTCTGCCGAATCCCTCGCAAAAGGTGCCGAGCTATGCAATCGTGCGTGCAAGCACCATGGAGATCGGCTATGTGGATAAGAAGCGCAAGATTGCCGGCGAGGATCGCATGCTCATTCCCGATGGCCTGCTGCAGTGCGACACGGGGGTATCGGGCAAGGAGGTCATCGACACCGTGACGCGTGTGGTCGAGGAAGTCGCCGAGGAGCACGGTGCCAACACGGCTGTAGCACTCGCCAAGGTTAAGGCTGCTGTTGCCGAGAAAGTTGAGGATGACGAGGAACTGCCCCCTTGGGATATCGTCGATGAGGTCTTTGAGGACGAGCCGGTTATCAAGGAGAGCGTGCGCGCGGCACTGACTGAGGAGAAGGTGCCTGAGCGTGTGCCCGTGGAGCGCAAGCAGGTCGAACGCGCGGCGGTGCGCAACCACAAGATCCGTACCGACACGGGCATCGAGATCAGCTTCCCGGCCGAGATGGGTTCGAACTCTGAGTACATCGAGTTTGTCAACGAGCCCAACGGCCTCATCTCCATCGAGCTCAAGAACATCGGAAGTATTGAGAATCGATAAACTGCTCTTGGACGTTGCAAAAAACAAAGGCCGAAGCCTTTTGGGACTTCGGCCTTTTTTGTTTTCGGCTTGGTTGCTGACATTGCGCCGCAGGTTGAGCTCACGTCAGCGAAAACGCCCCTAAGCGAGCAAGGTGACGTGAAAGAGGAGGGAAGCGTACTTT
>ENA-OUOY01001392-OUOY01001392.1-human-gut-metagenome-genome-assembly--contig:-NODE-1392-length-14217-cov-3.900155_pt1 | contig 14217 bp, 13 predicted proteins | sample MGYA00237937_ERZ548767 | MGnify/ENA primary metagenome ERZ548767 (study PRJEB26490, sample SAMN05356887) | human gut metagenome | biome: terrestrial biome; feature: human-associated habitat; material... | reverse complement strand
AATGTGGAGAAGGCCAGTATCGATAAAGTACTTGCCAATGCGGAGATCAAGACCATGATCAATGCTTTCGGCTGCGGATTTTCCGAGGGCTACGGCAATGATTTTGATATTACAAAACTGCGCTATGACAAGATTATTATTATGGCTGATGCTGACGTGGACGGCGCACACATTTCCACATTGCTTCTGACGTTGTTCTACCGCTTTATGCCGGAGCTTATTCAGGAGGGACATGTCTATATTGCCATGCCACCGCTTTATAAGGCTATGCCGAAGAAAGGCGAGGAAGAGTATCTGTACGATGACAAGGCCTTGGAAAAATACAGGAAAACCCATGATGGTCCATTTACTCTGCAGCGCTATAAAGGTCTTGGAGAGATGGACGCAGACCAGCTTTGGGAGACAACACTGAATCCTAAGACAAGACTTTTAAAATTAGTAGAGATTGAGGATGGAAGAATGGCGTCCAGTGTGACTGAGATGCTGATGGGAACAGAAGTACCGCCAAGACGTGCATTTATCTATGAAAATGCGACAGAAGCGGAGCTTGACATATAAAATTTAGGAGAGAAAATATGCAGGATTCACAGATTATCAGAACGGAATACAGTGAGTTGATGAAGAAGTCTTACATTGACTATGCCATGAGTGTTATCATTGCCAGGGCACTTCCTGATGTGCGGGATGGACTAAAACCAGTACAGCGACGTACGCTTTATGATATGTACGAGCTTGGTATCCGTTATGATAAACCATATAGAAAATGTGCCCGTATCGTTGGGGATACGATGGGAAAATATCACCCACACGGTGACAGTTCCATCTATGATGCATTAGTTGTCATGGCACAGGAGTTTAAAAAAGGAATGGCACTGGTGGACGGACATGGTAACTTCGGCTCCATTGAAGGGGACGGAGCAGCCGCAATGCGTTACACAGAGGCAAGACTTGCAAAGATCACGCAGGAAGCTTATCTTGCTGACCTGGATAAGAATATTGTAGACTTTATGCCGAACTTTGATGAGACGGAGAAAGAACCGGAAGTTCTTCCGGTGCGTGTACCGAATCTTCTGATCAACGGAGCGGATGGTATTGCAGTTGGTATGGCGACCAGTATTCCACCGCATAATCTGGCAGAAGTCATTGATGCGGTAGAAGCGTATATGAAACATGAAGACATTTCCGCAAAGCAATTGATGAAATATATCAAAGGACCGGATTTCCCAACCGGAGGAATTGTTGTTAATAAAGATGACCTTCTTGAAATCTATGAATCTGGTGCGGGTAAGATCAAAGTCCGTGGCAAAGTGGAAGTAGAGGAGATGAAAGGTGGCAAGAAGCGTCTTGTCATCACTGAGATTCCTTACACGATGATCGGAGCCGGAATCGGCAAGTTTTTAAATGATGTTTGTGCGCTTGTAGAGACAAAGAAGACAAACGATATCGTAGACATTTCCAATATGTCTTCAAAGGAAGGAATCCGCATTGTTATTGAGCTGAAAAAAGGAGCAGATGTTGAAAATCTGACCAATATGCTCTATAAAAAGACAAGATTGGAAGATACTTTCGGGGTAAATATGCTGGCAGTTGCAGACGGACGTCCGGAGACTATGGGGCTTAAGAAGATTATCGAGCACCATGTAGAGTTCCAGTTCGAACTGGCAACAAGAAAATATAAGACATTGCTTGCAAAAGAGCGGGACAGAAAAGAAATTCAGGAAGGTCTTATCAAAGCGTGTGATGTCATTGACCTGATCATTGAAATCTTACGGGGAAGTCAGTCTGTGGCTGATGCAAGAGCCTGTCTGGTAAATGGTGTGACAGATAATATCAAATTTAAATCAAATATTTCTAAAAAGATGGCAGCAATGCTTAGATTTACAGAACGTCAGGCGACAGCAATTCTTGAAATGCGTCTGTATAAATTAATAGGACTCGAAATTGAAGCACTTCAAAAAGAACATGAGATAACAGTGGCGAATATTAAAAGATATGAAGATATTTTGAATAATTATGATTCTATGGCAGAAGTTATCATTGAAGATCTGGAGCATTTCAAAAAGGAATATGCACGCAAACGCCGCACTGTTGTAGAGAATGGACAGGAGGCTGTCTATGAAGAAAAGAAAGTAGAAGAACAGGAAGTAGTATTCCTGATGGATCGTTTTGGCTATGCCAAGACAGTGGATGTGGCAACTTACGAGCGAAATAAAGAGGCAGCAGATGCAGAGAATAAATGGATCGTAAACTGCATTAATACCGGGAAACTGTGTGTATTTACCAATACCGGCAAGATGCATCAGATTAAAGTGCTCGATCTTCCATATGGAAAGTTCCGTGATAAGGGGCAGCCAATCGACAATGTAAGTAATTATGACAGTACACAGGAAATGGTCGTATATATGTGCGACGAATTACAGCTTCGTTATGCGAAATTATTATTTGCAACGAAGCAGGGGATGATTAAGAAAGTAAAGGGAAATGAGTTCCAGGTGGCAAAACGTACCATTGCAGCAACAAAGCTTCAGGAGGATGATGAGCTGATCAGTGTTCAAGTCATTACTGATGACCAGCATGTAGTCCTTCAGACAAAAGATGGATATTTTCTGCGTTTTTCAGCTCAGGAAGTTGCCGAGAAGAAGAAAGCGGCTGTGGGAGTCCGTGGCATAAAGCTTCGTAAGAATGATGAGTTGGAACAGATTTATCTCTTTTATGAAGGAACGGAACACAAGATTTCATACGGTGACCGGGAACTGACGTTGAACCGGCTGAAGGTTGCAAAACGTGACGGGACCGGAACGAAGGCTAGGAGTTAAGAGTGAAAACTCAGGCATCAATCATGCCGGGGCATTTATAAGAGAGCAAGATACAGCAGGAAAGAAGGCAGCAAAAATGATTCAGGATATTGCACCACATAAACTGAATAATCAGTATGGACAGAAAAAAGCACCGGATGCAGGCAGCAGATTTTTATATTATGATGGCAGAAAGGTTCTGGTGAGAAAAGGAATTGGCGGGAACGAGAATCAAATCGCATATCCGACTTATGAAGAACTGAAAAAGTGTATGCCTAAAGATGTGGCAGAAGATACAGAATATACATATTTATTTGCAGTAGACGATAAAAGCTATTATCTTGGAAAAAAAGAGAATGTCGGTATATTATCTGAACAGATGGGATACGAGTGGATCGATCATCAAGAGTTTAGATGTGTATCTCCAAAGTATGAGGCCTTTGCAGGAATCACAGGTTGGCAGCTTGCCAGATGGTATCAGGATCACAAGTTCTGTGGGCGATGTGGAAATGTGATGAAGCCAGATCATGTGGAACGGATGATGCAATGTCCGAAGTGTGGACTGATGGAATTTCCGAAGATCTGTCCGGCTGTGATTATTGGAGTTATTGACGGTGACCGGATCTTGATGTCCAAGTATGCAGGACGGGAATATAAGAAATATGCACTTCTTGCGGGATTTACAGAGATTGGTGAAACACTGGAAGAGACTGTGAGCCGGGAGGTTATGGAAGAGGTTGGTTTAAAAGTAAAGAATATTACTTATTATAAGAATCAGCCGTGGGCATTTTCAGATACATTACTGATGGGATTCTTCTGCGAGCTTGACGGATCGGATCAGGTGAAATTAGATGAAAATGAACTGGCACTTGCCGAATGGTTCGAACGGAATCAGATTCCGGTAGAGCCGGACGACATCAGTCTGACTAACGAGATGATGATGGTGTTTCGTGACGGATATACGATATAAAGAAAATGGGAAGCTGACATTAATGTTGGCTTCCCATTTCACTCAATGTCTGGAAAAACTCCAGATCTTCCTGTTTTAATTTTAAATTCGTACAGTAATTCTTCCCTTCAGGAGTTGTGACATTGATTTCCACAAGGGTTCCTTCTTCCAGTGCATTTCCAACGACGGCTTTTAAGAAAAGTGGAAACTTCGGATGATTGTTGCGGAAACGATCCATGCTGCTTTTTAACTTCTGGAGCATTGCAATCTGATTAAAATTCATAAATATTTTAAAATCTCCTTTGTTTTTATGATGTTTCATTATACAATAGAAAAAATGTGGTTTCAATACCAAACTATGAGGAGGATTTAAGATGAGTGAGAGGAAGATCATTCAGGTTGAGGACAAGGTGCCATTTAAGCTGCTCTTGCCGCTCAGCATTCAGCACATGTTTGCCATGTTCGGCGCATCTGTGCTTGTACCGTTCATTTTCGGGATCAATCCGGCAATTGTGTTATTTATGAACGGTGTGGGAACTTTGATTTTTATGACAGTGACCAAGGGGAAGGCGCCGGCATACTTAGGTTCCAGCTTTGCATTTCTTGCACCGGCAGGAATCGTTATTAGTAAAATGGGTTATTCCTATGCCCTGGGAGGATTCGTGGCAGTCGGTTTCTGCGGCTGTATTCTTTCTTTTATTATTTATAAATGTGGAACAGAATGGATTGACGTGGTTCTGCCGCCTGCAGCTATGGGACCGGTCGTTGCTTTGATCGGACTGGAGTTATCCGGCTCTGCAGCAAGCAATGCGGGACTTCTTTGCGACAAGCCGGATATGAAAAATGTAATTGTATTTTTAGTGACACTTGGTGTTGCGATATTTGGAAATATTTTATTCCGTGGCTTTTTATCTGTAATCCCAATCCTGATCGCAGTTATTGCAGGATATGTGGCAGCGTTCTGTCTTGGAATCTTAGATTTCTCACAGGTAGCAGCAGCTTCCTGGTTCGCCCTGCCAAACTTCCAACCTGCAAAGTTTGATATGGGAGCAATTCTTATGATCCTTCCGGTATTACTTGTTATTACCTCAGAGCATATCGGACATCAGGTTGTGACCGGCAAGATTATCGGACGGGATTTGTTAAAGGATCCGGGGCTTCACAGATCTCTGTTTGGAGATAACTTTTCAACGATGCTTTCCGGTCTGATCGGTTCCGTCCCGACAACGACTTACGGTGAGAATATCGGAGTTATGGCAGTGACAAAGGTATATAGCGTGCGCGTTATTGCAGGGGCAGCAGTGCTTTCCATTATCTGTTCCTTTGTCGGGAAGTTGTCCATGCTGATCCAGACGATTCCGGGACCGGTCATCGGAGGAATCTCCTTCCTTTTGTATGGAATGATAGGAGCTTCCGGAATTAGGATTCTTGTAGACGCGCAGGTAGACTATGGTAAATCCAGAAACCTGACACTGACAAGTGTTGTGTTTGTAACAGGACTTTCCGGTATTGCAGTAAATTTTGGGGATGTACAGCTTACGGGAATGGTACTGGCGTGTGTAGTTGCCATGATTCTGAGTCTGATCTTTTATATACTGGATAAGTTAAAACTTACGAACGATCGTGATTAAAGACTTAAGGGGAATCGCAGCGTAGTCGCTGGAAAAGTCTTTGGAAAAGATTGATGTAAATATAAAAAAGCCTTGATTTTTAGGGTTTGTAGTGCTATACTATTGGAATAGTAACATAGGAATCGGCAGAAGAGTGGACGTAAGTTCACTCTTCTTTGTTGCATGGGTGTGTAAAAAGACAAGAAGTCTTTGACACAGTAAGGAGGAAATTAGAACATTGTCAAAAAGAGAAATTTATGAGCAGAAGACGGAAGAAATCCTGAATCCGATCATGGAGGAACTGGAATTTGAACTGGTAGATGTAGAGTATGTAAAAGAAGGCAGCATGTGGTATCTGCGGGCTTACATTGACAAACCGGGCGGAATTACAGTGAACGACTGCGAAGCTGTAAGCCGCAGATTATCAGATATTTTAGATGAAAAAGATTTTATTGAAGATTCTTATGTTCTGGAGGTCAGCTCTCCTGGACTTGGAAGACCTCTGAAGAAGGAGAAAGATTATAAACGTAATCTTGGAAAAGAAGTTGAGATACGTACCTACCGTATGGTTGACAAGAAGAAAGAATTCACAGGACTTCTTGACAGCTATGACTATGAGGCAGGAACAGTTACGATAGAACTGGAAGATGGAACTATGAAGACATTTGAAAAAGGCGATATTGCGCTTATTCGCCTGGCGTTCGATTTTTAGATTAGGAGGAGAATTACTATGAACACAGAATTATTAGAAGCGTTGAATATTTTGGAAAAAGAAAAAGAAATTAGCAAAGAGACTCTGTTAGATGCAATTGAGAATTCCCTGTTAAATGCATGTAAGAATCATTTTGGTAAAGCAGATAACATCAAAGTTATTATGGATCATGATACTTGTGATTACCAGCTTTTTGCAGAGAAGACAGTTGTTGAGACTGTAGAAGATCCGCTTGAGCAGATCAGTCTTGACGAGGCAAGCCAGTTAGATGGACATTATGACCTCGGCGATATCGTTCGTGTTCCAATCGAATCCAAATCATTTGGACGTATTGCAACACAGAATGCAAAGAACCTGATCCTTCAGAAAATCCGCGAGGAAGAGCGGAAAGTGGTATATGATCAGTATTTTGAGAAAGAGAAGGATATCGTGACAGGTATCGTTCAGCGTTATGTAGGTAAGAATGTAAGTATCAACCTTGGAAAAGCAGATGCTATGCTGACAGAGAATGAGCAGGTCAAAGGTGAAGTGTTCAAACCAACAGAGCGCATCAAGCTCTATGTTGTAGAAGTAAAGAATACAACAAAAGGACCGAAGATTCTTGTATCACGTACACATCCGGAACTTGTAAAGAGACTGTTTGAGTCTGAGGTTACAGAGGTTAGAGACGGAATCGTAGAGATTAAGAGTATTGCAAGAGAGGCCGGAAGCAGAACAAAGATTGCGGTATGGTCTAATGATCCGGATGTAGATCCGGTCGGAGCATGTGTTGGTATGAACGGAGCCAGAGTCAATGCGATCGTGAATGAACTTCGCGGCGAGAAGATTGATATCATCAACTGGAGCGATAATCCGGCAATCCTGATCGAGAATGCGTTAAGCCCTGCAAAAGTTATTTCTGTTATGGCTGATCCGGATGAGAAGAAAGCAAGCGTTATTGTACCGGATTATCAGCTTTCCCTTGCAATCGGTAAAGAAGGACAGAATGCAAGACTGGCAGCAAGACTGACTGGATATAAGATCGATATCAAGAGCGAGACACAGGCAATTGAGTCCGGTGAGCTTCCAGAGAACTATATGGAACTGGGCGAAGGTGTGTACGAAGAAGATGTTTATGATGAGAATGAAGAATATCCAGAGGACGCAGATGTAGAAGTAGATACAGAAGCGGAAAATGAAACAGAAGCTAATGTTCAGCCGGAAGAAGACGGTGAGGAGGCGTAAGAATCTCATTGGGAGCAAATAAAAAGATTCCTATGCGTCAGTGTGTGGGATGTCAGGAAATGAAGAATAAAAAAGAAATGATCCGTGTGATCCGTACCAGTGAAGGAGAATTTCTGTTAGATGCGACCGGACGCAAAAATGGACGGGGCGCATACATTTGTCCAAATCAGGAATGTCTGAAAAAGGCAGTGAAAAGTAAGGGCCTTGAGAGATCTTTTAAGCAGGCAATTCCGCAGGAAGTGTATGAGTCTTTGGAAAAGGAGATGACAGAGCTTGAAACCAGATAAGATCTTATCACTCGTCGGGCTTGCAACGCGGGCAGGTAAGACAGCCAGCGGAGAGTTCTGTACAGAAAAGGAAGTAAAGACAGGAAGAGCAGCGCTTGTTATTGTGGCAGGAGATGCTTCCGAAAATACAAAGAAAAAGTTCCGGGATATGTGTGAATTTTATGAAGTGCCAATCTATTTTTATAAAGATAAAGATACCTTGGGGCATGCAATGGGAAAGGAATTCCGGGCATCTCTTGCAATACTGGACGAAGGTTTTGCGAAGGAAATTATGAAGCAGATGAAGACAGAAGATAATACGGTTGCATAGAGGAGGTAGTGTATATGTCAAAAATCAAAATATATGAGTTAGCGAAAGAACTTGATAAGCCGAGCAAAGAGCTTGTTGAGTTCCTGAATAAAAAGGATGTGGAAGCCAAGACACATATGAGTACCATCGACGAGGCAGAAGCAGATATGGTAAGAAAAGCATTTGCACCAAAGGCAAATGCCGAAAAAGCAGAAGAGGAAAAATCTGACGCACCAAAGAAGAAAAAAATCGTCCAGGTATTCCGCCCGCAGAACACCCAGAGTGGTGGAAGACAGGGTGGAAAGCGTCAGGGTCAGGGACGTGACGACAGACGCGATAACCGTTCTCAGACTGGACGTGATGATAAGAGAGATAACCGTTCAAACGGTGGAAATAAAAATGGAAAATCCCAGAATGGACGCAAAGAAGTAAGAGATGAAAGACCATCCCAGCCAATTCGTCCACGTCCGGACAGAATCCGTCAACAGGTTCAGCAGATGCATGAGGCAGAAGCAGCTGCAGCCGCGCAGAAGAAGAGACTGGAACAGGAGAAAAAAGAGCAGGAAAGAAAAGAAAACCGTTCTCAGGGAAATCGTGATAACCGCGACGAAAGAAGAGATAATCGTGGACGTGATGACAGAAGAGATGACAGACGCGATAACCGTAATCAGGGCGGACGTGATAATCGTGGACGTGATGACAGACGCGATAACCGTAATCAGGGCGGACGCGATGACAGAAGAGATAACCGCGACAATCGTAATCAGGGCGGACGTGATGACAGAAGAGATGACAGACGCGACAATCGTAATCAGGGCGGACGTGATGACAGACGTGATAATCGTGGACGTGATGACAGACGTGACAACCGCAAGAACAGTCCGGCAATTTCAGAGCCAATCGTGGAAGGTCAGAAGCCACAGAGAAACAAAGGAAAAGGTAAGGATGACTTTAAGAAGAAAGATAAAGACTTCCGCCATGACGAAGACCGCGTAGGAAAAGGTAAGAAGGGCAAGAATGAGCCAAAGACTCAGCTTCAGAAACCGGAGAAGAAAGAGCAGAAACAGGAAGAGCAGATCAAATCTATCACGATTCCAGAGGTTCTGACGATTCAGGAACTTGCAGATAAGATGAAGATTGTTCCTTCGGTTATTGTAAAGAAACTCTTCATGCAGGGTAAAATCGTAACAGTCAATCAGGAAATTGATTACGAGACAGCTGAAGAAATCGCATTGGAGTTTGATGTTCTCTGTGAAAAAGAGGAAGTTGTTGATGTGATTGAAGAACTTCTTAAAGAGGACGAAGAGGATGAAAGCAAGATGAAAAAACGTCCACCTGTAGTCTGTGTCATGGGTCACGTTGACCACGGTAAGACTTCCCTTTTGGACGCTATCCGTCAGACAAATGTCATCGACCGAGAGGCTGGTGGTATCACACAGCACATTGGTGCTTCTGTTGTAGAGGTAAATGGAGAAAAAATCACATTCCTGGACACACCGGGACATGAGGCGTTTACAGCAATGCGTATGCGTGGAGCAAGTTCTACAGATATCGCAATCCTTGTTGTCGCAGCAGATGACGGTGTCATGCCACAGACTGTTGAGGCTATCAACCATGCAAAAGCTGCAGGTGTTGAGATTATTGTAGCTGTCAACAAGATTGATAAACCGAGTGCTAATGTTGATCGTGTAAAACAGGAATTGACAGAGTATGAATTGATTGCAGAGGACTGGGGTGGAAGTACTATTTTTGTTCCGGTATCTGCTAAGACAGGAGAAGGTCTGGAAGAACTGATGGAAATGATCCTTCTGACTGCAGAGGTTATGGAATTAAAAGCAAATCCGAACCGCCGTGCAAGAGGTCTTGTATTGGAAGCACAGCTTGATAAAGGAAGAGGTCCGGTCGCAACTGTACTTGTGCAGAAAGGTACACTCCGTGTCGGAGATGCAATTGCAGCAGGTTCTGCACATGGTAAAGTAAGAGCTATGATGGATGACAAGGGAAGACGTGTCAAAGAGGCAGGTCCATCTGTTCCAGTAGAGATTCTTGGACTTGATGATGTACCGAATGCAGGAGAAGTTGTAGTATGCTGTAAGAATGAAAAAGAGGCAAGAAGCTTTGCTGAGACATTTATTGCTCAGAATAAAGTGAAACTTCTTGAAGATACAAAGTCAAAACTTTCCCTGGATGATCTGTTTACACAGATTCAGGAAGGTAATTTAAAAGAACTTGATCTGATCGTTAAGGCTGATGTACAGGGATCTGTAGAGGCTGTAAAACAGAGCCTTCTGAAGCTGTCTAACGACGAAGTTATTGTAAAAGTAATCCATGGTGGTGTTGGTGCAATCAATGAGTCTGATGTCAGCCTTGCATCTGCATCTAATGCAATTATCATTGGATTTAACGTACGTCCGGATGCAACTGCAAAAGAAACAGCAGAGCGAGAGGGCGTAGATGTACGTCTGTATCGTGTCATCTATAATGCGATTGAGGATGTAGAGGCAGCTATGAAAGGAATGCTTGATCCGGTATTCGAAGAAAAAGTACTTGGTCATGCAGAAGTGCGTCAGACATTCAAGGCTTCCGGTGTCGGAACTATTGCAGGTTCCTATGTACTGGATGGCTTGTTTGAGCGTGACTGCTCAGTTCGTCTGACAAGAGATGGAATTGTGATCTTTGAAGGACCGCTTGCGTCTCTGAAACGTTTCAAAGATGATGTAAAAGAAGTAAAAGCAGGCTATGAGTGTGGTTTCGTATTTGCAAACTTCAATGATATCAAAGAGGGTGACCTTGTAGAAGCCTTCAAGATGGTAGAGGTTCCAAGATAAGGAAAATCATGTGAAAAGCCTTCTCTTAGGAGGAATAGAAATTGAGAAAAAGAAGTATTAAGAATACAAGAGTGAACACTGAAGTACAGCGTGAACTCAGTGAGATTATCCGCCGGGGCTTAAAGGACCCGCGGGTAGCTCCGTGGACATCTGTTGTAGCAGTCGAGGTGGCACCAGATCTTAAGACATGTAAAGCATATATCAGTGTTCTCGGTGACGTAAAGGCGCAGGAGGATACGATCAAAGGACTGAGAAGTGCAGAAGGATTTATCCGCCGCGAACTGGCAAGAACTCTGAATATGCGAAACACTCCGGAGATTCAGTTCATTCTGGATCAGTCTATTGAGTATGGTGTTAACATGTCCAAGAAGATTGATGAAGTAACAAAAGATCTGAACACAGAAGGTGATGAAGATGTTGAATCTGAATAAGATTCTGGAACCGGCAAAAACAATCGCCATCGGAGGACATGTGCGTCCGGATGGCGACTGTGTCGGATCCTGTATGGCAATGTATCAGTATATCCAAAATAATTATCCAGACAAAGAAGTGGACGTTTTTCTGGAGGAAATCCCATCTACATTTTACAGAATCAAAGGGACGGATGAGATTTTACATGAGATTGACGAGAGTAAACATTATGATCTGTTCATTGTACTGGACTGTGGAGATACCGGAAGACTGGAGTTTTCTGTGCCACTGTTCGTAAGTGCAGGACATACACTTTGTATTGATCATCATGTCAGCAATATCTGTTTTGCACAGGATAATTATGTTGTACCAGATGCAAGCTCCACTTCAGAGCTTGTTTACAATCTGATTGATAAAGATAAGATTACAAAAGAGATTGCAGAAGCACTGTATCTAGGAATCGTACATGATACAGGAGTATTTCAGTATTCCTGTGCCGGACCATCTACATTTCGTGCGGCGGCAGAACTTCTGGAGACTGGAATTGATGCGGCAGATCTTATTATGGATACATTTTACGAAAAATCTTATGCGAGAATGCAGATTTTCGGACGTGCACTGGTGGAGAGCTTTTTGTTCATGGAAGGAAAATGTATCGTCTCCTATATTCGTAAGAAAGTCATGGATTTCTATGGTGTAAAGCCAAAAGATCTTGACGGGATCGTAAGCCAGCTCCGTAATACCAGAGGCGTGGAAGTTGCTATTTTTATGTATGAGCTGGATCAGAATGTATTTAAAGTCAGCCTTCGTTCTGGGAATGAAGTTGATGTAAGCAAGATTGCAGGATATTTTGGCGGCGGTGGACATGAAAAAGCTTCTGGAGTTACTATGACAGGTACGCCGCAGGATATTCTGAATAATCTGGCAGAGCGCATTGATGAGCAGTTGAAAGGATAGGCATGATACACGGAGTTATAAATGTATATAAAGAGCAGGGATTTACTTCTCATGACGTGGTTGCAAAGCTTCGTGGAATTGTGGGACAGAAGAAAATTGGTCACACAGGCACATTGGATCCGGATGCGGTCGGTGTGCTGCCTGTATGTCTGGGACGTGCAACAAAATTGTGCGATATGCTGACAGATAAAGACAAAGTCTATGAGGCTGTGATGCTTCTGGGTGTGGAGACAGATACCCAGGATACAACCGGACAGATACTAAAAAGCAGTGAGACAGACGAGATTACAGAAGAACAGGTCCGGGCTGCAGTTTTAGATTTTGTGGGGGATTACAATCAGGTTCCACCTATGTATTCCGCACTTAAAATCAACGGAAAGAAGCTTTATGAGATTGCCAGAGAAGGCAAGACTGTAGAGCGTGCGGCAAGACGGGTACAGATTTTCGATATTGAAATCCTAAGTATAGCATTGCCACGGGTGACAATGAAGGTTCATTGCTCAAAAGGAACATATATCCGTACACTGTGCCACGATATCGGGCAGAAGCTTGGATGTGGTGCATGTATGGAAAAGCTTACAAGAACAAAGGTAAGCAGATTTGAGATAAAGGACAGTCTGACACTTGCACAGATCGAGGTATTAAAGAAAGAAGACAGACTGTCAGAAATACTGATTCCAATTGATCAAATGTTCGCAGATTATCCGAGCATTATTGTGTCGGGAGAAGCGGCGAGACTTGCGTATAATGGTAATGGGATCAAAGACAGAGATGTCCGGAAAGATGAAAATATTCTGGACGAAGCGTATGTCAGGGTATATGATGATGTAGAAGATTTTATTGGGGTGTATCAGTATCACGAGAAAGAACGTGAGTACCGGATACGGAAAATGTTTTATATAAAAGAGGAAAAATAGATGCAGTATATCAGAGGTCTTGAGCATTATGACAATGCCAGAAAGACAGCAGTGACATTTGGAAAGTTTGACGGACTTCATAAAGGGCATATGACGCTCGTTGACACAGTGAAAAAACTGCAGGACAAAGATGATGTAGATAGTGTAGTATGTGCGTTCGATATGGATTCACCGGCGTTATTGATGCTTTCGCAGGAACGGCAGATTCATCTGGAGGATGAGGTGGATTATCTGGTCGACTGTCCATTTACAGATGAAATCCGTCAGATGAGAGCTGAGGATTTTATCCGGAATATTATCATCGGAACATTTCATGCAGCTTATGTAGTAGTAGGTACAGATTTCCAGTTTGGCTATAATAAAGAAGGAGATATCTATATGCTTGCCCAGTATCAGGAAAGATATGGATATCGTCTGATCGTTCTGGAAAAGATACGGTATGAGAATCATATTATCAGCAGTACCTACACAAAGAAGATACTGGGAACCGGAAACATGGATCTGGTCGGCAGACTTCTGGGCTATTCTTATGGAATCTGCGGCACGGTAGAGCATGGACATAAACTTGGAAGAACACTTGGATTTCCAACGATGAATATTGCATGGCCGAAGCGCAAGATTATACCGCCGAGAGGCGTGTATCTGTGCCGGGCGTATATGGACGGTTATGGATATAATGGTATTGCAAATGTAGGAGTCAGACCGACCGTATCCAACGAAGAGAAGGTGTGGCTTGAGACATTTTTATTTGATTATGATGCAGATGCTTACGGCAAAGAAGTCATGGTGGAACTGATTGAGTTCGTCAGACCGGAGCAGAAATTTGAAAATAAAGAAGAACTGAAAGCGCGTGTGGATAAAGATATCGCCAGCGGCAGACAGTATTTTAAAATTTAAGCATTCAAATTTAAGCATAAAATTAGTGCTTTACAAGATAAAGTATATATGATATATTAGTCAAGTGAGTTAGCCGGTGTTCGGTAATAGGAATCTCCAACCGTTACTTAATACCAGGCGATATATAAGAATTTAAGGAGGAACCACAACATGGTAACAAAAGAGCAGAAAGAACAGATTATTGCAGAATATGGTAGAACAGCAGGGGATACAGGATCACCGGAAGTACAGATTGCTATCCTGACAGCTAGAATCAATGATCTTACAGATCATTTCAAAGCTAACCCGAAAGACCACCACTCAAGAAGAGGACTTCTTAAGATGGTAGGACAGAGAAGAGG
>ENA-OUOY01001383-OUOY01001383.1-human-gut-metagenome-genome-assembly--contig:-NODE-1383-length-14265-cov-7.879170_pt1 | contig 14265 bp, 9 predicted proteins | sample MGYA00237937_ERZ548767 | MGnify/ENA primary metagenome ERZ548767 (study PRJEB26490, sample SAMN05356887) | human gut metagenome | biome: terrestrial biome; feature: human-associated habitat; material... | reverse complement strand
CAGTTTCCTTGGCAAAGTTTGCAGTCTCGGTCATTACAGTTTGACCGTTAGCAGGTTCAGCAGCAGTGTAAGCCTTAGCACCACTTACTGCGCTTACGCCGAAGGGGAGATAAGCAGTAGCGTATGACTTGCTTTCTACAGGATTGAGAGCTACCTCGATATCGTCAGCTTCTACAAGTTTCCAAGCCCAAGCACCATTAGAATAATCTGGTCTGCTATTAACGTCGTACCAACCACATACAGCATAAGGATCACCCTTTGTAGGTTCATTGGGGTGATTTTCTGCGAAGAGACATTGTTTATCGTGTTCCCCTACGACATGAAGAGCTTTCTGTGTACTGATACTGCCTTCCTTTATTTCAAACTTATCTGAAGGAGTTCCTACCAATTTTGCACGTGCATCTCCAGCACGTACATTATTCAAGTAGCCATTGCCGTTCATGTTCTTCAAGTAATAACCACCTTCAGTCTTTTCGAACTTCCAGATTTGGTCAACATTACCCTTTGAGAACGGAGCAGTTACTACATTGTTAGTGCCTCTTGTCAAAGTTGTGTAAGTAGGATCAGACGCTTTATTATCAGCATCTTTGTTACCTGTTTTTGGTGATACGCAAACGAGACGATAGTACTTGTTCACGTCAAGTGCATGACCTGCGACAGGAAGTTCGCTATTTATCTTATTCAAGACCTCTTCCATTGTTGTTGACAAAGCCATGTTCTGATGGAAAGCCTCTGCATTTTGAGCGTCAAAACCACCTACTAAAAGGCCGCCCTCATACACGTCAGGAGTACCTTTAACCTGCATCTGCTTAGCCTCGTCGAGCGTAGCCTCTACAATAGTCCATGATGAAGGACCCGCTTCCTTACCAAATCCGGTCTCTTGATAATCAATTATGTTGCCGCTCACGCCACTACCGCCAGAATGTCCTTCTGCATGAAGTGTTGATGCAGCCTGTACTCGAATGTTTACCACATTAGGAGCATACCATGCAATTTCTACAAACCCAGCAGTCTTAGACATAGACCGAGTTGAATTGAAATATGTCTTCGTGTCAACTGTCTGTAATTTGTAACCACGACCCCAAGGAGTAAAGAACCAATATTGAGCAGCGTTTGTTACATCATATTTTCCCCACTTTGTAGTAGTACCTTCATGATAAATGGCTTTTGCTTCAGTAAAACTGGTGTTTGCCGACTTAATACAGTACAATACACCTGCCTTGGGCATATTGGGTTGCAAATCCAATGCTGCAAAATAGTAATCACCAGCCTTAGAAGAACTATTGTTCAACACAGTTTGTGCAGCAGTTATAGCCGACTGTGAATAGTAACCCACCTTGTCGTCAGCAACAAATGATTGAGCGGCTGTGATTTTCTCACTAAGTGCAGTTTTGTAAGCATCGGCATTTGTATTGTCATCAGCCTCAACCGTTGCTTCATCAACAGCATAGAATTTAACTTTACTACCATCGTCAGTAGCTGCACCGCCGTTATTCCAATAGCCAAGATAACCAGCACGCTGATTCCAATAGAGATTCTGACTATCCTTAAGTTTTACCTTGTAAATTACTGTTTGATCTTGCATCAAAGAAATATCAAACGTTGTGCCCACTTCTGTTGCAGAACTGGCTGTTGTTGCAGCATAGAAACATGCACGTGTCCCATCAAAGCCATCTGAGGTTGTAGTTTGAGAGAGTCCCAATACCTTGTTAGGACCAGCTGCGCGATTGTAAAGTTTATAGCCATTTTCGCCATCAGCTACAATACACCAATATGCGCCTGCACCAGTAGGTGCTTCTGTTGCAGTAGCTCTAACGTTACCATTAACATCGGCATCATATGCTGACAAATATTTTTCTCTAAGCGACATCTTATACCACTTGGTGCCAGATGCCCAACTGCCATTACTTGGCGCGCTTGAAACCTCGAAAGCGTTCTGCGCACTTGCCGTCACCCCTGCAGATGCAAGAAGCAACGACAACAAGAAAGTAATTTTCTTCATGCTTTTGTTGTTTTTATTAGGTTTGTAAAAAGTGTTGTTTCCACTAAAGATTTATTCTCTATCAAGTTAGATATGTACACTAACGCAAGGGGCGTTGCACACATGATACTGACAAACAATACTTTACATTAACAAAATATTTTTATAGATATGTTAGTATTGATGTCTGTATTAACGCTGCAAATATATGGTGCATTTCCCAAAATACCAAACGGGGGGGTAAAAGTATGTTAACAGATTAAATTTCTCGGCATAAGTGTTAATCAAACGGGTATTTTGGCACCAGCAGACTGTCACTTAATACATTTTTTTCGTTTTTCGGGGGAGGAAGGCGCGTCAGCGGACGGGGACGCGGATTGTGCTATGGGGAGGTGTTATTTTCGATGGTGAAAGGAGAAAAAACTGGTACGGGAGGGCGGTTATACGATAACGGGAGGTAGTCGTTTCGGTTGCTCTAACCAAAAAATCGCTCCCCCAATGCCGAAAAACGTAAGTGGTATAACCAATCATGCTAACGGGTGCTGGCGTGTAAACGCAAAAGAACCAAGCACTAAACGCTACCTCTAATGGGGGCGACGCGTCTCGCGTCGGGAAAATTGCAATGTTCATGCACTAAATAAAGGCTCACAGACAGCAGTAATTACACTCCTGTCTGTGAGCCTTTGACTTGATTCCCGACGCGAGACGCGTCGCCCCCATTAGAGCTAGCGTTTCGTGCTTGCTTTTAGAGAGCACTAAACGCTACCTCTATACGCTACCACTAAACGCTACCACAAAACGCTACCTCTAATGGGGGCGACGCGTCTCGCGTCGGAAAAGTTGCAACGTTCATGCACTAAATAAAGGCTCACTGACAGCAGTAATTACACTCCTGTCTGTGAACCTTTAACTTGAATCCCGCGGGACGCGTCGCCCCCATTAGAGGTAGCGTTTAGTGATAGCGTTGCGTCAATCTGGCAATTCGTCGAAAAGCGAGGGCGTGGCGTCGTCCGGGGTGGTGGGGGTGTCGCCGGCATCATCATCGGCCCCGGTGGCGGCATCTGCCTCAGCTTCCGTCGGTTCGGGGAAACGCAACGGTTCGAGCTCCTCAATTTTATCGACCGTGCAGGTGGTGATGCGCTTGCCCTTGGCCTTGTAACTCTTTACACCGATGAATGGCTCTACATCAAGCTCCATGGGGTCGCGGAAAGCATCGCCGCCGCCATAGGTCACGAGCAAGCGCGGATATACCTGGTCGGTGAGCAGCACAAAGCGCGAGTTGGCATTGTCGCCAAGAAAACTCTGCGGACGGGCCTGCGTGCAACGCTCCAAGGTGAAACGCTTGACGTAGGGGAAATTCTGCTGGTCGGCATCGAAGAGCACCGCCGTCCACACCTTGTGTTCGTCAAACTTCTCCACACGCAGTATGCCCGTAGGCTCGTAGTGGTTGTTGAGGTCGAAGTTGGTGGTGTAGAACTGGCCACTCTGCAAGATGACGAGCACGTAATCGTCGGAGTGGAACTCGCCAAGGTACTGGCCGCGGCCGTCGTAGTTGAGTCGCTGCACATCGTGGTCGAACCACACCTTGCGGCCGCCAAGGGTTGAGGCACCGTGGGCCTTGAGCGTGATTTTGTGCACATCGACACGTGTGAGCAGATTGCCACGGCTCTGTCGCCCCTTGACGAGTATCTCGCCAAAGTCGCGGTCCATGCTGATGCGCTTGAGTTTGGGGTTGGGCCTGAAGGTTACCTTGATGGTTTCGGCCTCGCCATTGGGGTTGGCCGTAAAGTAGAGGATCTTGCTGCCGGGGGTGCCGGTGGTGAGGTCGTACTCGCGGTCGTGGGTGACGCTTGTCACATTAAAGCGCTTGATGTAGCAGGCATTGGTGGCGCCATCGCGGTAGACGGCATTGTAGATGGTGCGTTTGTCGCCTTTCTTAAACACGGCTATGTGCACTACCTCCACCTTCTTTTTCTTTTCGGCCTTCATGCGCTCGGTTTCGCCAATGAACACTTTGTCCTGCACACGCGTCACCTTGTAGGTGCCATCGCGGTAGAAGATGATGACATCGTCGATGGGCGAGCAGTTCTCGACAAACTCGTCCTTTTTGAGGCTGGTGCCCATAAAGCCGTTTTCGCGGTCGATGTAGAGTTTTTCGGTAGCCTCAATCACCTTGGTGGCCTCGATGTTGTCGAATGAGCGTATTTCGGTGCGGCGGGGGTGTTCGTGGGCGTACTTGTCGCGTATGAGGCGGAACCAGTTAGCGGTCACCTCCACCATGTTTTGCAGGTCGTGGTCGATGCGTGCCACCTCCTCCTTCATGCGGGCAATGAGCTCGTTGGCCTTTTCTTTGTTAAACTTGAGTATGCGACCCATCTTGATTTCCATCAAGCGCAGAATGTCGTCGCGTGTCACCTCGCGGTAGAACTGGGGCTTGTAAGGCTCGAGGCGGCTGTCGATGTGGCTGACGGCGGCGTCCATGTCCTTGGCCTGCTCAAAGGCGCGGTCTTTGTAGATGCGCTCTTCGATAAATATGCGTTCGAGCGAGGCAAAGTGCAAGCTTTCCATCAGTTCGCCGCGGCGTATCATGAGTTCCTTTTCGAGCAGCGAGCGGGTGTGGTCAACCGAGCGGCGCAGCACATCGCTCACGCTGAGGAACTTTGGCTTTTTCTCGTCGATGACGCAGCAGTTGGGATTGATGCTCGTTTCGCAATCGGTAAAGGCATACAGGGCATCGATGGCCTTGTCGCTCGAGGTGCCGGGGGTGAGGTGTACGTGTATTTCGGCCTCGGCGGCGGTGTTGTCCTCCACCTTGCGTATTTTGATTTTACCCTTTTCGTTGGCTTTGAGTATGGAGTCGATAAGGGTGCTTGTAGTCTTGCCGTAGGGCACCTCACGAATGACGAGGGTTTTGTTGTCGAGTTTTTCAATCTTGGCACGCACCTTGACGGCTCCGCCACGCATGCCGTCGTTGTAGCGCGACACATCGATGGAGCCGCCCGTCTGGAAATCGGGGTAGAGGTGGAACTCCTCACCGTGCAGATATTTGATGGCGGCCTCGCAAAGCTCGCCAAAGTTGTGGGGCAGAATTTTGGCCGACAATCCTACGGCAATGCCCTCGGCACCTTGGGCCAGGAGCAGCGGAAACTTGACGGGGAGCGACACGGGCTCCTTTTTGCGGCCGTCGTACGACATTTTCCACTCTGTGGTTTTGGGGTTGAACAGCACGTCGAGCGCAAACTTTGACAAGCGTGCCTCGATGTAACGCGGTGCGGCAGCACTGTCGCCGGTGAGTATGTTGCCCCAGTTGCCCTGGCTGTCGATGAGCAGGTTCTTTTGTCCGAGCTGTACCAGCGCGTCGCCTATTGAGGCATCGCCGTGCGGGTGGAACTGCATGGTGTGTCCCACCACGTTGGCCACCTTGTTGTAGCGGCCATCGTCGAGCAGTTTCATCGAGTGCAGAATGCGGCGCTGCACGGGTTTGAGGCCGTCGCCAAGGTGTGGCACGGCACGCTCAAGTATGACGTACGAGGCATAGTCAAGAAACCAGTTTTGATACATGCCGGTAAGCTGCAACTTGCCCTCGTCGTCCTTCACCCCGCCGGGGTGATAGTCTGAGTGGGCCGTTGTGGCATCGGCATAGTCGGTTGTGGCATCGTCCTGTGCGCCCTGTTGGGGTGCAGTGGCAGCATCGTTCAATTCGTTGTCCATGTCTTTTGTTTCGTCGCTCATCGTGTTGTATGATTGTGTGGTAAGGGGTTCCGCTTTAACGGGCAGTCGGTCCATTTGGTGTACAAAGTTACTAATTTTTTGCGGTTACGGGCAGGGTGTTCAAAATAGACTTTTTAGCGTGACCGTTTTGGGGGATCTTATGATTGCTGTATGGTGAAACGTAAACATGCGAACTGACTCAAGCGTCGCCCCCATTAGTGGTAGCGTTTGGTGCTTGCGTTTGGTGCTTGCGTTTAGTGCTTGCGTTTGGTGCTTGCGTTTGGTGCTTGCGTTTGATGCTTGCGTTTTTTGCAGCACGTTTCAGACTACTTAAAATGCGGCAAAATCGGTCTCGCTTTTGACGCCAATTATGAACGGACTCGGCTATACGGGCTACTCGGCCACGCACAAGGGGGTGATATTGATGGCCTTTTGCACAAAAAAAAAATGGTAAATACGCGTTTCACAACGCATATTTACCTCACAGAACTTATATAGAGATGAAAAAACTATCGTAGTATGCAAGCCTGCCCACTATGAGGGCTGCCGCTGTTTTCATTACATTACGTGTGCAAAGATAATACACTATGCTTTATGTTGCAAGTATTTATACGACTTTTTACCCCCCCATTAAGGTTATTTAATATAGCGACGTGTTCATTACCTATTAGCAACCATAATGGCGTCGTCAGTCAATATTATTTCATGTTTTTTATACAGGGTGCCCACGGCGCGCTTGAAGGTTTTCTTGCTCACACCGAAGCGTTGCTGAATATCCTCGGGGGCCGAACGGTCGGTAAAGGGCAGTCGGCCGCCGGCCTGTTGCAGTTCGTGCAGCAGTTGGTCGGCAAAGTCGCGGAAGCGTCCCTTGCCAATGCGTTGCAGCGAGAGGTCGAGCTTGCCGTCGGGGCGCACATTAACCACGGTGGCCGACAGCACATCGCCAGCATGGGGTTCGGCCTCGAATATCTGGTTGTCGTAAATGAGTCCCGCACAGCGGTTGTCGGCCACCACCTTGAAACCGAGGGGTGTTTTTTGCTGTACTATGACCTCCACTTCCTGTCCGCGGTGGTAGTCGGTGGGCCTTGCGGGCTGCAGGTAGCGCTCCACCTTGGCCGAAGCCACAATGCGCTGGGTTTCGGGGTCGATGTGCACGTGCACCAAATAGCTGCGGCCTTGCTGCATGGGCATCTTTTGCTCGCGGAAGGGCACGAAGAGGTCCTTCATCAAGCCCCAGTCGAGAAAGGCGCCATACTCGTTGACCCATGCCACCTTGAGGAATGCGAAATCGCCCACACGCGCCAGGGGTGTTTCGAGTGTGCCCACGAGGCGCTCACTTTGGTCGAGGTAGACAAACACCTCTACCTCGTCGCCCGGACGCATGCTGCGCTCCACATAGGTTTTGGGCATGAGTATTTCGCCCACTGTGCCGCCGTCGAGGTAGGCGCCGTGGTCGGTAAAGCGTGTAATGCGCAGGGTGTTGTATTGGCCAAGTTTTATCATAAGGCTGTGTTGGGGGTGTTGGTGATTGTGGGGGTTTCGTCAGTTGGCTGGCTGTTGATGCGTCCGTCGAGCAAGTGAATGGTGCGGTCGGTGAGCGAGGCGAGTTCCTCGTCGTGTGTGACGATGACAAAGGTTTGTCCCAGTTCGTCGCGCAGTTTGAAGAAGAGTTGGTGCAGCTCTTGCTTGTTGTGCGTGTCGAGACTGCCCGACGGCTCGTCGGCCAGTATGACATCGGGGTTGTTCATCAAGGCGCGAGCCACTGCCACACGTTGTTTTTCGCCGCCCGAAAGCTGTGCGGGTTTGTGTTGTGCACGCTCGGCCAGTCCTAAGTAGTCGAGCAGTTCGAGTGCGCGTTTGCGGCATTCGGTGCGCGGTTTGTCGGCTATCATGCCGGGTATCATCACATTTTCGAGTGCGCTGAACTCGGGCAGCAGCTGGTGAAACTGGAACACGAAGCCCAGGTGTTCGGCACGGAAGCGCGAGAGTTTTTTTGACGAGAGTGCGAGCACATCGTAGCCGGCAATGTTTACCGTGCCCTCATCGGGCTTGTAAAGTGTGCCCATAATCTGCAGCAGGGTGGTTTTGCCTGCGCCGCTCGGGCCGACAATGCTCACCACCTCGCGCGGGGCGATGTCGAGGTCGATGCCCTTGAGCACCTCGAGTTTGCCAAACGACTTGTGTATGTTGCGTAGTGTGATCATGTGCATTAGGGGCTTAAAAGCATCGGCACACAGGCATAAAGTCTGCGTGCCGATCATGCTTATATATCTTGTTGTAAGACTGTTATGTGTTATTTCTTAGCAGCGGGTGCGGCTGTTGTAGCAGAGGCCGTGATGCCGAGTTTCTTCATTACTACCGAAGTCACATCGGTGCTAAGTGTCTCGTTGATTACGATGCCAGCCTGCTGCGAGGCGTTTTTGTCGATGATATAGACGTAGCCGCCCTCTTGTGCCACTGTGTTGACAGCGTTCATCACCTTCTGCATGATGGGCTGCATTTTCTTTTGCTGCTCCTGCTGGAACTTTTCAGTGTTGTCCTGCTGTGCCTGCTGCAAACGGCTGTACATATCTTGCAGTTCCTGCTGATGACGCTCCTTTATGTTGGCGGGAGTAGCGTCGGTATCTTCCTTCTGATACTTCTCGGCCTTTGTTTGGAGTTCCTTTTGCATACCTTCAATTTCGCTCTGGTACTGCTTGCCGAGGGCCTCGATGCTTGCTTGTGCTGTTTTGAACTCGGGCATGGCTTGCATGATGGTGCCATAGTCGAAGTGTGCAAACTTTTGAGCGCAAAGGCTCAGAGGTGCTACAAAGAGCACGAGTAATAAGAGTTTCTTAAACATTTCTGTGTGATGTGTTGTGTTGTTTGATGATTTTGCCGCAAAGTTAGTGTATGACGGGAGATGGGCAAAGCGAAAAGGCAAAAAAGAAACTAAATTGATGCGCAAATGCGTTGTCAATGTGTTGCTTGCCATGCTCGCTAATGTGCATATCAGTCTGTCAGATTGCTGATATGCTATATCCTCCCTGCCAAGTTTGGCCGCCGTGAACGCAGTTGATGTAGGGGCGCTCGCTCACAGAACCGCTGAAACCCTGGTGGTCGCACAAGCCATACCACGGTTCGCAGCACACAAAGGGCGTGTGCACACCTTGCGGACTCCAAAAGAGCCACGCTGGGGCATCGCAAGCCACACGGGCCACCGGCTGGCGGTTGCGGTCGAGTACGGTGGCCGCTGTCACCTCATGATTTTCAAAGATAAGGGCCTCGTGACTGAATGTCTCCACCGAGATGGGTATCAAGCCATCGGCGTCGGCCGGCACACTGTAAGTGTCAGGTTCAAGGCAACCTTGCTCGCCGGCGCGCAGCACATGGGTTGGGTTGCCCTCAAGCTGCAAATAGCCGTCTATGGTGTGTGACTCGTCCCAATCAGGCAATACGATGGCGGGGTGACCGCCTAACTGGAACCACAGGTCGCAGCCCGAGGGGTTGTGTACACTGAAGTCGGCCTTGAGGGTGCGGTTGTCGAGCGTGTAGGTAACGGTAAGCCTGAAGGCATAGGGGAACACCTTAAATGTGCCCACGGTGCTGCATATCTCGAAGGTGGCGCGGTCAGTCTGCACATCAATGGCGCGCCAAGTGGCACGACGCACAAAGCCATGTTTGCTTATTTGCAATTCTGCGCCATCGATGCGGCATGTGCCGTTCCACAATCCGCCCACAATGGGGAAGAGTATGGGCGAATGGCCGTTCCACCATTTGGCATCGCCGTGCCACATATACTCACGCCCGCTCTTACAGCAGCGCAGGCTTTGCACTTCGGCCCCCACCTCACTGATGGAAGCTGTTATTATTCCGTTTGAAATCTGTACCATGATTTGTATACATTAGTTGCCTACGGCGTCCGCCCATTAGCATATTAGTATATTAGCACATTAACATATTAGCATATTAACGCGCACACTACCCCACACTCCCCTCGAGCGACACGCTGAGCAGTTTGGTAGCCTCAACGGCAAACTCCATAGGCAGTTTGTTAATCACCTCCTTGGCATAGCCGCCCACAATGAGCGACACTGCGTCCTCGGTAGGTATGCCGCGCTGGTTGCAGTAGAGCAGCTGGTCCTCTGATATTTTAGAGGTGGTAGCCTCGTGCTCCACGGTAGAGTCTGGGTTAGCCACGTCAATGTAGGGGAAGGTGTGTGCGCCACACTCCGAACCCAGCAGCAAGGAGTCGCACGACGAGTAATTGCGCGCACCGGCCGCCTTGCTGCCCACCTTTACCAGTCCGCGGTAAGAGTTCTGGCTCTTGCCGGCCGAAATACCCTTCGATATGATGGTGCTGCGCGTATTGCGCCCAATATGTATCATTTTTGTGCCAGTGTCAGCCTCCTGGTGGTTGTTCGTCACAGCCACCGAGTAGAACTCAGCCTGCGAGTTGTCGCCCATGAGCACACACGAGGGGTACTTCCAGGTGATGGCCGAACCCGTCTCGACCTGCGTCCACGACAGTTTGGAGTTGGCACCGCGCAGCTGGCCACGCTTGGTCACGAGGTTGTACACACCGCCGCGGCCCTCCTTGTCGCCAGGATACCAGTTTTGCACAGTCGAATACTTCACCTCGGCATTTTCGTTCACCACAATCTCCACAATGGCGGCGTGCAACTGGTTCTCGTCGCGCATAGGGGCGGTGCACCCTTCGAGGTAACTCACATAGCCACCGTCGTCGCACACAATGAGGGTGCGTTCAAACTGTCCGGTGTTGCGCGCATTGATGCGGAAATAGGTGGACAACTCCATCGGGCAGCGCACGCCACGCGGTATGTAGACAAACGAACCGTCGGAAAACACCGCACTGTTGAGCGCTGCAAAGTAATTGTCGCGATAAGGCACCACCGAACCGAGGTACTTGCGCACCAATTCGGGATTTTCGCGCACGGCCTCGGATATGGAGCTGAATATGATGCCCTTCTCCTGCAGTTTGTCCTTAAAGGTGGTTTTCACACTCACCGAGTCCATCACGGCATCAACCGCCACACCGGCCAGCTGCATGCGCTCCTCAAGCGGAATGCCGAGTTTGTCAAAGGTTTTCATCAGTTCGGGGTCAATCTCCTTGTTGCCCTCGTCCTTTTGTTTCTTTGTAGGGTCGGCATAGTACGATATGGCCTGATAGTCAATTTGCGGCAGGTTGACGTGTCCCCAGTCGGGCTGGTCGAGTGTCTGCCAGTAGCGGAAAGCCTTGAGGCGGAAGTCGAGCAGCCATTCGGGTTCCCCCTTTTTGGCCGAAATAAGGCGTATCACGTCCTCGTTGAGTCCGCGTTCTATCACCTCGGTATGTATGTCGGTGGTAAAACCGTATTCGTATTTCTTGTCGGTAAGTTCCCTTACCAGTTCGTTGTCGTTAGCCATGTCAGTTTTTCTTCTTTGTCATGTCCACCCAAACGGTGTCGGGCTGGGCTGTGGCCGCGCTGTCGGCAGGCAGCACCTGCTGGCCGCCGTTGGCCGCATCGTCGTGGTCAAAGCAAGCGCGCAGGGCGCCGGTTACAGGACCGAGCAGTGTCGACGACTCGGCCTTTTCCTGGTTGAGTATGTGCAGGCTCTGCATCACGTTGAGCACGCAGCTCAATATAACGACATACTTCAGCGCGCTGACTGCGGCGCCAAGTATGGAGTTGGGCATACCAAGCTTCATGCCTTTGAGTGACGCGGTAAGCACATTGGCCACGAAGCCAAGCACAATGGGCACGGCTATCCATAGCAGGAAGAAGGCTATGATGCTGGTCACCATGTTGGTTTCTGTGCCATTAACTGCCAGATATTCGCCAAAGGCTGAGTAACAGGTGGCAGCTATGAGCAAACCGGCCAGGGTGCCGACAGTCGACACAAGCTCCTTTACAAAGCCGGCGCGCCAACCGCTAAACAGGGCCCACAGCACTACTATTATTATAAATGCGTCTATCATTGTAATGGTAGTTTGCTATATAAATGGGGAGAGGGGGCGCGGAGTTAGAAGTATCCCTCGCGCTTTTTCTGTTCCATCGAGGCGTCCTGGTCAAAGTCTATCACACGGGTTGTGCGCTCGCTCTTGGTGGTGGTCATCATCTCCTCCACAATCTTTTCGATGGTGTCGGCCTCGCTCTCAATGGCACCGGTCAAGGGCCAGCAGCCAAGGGTGCGGAAGCGTATTTTGCGCATTTCTATCTTGTCGCGGTACTGCTCGGGCAGACGGTCGTCGTCGGGCATGATGAGCTGGCCGTCAATCTCTACGCACGGACGCTCCTTGGCAAAGTAGAGGGGCACGATGGGTATGTTCTCCAAACGTATGTACTGCCAGATGTCGAGCTCGGTCCAGTTGCTGAGCGGGAACACGCGTATGCTCTCGCCCTTGTGAATGCGGGCATTGTAGATGTCCCACAACTCGGGGCGCTGGTTCTTGGGGTCCCATTGGTGGAACTGGTCGCGGAAGGAGAAGATGCGCTCCTTGGCACGGCTCTTTTCCTCGTCGCGGCGTGCACCGCCAAAGGCTGCGTCAAAGTGGTACTTGTCGAGGCCGGCCTTGAGGGCCTGGGTCTTCATCAGGTCGGTGTGCACTTTCGAACCGTGGGTAAACGGGCCCACACCAGCTTTGAATGCCTCCATGTTGCTCTCCACAATGAGGTTCCACCCGTGTTCCTTGGCATACCAGTCGCGGAATTGGAGCATCTCCTTAAACTTCCACTTTGAGTCGATGTGCATCAAGGGAAATGGCGGACGGCCGGGGGCAAAGGCCTTTTCGGCCAAGCGCACCATCACGCTCGAGTCCTTGCCTATGCTGTAGAGCATTACGGGATTTTCAAATTCTGCTGCCACCTCGCGTATGATGTGTATCGACTCTGCCTCGAGTTCCTTCAAATGGCTCAAACTATAATTTTCGGTCATTGTGTCTATATTTATTATTGCGTTGCAAACGCCGGGGGCTGGGCCAATGGGCTGCCCCCTACGTTCGTCACTATCTATTTCGTGCAAAGGTACGTCTTTTTCTGCAAAATTCTGCTAAAATATGCCGAATAGCTAAAAATGAGCGATTTACAAGTGTTTCACCTCAATAGAGGTAATGACTTGGTAATAGTTTTAACTTCTGTATTATACATAAGTTTGCATTACTTGTCAAACAACTCTTTTCGGTGACAAAGGTACAACATTTATGTGGATTGATGAAAATCATATCCATTTTTTAGATTTTATTTTCAGTTGCTGCCATATACGTAACTACTCAACACCCCTTGGATGTGTCAAATCCGCAAAATATTGATGATTTTGGCTATATTTATGCTACAAAATAGGCTATTATGTCAAATGAGTACTTGAAATTCATTTTTAGGGGCTGAGTAGTAACAAGAACATCTGAGACCTACAGAGAATGAACCGCCAACCTGTGGGGAGGAATAAATTGAAAAATGCTTCCATACTGCGGGAGTACGGAAGCATTGGTATGGGGGAAAAGACAAAAGATTATTGCAGACTCTTGTCAAGAATTTCAAGAAGAATGGTGGGATCTTCATGGATTTGCTCTGCTGTGAGTCCTCTCTTTTCCACTTCTTCAGCAACAGTAGGATAGTCCTTGAATTTCTCACTTATCTTTTTCAACAGTTTCTTTTGAGAGTATTTTTCTCTCTTAGCATTAATTTTTTTACTTTCAAACAAATTCCAATAGTACACATGCTTGCCGCCATCAACCATATAGTGATATGATCTACAACCTGAATAATTGGTACCGGCAACATACGGGATACCTGTAAAAGTTCTGCTTGTGATGGTGTTTTCAAAAGCATAAGGTTCCATATAGCCAACGACATGCTTTCCCTTGAAAACTTCAGTTGCCAAAAATGGAAATTTAGGGTCGTCATCTATAAGAATGAAAGTGCGCTGCTTGCCGTCTTGCATAGCATTGTCCACCACAAGGGATTTTATATCTACTATCTTGTATTTTACGTCCTTGCCATCTTGTGTTTCACTGAAATAGATGTTTTTCTTCATAAAGTGGATGTCGTTCTGCAAATAGCCGTTAAGTCCTGACTTCGTCACTCAAAAATGTCCATTTTGTAATTAATTGATAAACAATATTTTGTATCTTTGCATACCCTTATTTTGGGGTACGCAAAAGGTTTTTTAACTATGTTTGTCAAAAGAAAGAAGAATCGGTCTGGAACAACAAGTGTTGTTGTTGCAGAGAAGACAAAGGGCATTTACAAAGAGTTGATTACTATTGGTGTGGCCAAAGATTCAAACGAAATAGACAGTCTCGTAAATGCAGGTCATAAATGGATTTCCAAGGAAGAATCCCGACGCCATCCACAACTCGATCTGTATGGTGAGGAGCGTGAGGCGTGCGACCGTGAACGAGAAGAAGTCCGCCGTGTTCTGTCCAATGTCAGCAACATCCTTCTCAACGGATGCGACTTGATATTGGACCGCACGTTTGACCGGATTGGTTTCAATCGTATTGACGATGAAGAGTTCCGCAAGCTTGTGAAAGCCCGTCTGGCATATCCAACGAGCAAGGCTGCTACGGTGGAATATCTGAAAAACCACTTTGA
>ENA-OUOY01001377-OUOY01001377.1-human-gut-metagenome-genome-assembly--contig:-NODE-1377-length-14294-cov-10.283447_pt1 | contig 14294 bp, 26 predicted proteins | sample MGYA00237937_ERZ548767 | MGnify/ENA primary metagenome ERZ548767 (study PRJEB26490, sample SAMN05356887) | human gut metagenome | biome: terrestrial biome; feature: human-associated habitat... | reverse complement strand
TTTTTCTACATCATCTATTTGATTTACAACATTATCCATTGTATCAGCCATACTATTTGTTAGATTTGTAATCTCATTTATTTTTGATTTAGTATTAGTTATTCCATCACTTAATATATTAAATGAGTCTATAACGCTACTTATTTCTTTTACATTATTATCATTAGTAGTTACTACTAAATTAATACTATTTGTACATTCATCAAAACTAGATGTTAAATTATTGATTATATCTTTAATATTATTTAATTCATTAGATGTATTTTCAGCTAATACTTTAATATTTCCCGCAACAACCGAGAAACCTCGTCCTGCTTCTCCGGCTCTTGCTGCTTCAATAGATGCATTTAAAGCTAATAAATTTGTTTGGGATGCGATTTCTTCTATTGCATTTAATATATTAGACATCTGTTCTATTGCTTTATTTGTATCATTAATCTTATTTGATATTTCAGATATATTTGTAGTCATTTCATTACTACTATTTGACATAGACTGAACTTTATCTTTCATATTATGTGAGTTATTATCTAAATCATTAATATATGAATTTACATCAGTAACAACATTATTTATCTGATTTGAATTATTATGCATTAAATTCATATTATTTACTACTTCATTGACAGCATTTGCCTGAGTTGTAGCATCTCCCGCTATTCCCTCTATTGCTGTTGCTATCTGTGTTGTGTGGCATCTAATGCAGAATTTGTCATTTCATTTATGCTATCACTATTTTTATTTACATCACAAGCTGTATCTTTTGCTTTTGTAATACTATTTTTAAATGAATTAATTGTTTCATTTGTATTATTTACTATGACACTTAATTCATCGTTTCGCTTTAATAATTTTTCATTATCAATTTGTCCAGTTAAATTACCATTAGCAATATCTTCAAGTTTTTCCTTTACAATATTTATAACATTACATATTTTCTTAATAAGAATATATGATATAACCATTGTAATAATGATTAAGATAATTCCTTCTACTATCATAAATATTGTAGCACCTTTAAATATCTTTGTAATACGAGATACATCATTAGATGAATTTACAATATTATTTATATCGTCTATATATATTCCTGTAGTTATTACCCAATTCCACTGTTTAAATTCTTCTGAATATGCTACTTTAGGAGCTACAGTTTTACCATCGGATTTTGTAAAATAGAACTCATTATATCCACCACCACTTTCAGCAGTTTTCATAATTTTTTGGATTATTTTAGTTCCATTTTTATCTGTTAAATCATATCTATTATCGCCTTCCTGGTCTGTTAATACAGGATGCATTACAAGATTATAGTCTGTATCATCTATCCAAAAATATCCTGATGCATCATCACCATATCTTAGATTTCTTAATGCTTCACATGCTTTCTTTTTGGCTGTTTCTTCAGTCATGCCTTTTTTAGTTTCTTCATAATAATAATTTACTAACGAAATTGCACTTTGCGTTTCTGATTTAATTTCTGTTTTATAGCAGTTTAATGTATTATCATATAATATTTCTTCCATTGTACCCTCTACACTCTTAAATATCCATGTACTGGTACCTATTAATAATACACATATTAATAATACAATTCCGGCTATTACTAAACTTAACTTATTTGCTAATGATTTTATTTTCTTATTTTCCATAAAACAATAGTTTACCTCTTTAATATTATTTTTATTCAACATTATACTTACTCAATTTATGATTATTTTTATAAAAATCTATCATTTCTGTAAGTTTGGATGCAGTATTATCTAGTTTAAACTTACTTAAAATATATTTACTTGTATGTACTGTACTACTACTTCTTTTCAGTGTAAAATACATTATCACAATCACAAAAATAACTAACACTGACAAGAAACATATTGCTGCTAAAATTCCATTCATCTCTTTTTATCCTTATATCATTATTTTTTTCTTTCTTCGATTATTAGGTTATGTGTATCTGTTATATTTTTGATTGGCTCTAATTCGTTTTGCAAGTCTTGCAACATTCCCATAATAACAACTTGATTCTTTAAAATCTGTTCTTCCACCTTTGTCATACATACCACCTCACTTAAATCCTAAATTTCAGTTTAATTATGCAATTCGATGTTAAAATCCTAACTCTATTGATAATTGACATGGTTCGTTTATCTTATTTTCTTCTGTCCAATCATAACATCTAGGGTATTTTGCTCCCGTAAATGAATTTATACTAATTGTTGAGAGACGATTATATAACATATCTTCTGCGATTTTAATAACCCAACTATATGCACTTAAATAACCATCGAAATTACAAGGAAAACGCTTGTATTTATAATCTGGATGATAGAGACTTGAACAGCTTGCTTCGATAAAATCATAACTTCTTCCTATTGAAATAAATATTTCTCCTCCATATGTACCATTAACAGCCTTTGTCAACATTTTTTTCGGCTTTTTGCATTAAAAGATTTTATTTTCATAATTATCTTAATTTCCTTTCCTATATATGCAATAATCTTCATTTCTACTTATTATTGTACTAAGTACTTAGTTGAATTAAAAAATCCAAATCAGTTAAAATTTAGCTCTTTCATTCTTTCATGAATTAAAGTAATACCTATGGAATCATAGTTACCATGAATCGTAACTGTTTCGGTAAGGATGTCAAACAATATATCATGTTTCCATTCAACCATGTCATTTTCTACTTCTACAGAAGACGGATATACATATTGGTTTTCTATGTGAATCGGAGCATATCTATATGAATCTTCATTTTTATAAATTAAATAAAGGCCATATCTTTCAAAAAGTATTTTTTCTGTTTTTGTTGGATTTTCATTAATATATTTCATTGGCTATTTTCCTCCTAAATCCTTATTTTTTACAAATATACATTATCTTTTTTTAACAAGATTAATATTAAATTCTTCTTCATTATCAAATAAGATATGTAATGATTTATTTTCAATAATTTTTACTCATTTCTAATAAGGTATTATTAATCCAATCTATAATATATGATAGAAAATAAGTAGTTATATCATACTGACTATACTTAAACTTCCTACATATATAGTATCGTAAAAAAAATGGTTTTTCGGATATTAATTTGATGTATTATTTTGCTTTTCACCATTAACATATACACCATCAAGACTGCTTGACTCTACAAATACTGTTAATTTCTTTTTATCATAATCATAACTATACGAATATTTTTTTCCTTCATATACAAAAGTATCTTCTCCTAAATCCGTATATCCTTTATAATTTTTATCTAATAATATTTTTAATGTTTTAGTATTTTCTTCTAATAAATCAATACCATTTATTGTTACAAAACCTATTACTCCTATACAAAATACCCAGAATATTGAAGTTAATATTAATCCTATATCAGTAATATCATACATTATCGTAAATACAGGTACTATACTAGCAATTATTACAAAAAATATTATAGCTGCTGTTTTAATTTCCATTTTATACTCCTTTAAAATTAATTATTTAAAACACATTTTTTATTTTATCAATTTCTTTTGAATTTATTTTATTTACAATCATAGCATTTTGTTTTTTATGTTTAGTAATAGTGTTAATATATATACACTATTTCTAGTGAGTGCAATGCTTTAGCACTTGCCTCACTTTTGAGGACCTAAATAACCTCATCATATGTATTATTATATCATATAAACATTATTATTCGTGTAGTTTTCTTTTTTATATATATTTTTACATAAAAAAAGAAGCTATCACTAAGTTAGTGATAACTCCTTTTTTCAACGAGCATTTTAAGAAAGGAACTATGCTAATGAAAAATAAAAAATATTTATTTCTTGCACCTTTTATAGTATAACATAGAGCATCTATATTTCGTGTAATAAAAAAGAACTTTTTTAAAAAAATTTATATAACAAAAAAGGTACCTTATTTCTAAGATACCTTGTGTCGATAAGAGAACTTATTTAAGAGAGAATATGAGTAAAGGAAGTTAAGAAAAGAGCTACAATTCTTAACTTCTATATATACAAATGAACATTAGTAGTTCATTTGTCTTATATTATAACACATCTATGCTATAATTCGTGCAGTAAATTCAACAATTTTAAAATTTAATTCTCATTATCATCTTCTCCTGTTGTATTAGTTTCTGGAATTTCAGGTTTTGTTTTCTTTAAATATCTTATTTCTAAAATACCATTTATTATTATTCCTATTACACCCATAACTGTACCAAATATCATATATTTATTTGTTTTAAATAAACCGATAATAGCTAAAAATAAAAATATCGCATTAATTATTGAAGTATATTTAAAAAAATCTTCAGATACAAATTTTATCATATTTTTATCTATTTTTAATTTTATTAACCAAGAAATACATACCAATAATAATGAAATTATATCTAATACTATACCAATTGCATCATTAAAAAAATTACCTAATAATATCATCATTAATCCAACATAGCCTAAACTATCGCTTACCATGCTTTCTTTTACATATGTTATAACATCTTTATATGTTTTCATTAAACAACCATCCTTCTTTTTACTATTTATTAATATTATAGCATATATAATGTATTTTTCGTGTAATTTTTTAGCTTAATGTTGAGCTTTATAGTTCCGGAGATTCAAGTGTATTGTTGTATCTTTGTTCTTCAGCTTTTTCTTTTGATGTGAATATAATTCCATCCTCAAAGTCTTTAGGTCTGAATGTCATTGTATCAAATAAGTCAGTATTAAAATCATTAACACATATTACTTTAATATCAAGATAATATTCATAATCCTTACTTCTCATTTCAGATATTTTAAATTCTGCATTGTTATAATAATGTGGAATTATTGATACTACTTCAGCCTTTTTTATATCCTTACCATCTTCAGGAATAACATACAAAGTCTGCCCTATTGTTACTCCCAAATCAAGTTTTGCATAAGCTTCAGCTTTATTATAGAAAACATTAACTCCTATATCAGATGGCTTAATACTTATTTTATGGGTTACACCTTCTCTTTTAGAAAAATAATCTCCAACTATGTCTTTAATGCCCCATTTAAGACCTCTTTTATCATACCCAAAAAAACCTGTTACAGTACATTCAAAAATCTCATTTTTATCAGAGTTATTTTCATCAACATAATACAGTTTATCACCTATGTTACATGGAAGTTTAAGTAATTTATTCTGTTCTTCTAAATCCTCATATTTACATAGCTTTTCTGCCAGATGATTTATAATATTATGTAGTTCTTCAATATTAATATTTTTTTGTGCTATTATCTGCATTTCTTCATTTGCTACAATGTCTCCAAATACATCTCTTCCTGTTAATCTATCCATAGCAATATTATCTCCTATATTCTTTACATTCTATAATTAATTTTAATTTAAATATTTACGATTAAGCTTTTCAAGCTTCTTATTAATTTTATTTAATTCTGACATATCTTTATTTAATTTTAAAAGTTCCTTAAACATAATTGTACTTGATAGAATTATTATTCCAAACAAAATAACTACTAATATTATTAATAACATAATTATATTACCCCTTTACTTTTTTTAATAAAATAATTCTTTAATAATTTTTTCCGTAATAATATCTTGTAAATACCAATGTTTATTTAACAAAATTATTCTATATTTTATATTATCACCATATAAATTATTATTTCTCATATATAAGTATTTTCCTTTAAATATTTTCAAAATTAGTATAATTTAATTCTTCATATCTTAAATCGAATACTTTTAATACATCATATTCTTTTTGACAAATATCACATTTTTTTTGTTACAACAATCTGACATTCTGTATCATAAAGTACTTCTATTCTTTTATTTACAATTTTATCATCATTTCCATCAGATTGATTACAATAAGGACATCTTATATAACTCATAATTTATTCTCCTATTTAAATATTCTTATAATTAAATTATACCATAGTAACTGAAAATCTACAGCCATTAAAATTAATTATATGACCAATAATAACATTAGTTGGTCTTTTATTATTTATATTATCAAAATTAATATTACCATTATTAGTTGTTATGTAATTATCTGTAATTTCATAACTTCTATTCAGACTAAATTTTATATTATTATAATTATTTTCTATACATCTTATTTTATATTTCATATATATAATCCTCTCTGTTTTCTTTATATAATTATTATAGCACATTGCCTTTATAATTCGTGTAGTTTTTTCTTTTTATTTACTACACGAAATATGTATGTACTATGATATAATGCTGTATGTGAAAGGACAAAAAAATATGAATAATCATTATTATAGATTAGCAATTCAACCTAAAAATGGTATATTTGCATATCATTCAATTAAGATTTTAAATAGTAATTATATGAGTTTAAAAAATAATAATATGTATTGTCTTAAAACAGAATGTTTAAAATGTGAAAGAACATGGTTTCCAACCTGTGAACTGATAGATTGTGACTTATCAAGGCCTAAAGATATAACATTTTCAGATGCGGAGATTGAAGAAATTAATAGAATTATTAAAAATTATAAAATGAGAAAATCGTCAGCAAATACGTGACATGCAGTACTTCTACTGCTTGCACTTTCAATAATAAGCCTTGTAACCACACCATTTTCGCTTGCAGTAATCGGGCAGACAGCGCCAATGCTAAGTCTTATGTCAGCAGCGTGTGCGGTGGGAATGGCAATTAAGGCGATGAAAAAGGAGAAAAAAAGAAATGAATAAGATAAAAAAGACAACTGTGTTTATTCTATTAACAATTCTTTTGGCATATTCTCTTGCAGGATGCACAAAAAAACCGGCGGAAGTTGAAAGCACTGAGGACTCAACCGTACAGGTTAAGATTGTAGACGCATATTATCGTGGCTCGCCGCATCCAGCCACCTATCTCATTACAGTCGAATACAATGGCAAGCAATACTATCTGATAGGTTATGAGTCATACTATCTGTACCATGACAAGATTGGAGAAATGGCAGATGCACTATTTAGAACAACAAAATGGGATAATGGCAATGTTACATATGACATTGTGGGATTGACGAAATAATGAAAGGCAAGAACAAATGAACAAAGCAGAATTATAAGAGACTATAAGGAGAGAAAATTTTTATGAGTTTATTGAAATCAATTAAACAATATATGAAAACTGGCAATATAAAAGAAAACTATACCGCTACTATTCCCATTAAAGATGATAGTGTTTCGATTGAATTAAAAGATGTCAATAAAACATATAACACATATATTGAATTAAATGAAGAAAATGATAGGATAAGCAGAATAAAGAGAAAATATGATGATATTTCTTATCGAATATTCATAACTGCATTTATACTATTAACTATTGCTACGATAATTGTATTTTTTGATATTAGCTTACTAATAAAAGTTAGTTGTAGCATTGGCAGTCTATTATTATTTATAATTTCTTTTATTTTTTGGTATAAAAAAGATTCTATCTGTTATATATGTGATGATATTTACGGTATTGAAAACCTAACAAGCTTATTGAAGGTAATGAATACTATAGATACTGATGAAAAAATTGGTCTTTCAATTAAAAATAAATCATATGGAGATATTATAGTCTTTAAATATTTCGACAAAGATAATAAAGAACTTCAAAAGACAGCTATAGAATTGGATAAACTTCATTATTGGTTAAATTCTCCTAATAAAATTATTGGTTGGTATGATAAAGAAAAGCATGAATATATGCTTGAATATTGGACTACATATAATGGAGAATTTTAAAATATAATAACTTGGATAAAATTATTGCTATAATTATATTGTGGAGATAAAACTATTAATATATATAATAAAGTCTTAATTGAGTTAGATAAAACTTCAAGTTTGAAGAGTAAGATAAATAACTTAGTTAAGTTATATTACTCTACAGAGGACAGAAAGTTAAGAGATTATATTGAGCAGTGGAAATGTGTTCTTTTAGAATATAAAGGGTGTAGTTTAAAACTGCACCCTTTTCTTTTTCTTAATAATAATATCTTTTGTATTCTTCCTCTTCTATTCTATTCACCCCTAATTCTCCCATTTCATTTACTACATCTTACACGAAATATAAATATGATATGTTATAATAATAAAAAAAGAAAGGAGTTATATGTGAGTATCAAAAGAAGAATTATTAAAAGAAATCGCAAATATTTAATGAAACAAGGTGAAATTGTTGGTGAATTTAAAACTTTTTCTTTAAGAGATAAATATTGTCTGCAATACAAAGATAGTGATTCTTTTATATCTGTTAGAGAAAATAGTAAATATGAAGCATATAAAGAGGCAGTTAATGCTCTTAAATATTTAGAGAAAGAAAACAATGAGGTGAACTAATAGTATATTAATTCCAGTTTCACAAGACCCCGAAACTACTACTGTAATAAAAAATACTGACACAGAAAGCGAGGAATAAATATTATGAATGTAACAATTTCTTTACCATTATTAAAAAAAGATTGGGTACATAATGGCGAAAGCAATATTATTTTTGATTTTAACGATTTAGATGAAACAGAGAAAGTACTTGATAAGTTTAATAAAAATTATTCTTTCGCAAAATCTATATTAAATAATACCAATATTTTGAATAATGATAATATTAAATCAAAAACAAATTGTATGTTTATTAAGGATGATAATAATATCGAATTAAAATTTAATATATCTAATAAAGATACAATATATAGCATTGTTCCATTAAAAAACGTACAGTTTTTAGATGATACTGATACTATTACTATTAAAGGTAATTTAAATGAAAATAAAAACGATTATATTCTATCTGCTATTTTACCTTCAAAATATAATTACAATGAAATAGTTATATCAAAGCATAATTAAAATGTTGATGGAATGGTCACATTATTTGGATATTTTGTATTGGAACATGCTGACGATAGGTATTTATAAAGGAGAAGCCATCAAAGGAGAAAACAATGAAAATTAAATTTAATTTAGACGAAAATTTTAACTTAAATTCGGAAGAAATAAAGAAACGCGCGCTAAAGTTAGATAGTAAAATTAACAAAATATTCTTTCTAATACCATTATGGCTACTGACTGCTTTAATTATTATTTATTTTGCAATACTCGGCAAACCAGTAAATTCAAACAATAAAACATTGGCAGTAATATTTATAGTCTCTCTTTTATTATACCTAATATTTATTTTCTGCTATTGTAACGATTGGTACAATTATACACACTGCATGTTAGAATGTGATTTTATTAAAAATCTTTTATCTTCTACTGAGGATGATGGATTTGTCTACACAGATAATATAATTATCAGGTATAGAGATTGTAAGAATCAACTTTACATTGGAAAATTTGATAACAACGGCGTGTTAAAATATTCAAGCGATAAAATAAGTATCAACAAGCTATATGAACACGATAAAGACTACTGGCTCATCAAAGGATATCTAAACGATAAAGGACTCTATCAGTTTGATACTTACAAGCCAGTCAATATATCTTCTTAAAAGGAAGATAGTCAAATGAAAAGGAGATAAAAATATGATTAACATTAATGACCTTAAAATCAACCAAAAGGTATGGTTCAAGGAATCTTGGACAGAAAGAATTGTATGCGGATTTGTAAGCGAGATAACAAGACGCGCAGACAACGAAGAACACATAATAAAAGTCAAAGGAAAATCATACTTGGAAGATAGTTTTATTGGTATTACTCACCAGTCACCAGACAATCTGTTTGCAACAAAAGAAGAAGCAATTGCCGCAGCTAAACAAGAAAGTCAGGATTGGGTTGATGATTATAAAAAGGAAATTACTGATATTGCTTCTTTAGTAGCATTCCCTCTCTCTCATACTTTCTATGCAGAGGAATATACAGATTATGAAGCTATAAGAGCATACAAAGAACGTGCAAAAGAACTGGGATTTGAAATACCGGATTAAGGAGCAAAAAAACGATGAATTTAAGTTTTACAGTAACAGGTATTATATCTGGATTAATTTTAACATTTTGTGTCGGAGTAATTTGGCATAAATCTTATGATAATTTGATGTGTAACCATTGGATTCCGCAAACAATTATTTTTGGATTGATAAGTATTTCTTTATTAGCTTGTGTCGGAAAAATTGATGACACTAATATTGGCATAAAAAAATCAATTAAAAAAACAATTACTGCTAACTATGACAATATACTTAATTATCATAATGATAAAGATAATAAGAGTTTTGTTTCAGGTGATTTAAAATATACTTTTGATTACGATAACAAAGAAAAAACATTAATAGTCCTTAAAGGCTCAGGCGTAGATGCAGTGTTCATTGACGGAATAAAACAAAAAGGAGAAAAATAATATGAATTATATGGCAATTGAAACACTTATTGGCTTGGGATTTATAGTTTTTATGGCATTTATACTACTTTTGCAAGGTTATAAACCCGGAGCCTGCATAGTCACTTTACTTGTTGCGGGACCAATATTTTGTTCACTATCAGGACTTATAGTTTATTGGTTTGGGGCTGATAAAAAAATTAAAAATACAATAAAAACAACTATTAACACCAATTATAATAATGTAGTTAATTTTCATAATGGAGATATTGATAAAAGCTTTATATCAGACGGCTTAAAATACACTTTTAATTATGACGAAGAAACAAAGACTTTGGCAGTGTTTATGGGTACAAATTCATCTATTGACGCTATATTTATTAATGGAATTAAACAGAATAATTCAGTAAAAAAAGAAAAAACATCTGATAATACCAAATGGAATGTTAAGAAGAAAGACTGTGTATCATATCAGACAGATGATAAAAATAAAACTAATGATAAAGTAGATACAGATAATGCATCATCTACTACTACTGTAACTGATACAGATTTACAGCAGAAAATACAGAACAAAATACAGTCTAAGTATAATGGAGCTGTTATGACAAGCTTTGATACGATTAATTTATCCGGTACATTTAGTTGTGATGATATACAGTATAATTTTGCTTACAAAGATAATATGTTAGAAGTATCAAATATTAACGATATTAATGATGTTACATATTATAAAATTAGCAATTAATACAATTTAATGTTGATATAATTTTCAAAATTATATAATAGAAAAACAGTATATATTACGATACTATATATAGTAATAGAATTAAAAAATTCTATAAATTTGCAATATTTAAATATTAGCAAATAGAGGTACAATAATATGTATTATGATTTAGCTGAAGAAATAAAAAATGTAAGAAAAACCAAATTCATTAATGACTTTGTTATGAATAATAAAGAAATTGCATCAGCTACATTTTTAAGAGAAAGTCCTTTACAAGTAAGTGGAAATTCTTATAAAACTGTTGGTTTTAGAATTGATGAAGAAGCAAAATTACAAATGGTTGATAAGATAACCAATACTGAAGGATATACTGTTAGTAAAAATATAGCTCATAGTGATGTTGATGTGAATACTTTATTTAATGATTATATTAATGGAGATGCAAAACTTATTGTTAAAGCATTAAGTCCTGTTATACATGATATGATTTATGATAATTTTAATAAAGATAATTATAAAGTTAAATATTTATCAACAGAATTTTCTTTAAATAATAAATCATGCAGTATGATTAAATCATTAGAAAACAATAAAGAAATGAATTTAAATCGTGAAGAATATTATAGCAAATAGTATTAATAAGGGTATAGTTAATAGCTATACCCTTTTAAATTAGTCATCACCTTCATAGTTTAAGGCTTCCCAAAATCTATCCCAATGTTTGATTTCTGCATTTTCTCCAATTTTTCCACTAATCCATCCCTCAAATAAATCGTCATATATAATATTCCATTCATCCATATTTATATAATTTTCTTCTCTTGCAATATCTAATTTATATATAACATCTTTAGCCCATTCATTGAATTTATTTGAATATTTAGGATGTAATGCAAAATCTGTCTCAAATTCTTTTTGTAAATCAGCAGGTAATTTTTTTATAATTTTTAATGTTTTATCTGTCATAATCTATATCCTCTTCTTCTATATTATTATTTAATATTTCGTTTTTAGTTTCTTCTAAAAATCTATTAGTGCCTAATACATGATTATATTCAATACCAAATTGATAACAATTTTTTAAAAATAAATCTGCAACTTGACGTAATTCCATTGCTGTAAATTTATCTGTTTCTTTTACATTTGGTTTTACAACATAGGCAGCCTGCGTTAAATATCTTCTTGATAAATCATGATTATATTTTTCAGTTTTAGATAAATAATATAATTCTCCATTATTACCTAATATAATCATCATTTTTACCGCACTTTCTCTTAAAAAAAATGATAAATCAAGTGTTGAATGTGGACTACAACTTGGATGATTATGAAGATTAACTACTGCTATATCTGTAGCTCCTCTAACTAAATGCATTGTCAATGGGTCTGAAAAAAGTAATGTTTCATCTTTTGTTCCATAACACAAGCCTACTTTTTGCAAGATTTTATCCATTCCATCAATTATTTTATTATTTTCTTTAATATTTATGGTAACTGATATTTCATCGCTGTTATTTTTTTGTTTTGATAATTTTAGAAGATGCTCTCCTAATTCATGTAATATTAGACTTTGTTGTGCATCACAATCTGGATAAGCAACATATGGAATTTTAGAAATTGCAATATCTGTTATAAGTCTTTTATTACCAGATTTAGACATTATCTCCGCTAAATTATATACTTCCTGTTCCTGAAATAAATATGATAAATTATCCATTTGCAAATTCTCCTTTAACTATTCTATCTATATATATTATATCACACAATAATTATAAATTGTGATATTAAATAATATTTTTAATAATATTTAATTTTAGCACGAATTATATATCTTGTATGCTATAATTAATAAAAAGAAAGGTGAATATAATTTATGAATGATAATATCAATATATCTGTAAAAGATAGTCAATATATAAATAATAATGATTATTCTATTGAATTTAATCCAGATAATATTACAAAAATCAAAAAAGATTATGAGGATTTTAATAACAAATATAAAGTAGTTAGTGAAATTAGTAAAGAATATGATGATAGACAAGGCTTATTATATTGTATTAGTATTCTATTTGCTGCAATAAGTTGTATAGCTTTTATCATAATAGATATAATTAGTGATGGTAAATTATCTAAAATCATTCCCATAGAATATTTTGTAATAGGTATATTCTTTATTGGTTTAACTATTCTTTCAATAGGTATTTATTTTGGAATTAAAGAAAAAAACTTATATGATAATTTTTTTAAAACTAATACTGTATTTAGAAATATTAAAAATATTGATACAGGTATATTTTTAACTGATTTTATAAATAATGCATCAATTAATAAAAAAGTCAGAATTAAGAGAAAAGCTAGGAAACATAAAGGTTATAAATCTCATTATACCTTTAAATTTTATATAGATGATAAGAAGTTATTCAAATTTAAATGTTTATGTAATGATGTAACCTTTACTGATACAAATATTATTAAAATTAAAGACAAAATAGAACAAAATAATGATATTGGCGAAATCACTTATTTTATCAGCATGGAACTACCAAATTCATTAAAAAATATATAATTATAAGGAGTTATTATTAATGGTAAGAAAAGAAAAAGGTATTAATGTTACAGCATTTATAGATAATTATGCAACTGAAAATAATATAGAAAAGATAAATGTTACAAATATTATTCCTACCGGATTTGAATATATGGATAAAACTGGCACTCTTCACTTTGTTGCGTTTAAAAAATAAAAAAATAAATATTTTTACACGAAATATAGCTTAGATGTGTTAAAATATAATCGATGAATTAATTAATATTCATTTTATTGTCCTCATCTTATTATTCTAACTACTTATATTAAGGAGGCTATCATTAATTTTAATGGTAGCCTTTTTATTTTTAAACTTATTACACGAGATATAGTTTCGTTATGCTATAATACAATTACTAATATTAATACATAAAAGAGGTGAAATTATTGGATAAAGATGAAGTTATAATTAAGAAATTTAATAACAAAACATATAAATTTATTTTTCAAAATATAAATGAATTACAAAATAGAATTAACAAAGAAATAAGTATTAATGAAAAATGTTCTAATGATTGTGAAACAGATACTTATTATGTATTTTTCTGTTTTATTATATTTGGATTTTTTTTACCTATGATAATTATGACAACATCAAATTTTTTGAATTTGCCTATATGGATAAACA
>ENA-OUOY01001376-OUOY01001376.1-human-gut-metagenome-genome-assembly--contig:-NODE-1376-length-14306-cov-7.163146_pt1 | contig 14306 bp, 3 predicted proteins | sample MGYA00237937_ERZ548767 | MGnify/ENA primary metagenome ERZ548767 (study PRJEB26490, sample SAMN05356887) | human gut metagenome | biome: terrestrial biome; feature: human-associated habitat; material... | reverse complement strand
ATTTAAACAAATTATTAATCAGAATTCTGTTGCATTTGCAAGTTGAATTCAGCATTATAGAGAGAACAACAAACATAACTTTCCTAACACTAACACACACTACTATGGGAAAAACAAACGCCAAGATGTGTAGTCACAAGGCTACGCAAGTGTTACCGTTAAGTAAAGGCACGCCCGCAGTGGGCATAGCCTCAAGCAGTTATTTCGCAGCCTGCGCCCGCCACGTGGGCGCCCTCGCCCTGTTCGGCCTCATGTTCTGCCCCGTGCAGGTCATGGCCAGCCGTGCACCGCGCCTGGCCGTTGCTGACAGTTCCGAAGTAGTCAGCCCCGTGCTGCCCGACCAAGGCACCACCACGCCCACCGACTCCATCGGCAACGGCGGGACGGGCGACACCGAAGAGGTACTGCCCGACACCATTCCGTTCGCGCAACTGTGGAAGCACAACAGCTGGCAGTCTACTAATGAGGCAGCCGGCAGCACCACCCAACAGTCGTGGGAGATTATCTGCAACCGTCCCACAAAACTTACATTTAACTATTCTTGCAATAACAGAAATTCTTGCACATTCCAAGTCACACTGAATGACAGTACCATCATCAGTAAAGATAGCTGGAGTTCAGCCTGGGGCGAACACTATCAAATAGACTTGCCCGCAGGCCGCTATGTGCTAAAAGCATCATACTACACGCACTACGAAGACAAAAGTTGCTTCGCTGCCATCGGCGACATAGCCATCGACGATGCCCAGTCCAACGCCACTGCCTTCCTTGGTGCCCTTGCAGACTACCCTGCCCTCAAGCAAGAGCTGCAAACAGCACTTGACAACTCCAATGCTGCCCCCGACGACGAGGCACTCTACAACACCTTGGCCGCCACACTGAACGATGTGCGCAAAGCCGTGTCGTACTATCCACTCATTCAGAAAGACATCGTTGTAGCCGACTCTATCCTCAACGAGGGCGCCTATGTCGACATCTCCGAAGCCGTAGCCCTTGGCCGCGCCATCGACGTCAACACCTCAACCAGCGCCAACTACCTGGCCGCATTCGAGGCACTCGAAACGAGCATTGCCGTACAGGTGACGAGCAACCAAAGCGTCGACGATTGGGCATTCAATACCAGCCTGCGCTGCACCATCGACAACATGGGCTACTACCTCGACCAAGACCACAAGGTGGCAGCTTGCACCGGTCTGCAAACCGAAGATGCCGATGTGACCGACCTCGTCATACCCTCCACTGTGCGCTACGACGGCGTAACCTATGCCGTCGTGGCCCTTTACGACAACCGTTACAACCAGAACAAAGTGCGCACACTCACCCTGCCCCGCACCTTGCGCCACATCAACGACAACGGCCTTTCTGATTACCGCGCCATTACCGACCTCGAAATACCCGCCAATGTGGAGCGCATGGGCAATTACATTGTATACAACTGCCCACAACTCCAGCGCATCAAAGTCAATGCCGAGGTGCCACCCACATTGGGGTCATTAGGTGATGACAGTTACTATGAAGACGGTTACAGAGCATACCGTCACCTCAGAATAGTTATCCCCCGCGAGAGCTTCCACGCCTACCGCCTTGTCAATGCATGGAACACCGACTACAACGTACTCATCGGTGGCGACGAAGGCGTTACCGTCAGCACAGGCAAAATTGCCGCTGGCGACCTTGGCCATGTGGTAATAGAAGAGGCCGGCTACCTGCAAGAGGTGAACAAACTCATCATCGAGGGCGAGCTCAACGCTGACGACTGGAGCAAGATTGGGCAAATGACCAACCTCACCGAGCTCGACCTGTCAAAAGCCCTGATTGACGAAATACCAAGCTATGCCTTCAACGAGCGTTGGGCCATCGACAAAGTGGTGCTGCCGCCCACACTCAAAAAGATTGGCAGCTATGCCTTCCAAAGAACCTCACTGACATCAGTCAATATCCCCGACAATGTCGAGACCATTGAGGAAAATGCATTTAGTCAAGTAAGGCAACTGCAAGAAGTGCATCTGCCAGACAGCCTTACATCATTAGGCCGCTACGCATTTGAAAAATGCCGCAGTTTACGTACGGTCAAGATACCCACCAAACTTAAAGAGATTCCGTGGTATGCTTTCGACGGTTGTAAATCTCTGCAAAGTGTCGAACTGCACGACAGTATAACAGGTATCGGCGATTATTCTTTCAGAAACTGCAATCTCCGCGAAATAACACTTCCCAAATCAACCACATGGGTTGGAGGGTATGCTTTTAATGGAAATAGCAATCTGAGCGAAGTCACACTCAACGAGGGACTTATCGACATTTGGGCTTATGCCTTCCAAGACACAGCCATCGACACCCTCAACTGTCCCTCTACCCTACGCAATATATATAACGCCGCATTCGCTGGCTGCCGCAATCTGCGTCAAATCAACCTTAACGAAGGACTGACACGCATTGAAGTGTATGCATTAGCTAACAACAAGGCCACAGAAATCGTACTTCCCAGTTCGTTGGAATATTGCTCTCAGTCTGCTTTCGACGACTGCAACAGCCTCGTCACCATCGAGGCACGCTCTGTCATGCCCCCCAACACCGACGGCGGTTGTCCCCTGACTGGCACAGACCTCACCAAGGCCGCACTCTACGTGCCCGTATGGAGCCTTTCCGAGTATCAGTTGGCCACAGGCTGGAACCAGTTCTACACCTTCCGCACCTCCGACTTCATGCCGCAGTACGTCAAGGTTAACAAGGACTTCTACTTCACCCTGCGCGACGAGCTCGACCCCGACTACCGTCCCGACATCGAACTTACCGTCACCAATAACGAGATTACCGACTCGCACGACAACACCGACTACCAGCACGGCAACCTCACCATCAGCGGACGCAGCAAACTCGCTGTCAACGACTTCAGCATGGTGCTCTCGCCGTATACCAAGTACGCTTACGAGGGGGGAGATTGGTATTACTACAATGACAATTATAGATACCTCCGCCCAACCAGCCTCATTGTCAAGGGCGAGATGCGTGCCGAAAACGTCACCATCAACCTTTGGAACGCCACCAACCGCTGGCAGTTCGTGTCATTCCCCTTCGATGTCAAGGTGAGCGACATCGTACCCGTCGACAGCACCACCTCATGGGTAATACGCGGCCACTCGGGTGCCGAGCGCGCAGCAGGCAACACCGCTGCCGTATGGCAGAACCTCTCGGCCGACGACGTGCTTCAGGCTGGCAAGGGCTACATCATGCAGTGCTTCAAGCCTGACGACAAAAACGGCAACTACGACGCCGCCCAATTCACCGTGCGCCCCCTCACCACCACCGTCAACCGTCAGCAAATATTCAATGCCGACAACCGCACCGTGGCGCTTGAGGAGCACCTCGCAGAGTTTGAGCACAACCGCAGCTGGAACCTCATTGGCAATCCCTACCCAAGCTACTTCGACACCCGCTTCCTCGACTTCGGGGCGCCCTTCATGGTGTGGAACAGCAACAACCAGAACTACGAGGCTTACAGTCCGGTAGACGACAGCTACATTCTCGCACCCGCCGAGGCCTTCTTCGTGCAGCGCCCCGTCGACCAGGAGAACATCACCTTCCTCAAGGACGGACGCCAGACCGACCGCTACGCCCGCACACTTGTGGAGGAAGAGCCGGCCAGCGCACCGCAGCGCATCAGGGCTGCCTACGACAGCAACACCCACACCGCCGCACAGCGCACCGTGTTCAACATCACACTGGCCAAGGACGGACAGCAGGCCGACCGCACCCGCGTAGTCATCAACGAGGCTGCCACCATGCAGTACGACCTCAGCCGCGATGCCGCCAAGTTTACCGGCACCGAGCCTGCCGTGTCGCAAATCTTCACCATCAACGGCGCCACACGCTACGCCATCAACGAGCGTCCGCTCAACAATGGCCAGGCACTGCTCGGTCTGCACTTCGGCACCGATGGCATCTACACCATCGGCCTCAGCAATCAGCCCGATGGCCAAGTCACACTTGAGGACCGTCTCACTGGCACCAAGTTGCAGCTCAACGGCACCGCAGGCTACAGCTTCACGGCCAAGGCCGGCGACAGCACCGACCGCTTTGTGCTCCACTTCGACGCTGTGGCCACAGGCATCAATGCCGCCACTGTCAACGAGGCTGACCGTAATGACGACACTTACACCCTCGACGGACGCAAGGTGAACAACCCCACGGCACCGGGCCTCTACATCAAGGGTGGAAAGAAGGTTATCAAATAAAGTTGACGAGTTGACGAGTTGACAAGTTAACGGGTAAGTTAGTTTACTCAAGTTTCGGGTTTAGACGGGTGCGGACAAAGGCACCGAACGCTACCTCTAATGGGGGCGACGCGTCTCGCGTCGGGAAAACATGCAACTATTATTAGCAGCAGTAGCGTTCGTGTCTGACTCCTATCTCTATCCCGACGCGGGACGCGTCGCCCCCATTAGAGGTAGCGTTTCTTCGCAGCGCCTAACAGACCGTGCGAACCTAAATCCGAAGCTTCAAGCAGGCAGACAAAACTACCCGTCAACCAAAAACATATATAACAACAAGTATATGAACAGATTATTATTCATCATAATGGCATGGCTCAGCACCCTCACTGCCCTGGCGCAGACCGAAGGGTACGACCCAAGCAATCCGCCACTGCCAAACTTCCCCACCACGGACAGCGACACCACGCACTACTACACACTGCGCGTGGTCAGCTCGCCCGCCACATCGGGGCTCAACACCACGGGCGGCAACAAGTACACCGCCGGCCAGCGCGTCTATCTGAGCGCCGGCCAAAACAACGGCATGAAGTTCCAGTACTGGGTTGACGGCGAGGGCAACACCCTCTCCACCTCAACCAGTTTCACCTACGCCATGCCCGCACACAATGTAGTTATCACCGCCGTGTTCAAATACCAGCCCGGCAGCCCCTCGCTCCCCGCATTTCCCGAGGGCGAGGCACCCACCTACCTGCTCAGCACCAGCACCAAACCCGCTGGGGCAGGCTCCTTCAGTGGTGGCGGACGCAAATACCAGGCCGGCGCCCAGGTGAGCCTCACCGCCTACACCAACACCAACTTCGAGTTTGTGTGCTGGACCAACGCGGCAGGCGACACCCTCTCCACCGCGCGCAACCTTTACTACACCATGCCCGCGGCACCCGTGCAGCTCTACGGCCACTACCGCTACAACCCCTCAAGCCCCAAAAATCCGGGCCGCAACGCCTACGACGCTGACGAGGGCACTGCCATCATCGACGACTTTACGCCGGGCAATGTGAGCGGCGCACTCAACGATGTGACAGGTGGCAACACCTCGGCCTTGAGCAAAATCATCGTGGCCGGCAACGTCAACAGCAACGACTTCCAGATAGCCAACAACTTCAGCACCTGCGCCGTGGTCGACCTCAGCCGCACCTACGGCATCACCACCGTGCCTGGCTCATGCTGGTACGGCAACGACCACCTCACACGCATCATGCTGCCATCGTGCATCACACGCATTGGCTACAGCGCATTCAATGGCGCCACCGCACTGGCCGAACTCACCTGCCTCGCCACCACGCCCCCCACACTCGACAGCTACGTGTTCGACGGCGTGAACAAGGGCCTCATCGTGTTCGTGCCCAAAGCCTCGGTCGAGATATACGAGCAGGCCGAGGGCTGGAAGGACTACGTCAGCAACGGCACCATCATCATCATGCCCGTGCAGCACAACGTGGCAAGTCTTGAGGTCAATCTGCCCGAGGCATGCGCCGACGGCCGTTACAAAAACATGCCTCTCGAGCTTATCAACGTCAAGACGGGACAGCGCTACCGCTACGTGGTGACCGACCGACTCAACTACACCTTCAACACCCTCATGCGCGACACACGCTATGTGGCCGTGCTCCGCAACCAGCAGGGCACCGAACTGGCGCGCACCGACACCGTAAAAATTGAACTCGAGAGCCAAAGCATCTCGTTCAACCTCGACCGCATGAAGCAGCTGCGCACCGTGGCGGCCACCATCACGGCCGGCGCCACCGACATCACCGCGCAGTCCACCGTAAACTGGCTCGACGCCAGCGGCAACTACCTGGCACAGGGCAACGAACTCACCAACCAGGTGGCCGGCACCGCCGTCATGTGTGCCGTGAGCGTGCCGCAGAGCGTGGCCATGCAGTATGCGCTGCCCGCCGACACCCTCTACCAGGTGGTCGAGGCCGACAACGCCCTGCACATTGTGCTACAGCCGCTGCCGGCACTCACCCTCACGGGCCGCGTCATCGACCACACCACCCAGCAGGGCGTGAGCGGTGTGACCGTCACCATGAGCCAGACGCTTAACAACCGCTACACCAAGGCCGTGACCGCCCGCACCGACCAGCGCGGACAGTACACCCTCAGCGGCTACGGCGCACCATCGGTGCTCACCTACGCCCTTACCGACTACGTGAGCCGCACCGACACCCTGCCCGACAGCCTGCAGGCCGTGGCCACGGCACAACTGCCCGACGTGCTGCTCAAGCCCATTCAGGGCGCGCGCATCACCACACGCTACGCTTACACCAGCAGTGTGGCACAGGGCGTGCAGCCTGAGGTGAAGGACTATTACGACGACTACCAGAACGTAAGTTACACCATCTACAACCAAACCGCACAGCGCGCCATCACCCACTTCAACGTGCAGTACCCCGACATCGTGCTGCTCGAGGACGTCAACGAGGGCGACTCGCTCACCATCACGGCCAGCAGCAAGACCGATGCCTTTATGCCCGTCACCACGGGCGGACGCATCACCGCCGACCTTGCACTCACCGTCGAGGTGCCCATCACCCAGCTGGGCGGCATACGCGCCGTGTACACCACCACCGAGAACCCCACCGTGCTGGCCATTCTGTACGACGCACAGGGCAACTTGCTCAACCGTTACACCTACCCCGCTGCCGACCTCACCATCAGCGGACTCAAGGACGGAGAGTACACCCTCGTCACCATGGGGCAGAGCGACTTCTTCAACTCTGTGTACAACCTCAGCCAGTTCGACCAGGCGGGCCTCATCAACGGCACCGACTATGTGGCCAACCGCGTCACAGTGCGCAGCGGCCTCATCACACCGGCCAAAAACGCCGTGGTGCCTTACTTCGACGAGAGCAAGTTCTACTACACAGGTGCCAACACCTCGTTCACTGCCAACAAGAGCAGCATCGTGGCTGGCAACTACCTCACCCTCACGGCCAAGGTGGACTTTAAGAGTGTCTACCGCGACAATGTGTCGGGTGTCAAGTTGCAGTTTGAGCTGCCCGAGGGCACCAACATGGTGGACGGTTCGCTCATGATTGGCTCTGCCGTGTCGTACTACCAACTCAACGGACGCACCATCACCGTGCCGCTCGACAACAGCCACATAACCGACCGCGTGCGCTTCTGCGTCATTCCCACCCAGAGCGGCACCTTCGCCCCCAACGCCTCAGTGGCCTTCCGCCTCAAGGGCAAGGACATGGTGCAGCCCATCGGTTCGGCACAGTATGCCGTGCAGGACGTGTCGATACGTGTGCCCGAGCGCACACGCACCCGCGAGATTGTAGTAAGCGGTGTGGCACAGTCGCGCGCCGAGGTGTCAATTTACGATGGCACCGAACTCATAGGCAGCACCAAGGCTCTGGCCAACGGCTATTGGTCGGCCAACTGCCTCATAGCATCGGCTTACAACCTTACCGACCACAACATCAGCGCCAAGATTGTGACCACCAACGGCATGGAGATGGCTACCGAAACCAAGACTTGTACCTACGACGAGCAATACACCGAGGTTAAGTCGGTGGCCATGTCGTTCTACACGCTGGGCCAGAACAACACCATCACCTGGAACTTTGCCAACAACACCACCGACGCCAGCTCTTATTCGTTTGCGGGCGATGCGCTCTTCACCTTTGTAGTGGCCTTCACCCAGCCCGACTCTACTGGCATCAACGACGTGGTTGTCAACGTGTTTACCAACAACGGCAAGGTGGTTGAAGTGCCGTGCCGTTACAGCGAACAGCAGGGCAAGTGGGTTGGCTCGCACAACTTCGACACCAGCGCACTGCCCGCCAACATCAGTGTCGACTACAACTTCTTCAGCCCCATCGTTGGCTCGCGCGCTTTCATTCAAGATGCCGCAGCCTTTGTCGAGGCCGACTTCAACGACACCAAGGAGCAGGTTACGCAGCTCAAAAACGAACTGCTCAACCCCGAAACCACTGCCGAGGAAACTGCTTGCAGCGAACTCGAAACTTTGCTCGAGAGCGAAGACATCGATGCCGAACAACTTAACGCCTTGGTAAGCAAGGTGGTGGGCGATGCCGAACCCGTGGAACCGTCGGAAACTTACTTTGACGAGATTGACACCAAACTTCAAGAGTTTGAACAAGAGTACAATCAATGGTTCGCCACGCTGCAAACCACCGGGGCCGACTCGCTGCTCTACGACTTTGGGTTCAACCCCGACATCATCAAGGCACAAGTGCCTCAGGGCGACATCAACGCTTCGTTTGAGAATAATGGCAAGCAATACACCATTACCTCTCAAACACTCGCCACTGTGGACGAGGCACAGCTCATTGCACAGCATTACACTGCGCTTCAGATGAGCGACAGTACCAAGATATATTATTTGCTGGCCGACAGAGGTGCCACCTTCATTGACCCGGCCAACTCTAAGCTTTACAAAATTGAGGTAACAGACACTGTCGCTGCCACCAAGAGCCGAAAGCTTGACGAGTTTATCGAGGGCGTGAACGACTGGACCGACTGCATCAGCACGATGATTACCTTCACCAACAGACTGGTGGCTTTAGGTACTGGCACCAACGCCGACGATGCACTGCCAAAATGGCGCGCCAACGCACAACTGACGCTCGACATCAAGGATGCCCTGTGCTGCGTATACGAAAAGGCTATTAAAGCGGCCTACACCAAAATTGCCAACGCACTCGACAAGGCTAAGGCCAGAGTGGCTGGCAAAATAGCTGCACGCCAACAGGAACTTGGTAACACTCACCAAGCGATTGCATTCAGAAAAAAGCTCATAAAGGATCTGATCAACGAGAACGTTAACATCAACTATCAAATTGCGCAAAATGCTGACAACACCGAACTCATAGCACAGCTCACCGCAAAGCGCGAAGCCAACATTGAAACGGTCAAACTATACAAAGCCGAGATGCGAAAGCTGGCCCAGTACGCCAAGAAGCTTGAAAAGCAGATCGGTGATTTCAAGAGCATGCAGAAAGTGGCACAAAAGACTTACAACCTTGTTAAGAAGCCACTCGACAAACTGCCTAAGTCTCCCGTTAAGGGCGGCAGCAAGCTTGGCAAGTATGCCAAGGTTGGCGGCAAGCTGATTGGCGGCTTCGGCGTATTCCTCGATCTGCTCACTTATTTCGACGACCTCGATGCGGCCTGTCAAGATATAAACGACTGGGTTAGTCTGCTCGAGGCCATCAACAAGCGTATACCTTGTAAAGGTAACGAAGAGGCTGCTATCGCGCTGCGCGACAACATCATTGCCGACGGCTGCGACCTCATCAACAACTACAAGCGTATTTTCGCTGCCGAAGCGGGTGCCATCGGAGTTGACATTGCCTCACTCGGCAGCTGGGAGTGCCCGCCGTTCGAACTCGGCCTGTGGTTCGCCTCTGGCGTGCTCAGCGGCTATGCCGAATGCTCTAAGTACTTCAGCATTGAACAGAAGTTCAACACGCTTTGGAAGCAATACAAGATTGCCATCAAGAAACTCAAGTGCGGCGGCAAGTACGGTGAGGAACACAAGCGCAAAGACCCCACTCACCCGGGTGTCAACCCAATTGTCGACCCCTCAGGCTACGTCTACGAGGGCGTGTCGTCTAACCGTCTGCAAGGCGTAACTGCCACCTGCTACTACAAGGAGATGGTGGAGGACATGTACGGCGACTTGCACGAGAACGTTGTGCTGTGGAATGCTGAGGAGTATGCACAGCAAAACCCGCTCTTTACCGACGAAAACGGTATGTACCAGTGGGACGTGCCACAAGGCTTGTGGCAAGTGCGATTTGAAAAGGAGGGCTACCAGCCCGCACAGTCAGAATGGCTGCCCGTGCCACCGCCACAAATGGACGTGAACATTGGCATGGTGCAAAACTCACAGCCCGAAGTGGTGAGCGCACGAGCCTACGAGGACGGCGTGGAACTGCAGTTCTCTAAATATATGGACCCCGCCACGCTCAATGCCGACAACATCTACATCAAGTGTAAGTCGGCCGACACCGAGGTGCTCATTACCGACGCTCAAATTGAGTTGCTCAACGCCGAAGCGGCCATTGAGGGCAGCGAACAGCAGTACGCATCGCGCCTGCGACTGGCCACCGACCGACTGGGCTACTACGACGAGGCTCGCATCATCGTGTCGCGCAACGTGCAGAGCTATGCCGGCATTGGCATGACCGACAACTTTGAACAACAACTCGACGTGGAAAAAAAGGTGCGCGAAATTGTGGTGGACAATGTGGTGAACATTGCCTACAACGCACAGCTCACCGTAAGGGTGGCCGCACAACCTGCCGAGGCTGCCGCTGGCAAGACTATCACGCTTGGCTCGGCTTCTGACCTCATTGCTGCCACCGACGCCACCGAGCTTACACTCGATGCCGACGGACACGCTACCTTTACCATCAACGCACAACTGCCAGGTGCCACGGCCATCAAGTATGCCATGCCCGATGCCGGGCTCGAGGCTACTACCATGGTTAATGTGGTGGATCCCGCATTGCTCAACGCGGTAAAGGCACCACGTGCCTCACGACTGAGCGGCACGGCGGTATATCGCGGACAGACCATCGCACTCACTACCGAGAGCGAGGGGGCTACCATCTACTACACCACCGACGGCTCATGTCCCTGCGACGCCGCCACACGCATCAAGTATGAGCGGCCCATCGTTATCAACGATGCCGTCACCATCAAGGCTATGGCCGTGGGCATCAATGCCGACGAGAGCGAGGTGCAGACTTTTGACTACACCATTCGACAGAGCAGCGTGAAACTGCTGCTGGCCGAGGGCTGGAACTGGAATTCGCACGACTTGGCATCGCCGCTTGCCACTACCGAACTGAACGGTGTGGCTACGCGCATCGTGACGCAGGAGCGCGAGGCCATTGCCGACCCGGACCTCGGACTGGTGGGCAACCTGCTGAGCATCAACGCTGCCGAAACTATGAAACTGCTCGCTCCGGCCACGGCCGAGAAAGCTTTCGCCGGCGAACAGTATAACCCCACCGCCACACAAATTGAACTGGTGCGCGGCTGGAACTGGCTCGGTTATCCGCTCGGCACGGCGCTGTCGCTCAACGATGCGCTCGCCTTGCTCGAACCTGACACCGATGACTGCATCGAAACGCTCGATGGCGGATTTGCCACTTACACTGCCGACGGCGAATGGACTGGTTCACTGCAGCTCATGCAGCCCGGACGCGGCTATCTGTACAAGTCGGGCTCTGACAAGAGTTTTGCTTACAATGCCGTATCGTCGGTGGCTAACGCGCAAGCGCTCTATGGTGCGCACCGCCTGCAGACCAAGGCTGCACCCTACGAGCTTAACCGACACCGCTACCCCAACATGATGCCCATTGTGGCCACACTGAGTGGCGCCACACTGAGCGAGGGCAGCCAGGTGGTGGCTCTGAGCGAGGGCGAATGCCGAGGCATTGCCAACATCGGGGCCGATGGCATGATTTTCCTCGCTGTGTACGGCTTGGGCAACGAAACCATCAACTTTGCTGCCTACGACGCACTTTCGGGCGAAATGATGCCTATCAGCAACACTACGGCCTTTGCTGCCGATATGCTCGGCACTACGGGAGCGCCTTATGTGTTGCACATCGATGGCACAGCCACTGGCATTGACGGTAACGTGACTTCGCACACCAACCTGCCCAATGGCATCTATACCGTGGGCGGACAGCGTGTGAACAACGTGACGCAGCCGGGACTCTACATTATCAAGACTACCGGACTTGACGGTTCTACCACCGTGCGCAAGCAAGTGGTGAAGTAAACTGGGGAATGAGTTGATGAGTTGATGAGTTGATGAGTTGACGGGTAAGTTTGTACATCTTGCCAAATGCCGTTACACTATCTGCATATTGACAATGCAAAACATACTTACCTGTCAACCCGTTAACCTGTAAACCAGTCAACCAACAATAAATACAGACACAAACATGACACATATACACACGAAAAGCCTGTGGCTGCTCATAGCCACACTGCTGCTCAGCGTGTTCGGCGCACGCGCCCAAAACAGCGGCAGCGAGGCGCCATGGACGGTCAATCCGCACGACTACAAATACGACATGACGCTCTACGCCAACATCGTGTTTGACGGCACGCCTATAACCGACTTCAGCCACTACCAGGTGGGAGCCTTTGTGGGCGACGAATGCCGCGGCACGGCCGAGGTGCAAGCCAAGGACGAGGCGCAATGGCTCTACCTGCGCGTGCGCAGCAATCAGCCGCAGGGCGAGAGCATCGTTCTGCGCCTGCGCGACACCGACACGGGCGAGGTGCTCAACCTGCAGCCCGAGAGCGGCGACATCACCTTCGAGTCGCAAGGTTTGGGCGGCCGACCCGGCAGTCCGCTGGTGCTCAACGCTGCACGCAGCTACGCCCTGACATACATAGTCGGTGGCGCGGAATACCATGCTGAGGAGGTGCCATACGGCACAACACTCACTCCCATCGAATACCCCGAACGCGAGGGCTACTCTTTCAGCGGCTGGACAGGACTGCCGCTCACCATGCCGGCTCACGATGTGGAGGTGACGGGTGAGTTCGTAATCAACCAATACACCATCACCTTCGACGCCAACGGTGGCAGCGAGGTGGCGCCCATCACGCAGGACTACAACACTGCCATCACGCCTCCCAACGACCCCACACGCGAGGGCTATACCTTCATGGGCTGGAACGAGGAACTGCCCGCCACCATGCCGGCACGCGACCTCACACTCACTGCACAGTGGCAAATAAACACCTACCAAGTTATCTACAATGTGGACGGCATGACGTACACAATGGTGCCTGTAACCTATGGTGATGCTGTCACTCCCGAGCCCAATCCCACCAAGGAGGGTCACACTTTCAGCGGTTGGAGCGAAATACCGGCCACCATGCCTGCACACGATGTGGAGGTGACGGGTAGCTTTACAGCGAACACTTACAAACTCGTCTACAAGGTGGACGGCGAGGTGTACAAGACCACAGAGGTTACTTATGGCACCGCCCCCGCCACCGAGCCCGCTCCCGAAAAGGAGGGTCACACCTTCAGCGGCTGGAGCGAAATACCCGCTACGATGCCTGCAAGCGATGTGGAGGTGACGGGTAGCTTTACGGTGAACACTTACAATCTCGTCTACAAGGTGGACGGCGAGGTGTACAAAACTATCAAGGTTACTTACGGCACTGCCCCTGCCACCGAGGCTGCTCCCGAAAAGGAGGGTCACACTTTCAGCGGCTGGAGCGAAATACCCGCTACGATGCCTGCAAATGATGTGGAGGTGACGGGTAGCTTTACAGCTAACACTTACAAACTCGTCTACAAGGTGGACGGCGAGGTGTACAAGGAAATTGACGTGACTTATGGCACTGCCATCACCCCCGAAGAGGCTCCCACCAAGGAGGGCTACGTATTTACGGGCTGGAGCGAAATACCTGCTACCATGCCGGCACACGATGTGGAGGTGACGGGTGAGTTTACCAAGGTAACGGCTATCATGCAGGCGCTTGGCAGCACGGGCCGTGCCGATGTGTACAGCATCGAGGGCCGTCTTATCATGCGTCAGGCCACGTTGTCTGACGTCAAGGCGCTGCCTAACGGCTTATACCTGATTGGCGGCCGCAAGGTGCGCATCGTCCGCTAACGGCACGGATGTAGCTTTACTATAAAACAATAACGGGAGATAGAATTATCTGTCAATCAGACAGTAATTTCTATCTCCCGTTATTGTTTTTTCTTTTTCCCGTTATTGTTTTTTTCGCACCTCACTGTCTCTTTTGCAAACTGCAGTCTGAAATGCGCTGCAAGAGACGCAAGCACAAAACGCTACCTCTAATGGGGGCGACGCGTCCCGCGTCGGTTTTCTCAGCAGACTCGATACGCATTGGGAAAAATAACCATGCTCATACACTAAAGTAACTAAAGGCTCACAGACAGCACTAATTACACGTCTGTCTGTGAGTCTTTGCTTTCATGCCCGACGCGGGACGCGTCGCCCCCATTAGTGCTTGCGTTTCCTATCAGATTGACAGGTTAAAAAG
>ENA-OUOY01001356-OUOY01001356.1-human-gut-metagenome-genome-assembly--contig:-NODE-1356-length-14435-cov-3.815299_pt1 | contig 14435 bp, 10 predicted proteins | sample MGYA00237937_ERZ548767 | MGnify/ENA primary metagenome ERZ548767 (study PRJEB26490, sample SAMN05356887) | human gut metagenome | biome: terrestrial biome; feature: human-associated habitat; material... | reverse complement strand
CTATCCTCTTCGTCGGCAGCGTCAGATGTGTATAAGAGACAGCTTTGCGGACGCCGTGGTGCTCGACGCCGCGATGGATGCTCTGGCGGCGACCCTGTCAGCCATGCATGCGGCGTCTCCCAAGGAGACGGGCTTTACGCCCGGCGCCGTTGCCCATGCTGCGTGGCCTTCCGCTGATGAAGGCGTTGCCGCGGCTCTGATTGCCGAGGGCTGCTCGCGCGGCGTGTGTGCCTCCGAGGGCGCCGAGGTGTTCGACCCGCACTCCGCTGCCGCCGCGGCGCGTGTGGTGCGCGAGGCCTGCGAACGTATCGTTGCCTTGCTGGACGAAGCCGGCCTCGATGCACCGACATTGCCCGAGGTGGGCGAGCAGTTGCAGCTCGGCCGCGACACTATGACGCGCGCCCTGCGCGAGCTTTCGCTCAATCGCTCTATCGTTAAGGTCGAGCGCGACGTTGCCCTGTCCGCTGCCGCCGAGGCCCATGCACGTGAACTCGTCGCCGCCGCCATTGAGGCAGCCGGCGGCGCTGCCACCACGAGCGTGCTGCGCGAGGCCCTGGGCGTGTCGCGCAAACGCGCCATCAGCATCTTGGAGCACCTGGATGCCGTGCGCTTTACGGTGCTCGACAAGGATGCCGGCGGCCTGAGGTCCCTGCGCTAGATTGGCTGCTCGGTTTGGTAAAATACCGCCGCACTTGGGAACGGATGGGCTCCGGTGGGCTCCGCGGTCCTCAAAACCGTTGCGAGGCGTGCAAAACGTCTTGGATGTGTTCGATTCACATACGTTCCCGCCATACGCTACCAGCGCTTTTGTGCTCGCGGTCTTGCTGCGTGCCGCAAAGGCGCTGTTTTGTTTTTGCATGGGTTTGCCGTGCCGCCCGCTTTATCGGCGACGGTATTTAGCTTCGTGCACCGGGTTTCGAGCATGCCGATGGGGGTGTTTTGCCGTATGACTACCGTAAGACGTGCCGATCTTTCTTGTGTCGTCCAAGCGGGCGGGCTGTCGTCGCGCATGGGTTGCGACAAGGCGCGCATGGCGTTTTGTGGCGAGCCCTTGATCGAGCGCCTGCTGGGTCGGCTGGCGCCAGTTGCCGGCGAGTTAGTCGTGACGACTTCGCGTCCCAGCGAGCTTGCCTACCTTGAGGAGTGCGCGTTTGGCGGCTTGGTGCCGCGTGTGGTGGCGGACCTTGAAGGGTCGGCGGGCGCCATGCGTGGCATCGCGAGCTCGCTGGCTGCTGCTCGGTTGCCCCTCGCGGCGATCGTCGCCTGCGATATGCCGTTTGTCTCGCCGGAACTCATCGGCGCGCTTGCCGATCGTGTTGAGGCCGAGGCGCTCGACGTGTGCGTGCCGCGCGAGGAGCGGGGGATTGAGCCGCTTTGCGCCGTCTGGCGCCGTGATGCGTGTGCTCCGGTTGCCCAAGAGCTGCTCTCCTGCGACCGACAGCGCATTCGCTGCCTGATCAGTCGCGTTCAGGCCGGTTATATGGATGAGCCGCAGATTGTTAAGGCCGCGGGCTCGACGCTCTGCTTCGAAAACGTCAATACGCCCGAGGAGTTTGCGGCGGCCGAGTTGCTCGCCTAGACGATTGGAGTTGCCATGTCTCACGATATTTGCCCCGACACGGGAGAGCCTTGCACTTGCGATGGTTCCGAGCCCTGTACCTGCGGCTGCGGTGGCTGTGGTCATACTGCGGAAGAGGAAGCGGCCGCCGCGGCGTATCGTGATGCACACCGCGAAGGCCCGTCCGGTGATGCCCTCGACCACGAACGCAAGATCATCGTTTCGTTTGACAGCACCTTCGATGTGATGGAATGCGAGCAGCTGTGCCTGGATGCCGGTGTGCCCGGGCGCATCATGCCGCTGCCCGGCTCCATTACTGCAGGTTGCGGCCTGTGCTGGGCCATGCCGTTCTCGGGCGATGCCCTCGCCGCCTTCCGCGCCGCCACCGAGGGCCGCGTAACCCCCGCCGACTACCACCAACTCGTCCTCTAACCACCAAACCCCCACAAAGGTGCCTGTCCCCAATGTGGTGGTTTGGAACACGTGGACGAAACAGGTTTGAAACACGGGTTTTGCGCGTCAGACACTCAAAAACGCTTCTACCTGCATCGTAATCAAAACGAAACATCTGCTCGTCGGCTTATGCGAAACTTTGCTGCAACAGTGCGATATTATCCATATTCGATAAAGCTCGCGGCGCATGGGGTGCCGCGATCAACATTTTTCGTTTCCCATCATTGGAGGAAGCATGAGCTACACGCAGAAAGTTCTCGAAGAGCTCAAGGCCCGCTATCCCGAGCAGCCTGAGTTCATCCAGGCCGCGACCGAGATCCTCGGCACCATCCAGCCGGCGCTCGACGCCCACCCCGAGTACGAGGAGGCCGCCCTGCTGGAGCGCCTCGTCGAGCCCGAGCGCATCGTTATGTTCCGTGTCCCCTGGGTCGACGACCAGGGCAAGGTCCAGGTCAACCGCGGCTACCGCGTCGAGTTCAACTCTGCCATTGGACCCTACAAGGGCGGCCTGCGCTTTAACCCGACGGTCACCCTGGGCATGCTCAAGTTCCTGGGCCTGGAGCAGATCCTCAAGAACAGCCTGACCACCCTTCCCATGGGCGGCGGCAAGGGCGGCTCCGACTTTGACCCCAAGGGCAAGTCCAACAACGAGATCATGCACTTCTGCCAGTCCTTCATGACCGAGCTCTATCGCCACATTGGCCCCAACACCGACGTTCCCGCCGGCGACCTGGGCGTTGGCGGCCGCGAGGTTGCCTACCTGTTCGGTCAGTACAAGCGCCTGACCAACGAGTGGACCGGCGTCCTCACCGGCAAGGGCCTCTCCTTTGGCGGTTCGCTCGCCCGTACCGAGGCTACCGGCTACGGCCTGGTCTACTTTGTGGACGAGTACCTCAAGAGCCGCGGCGACTCCTTCGAGGGCAAGAACGTCGTCGTTCACGGCTCCGGTAACGTCGCTATCTACGCGGTCCAGAAGGTCGCCCAGCTCGGCGGCAAGGTGCTCGCCTGCTCCGATACTCACGGCTGGGTCGAGGATCCCGACGGCATTGACTACACCGTGCTCGAGCATGTCTACAACAAGAAGCGTTCCGGCCACGACAAGGGCGTTACGCTCGCCATGTACGTTGACGAGAAGCCCAATGCCACGTGGCACGAGGGCGACGGCCGCGGCGTGTGGCAGCTGCCCTGCGACATCGCGCTGCCCTGCGCTCGCGAGAACACGCTGCTGCTCGAGGACGCCCAGGCGCTCGTCGCCAACGGCTGCAAGGTGGTCGGCGAGGGCGCGAACATGCCCACGACCATCGAGGCTACGACCTACTTCCAGGAGAACGGCGTCGCCTTTATGCCCGGTAAGGCTGCCAACGCCGGCGGCGTGCTCGTGTCCGGCCTGGAGATGAGCCAGAACGCCGAGCACCTGTCTTGGACCTTCGAGGAGGTCGACGGCAAGCTCGAGCAGCTCATGCGCGGCATGTTCCACAACGTGGACGACACCGCCAAGGAGTATGGCCAGGAGGGCAACTTTGTCATGGGCGCCAACATCGCTGGCTTCCTGAAGGTCGCCGACGCCATGCTCGCCCAGGGCGTCTGCTAAATCTTCGCTCGATATAGCATGTGATGAGGCTCCCAGCCATTCCGGCTGGGAGCCTTTTCTATCCCGGAGGACTCCTCATAACTTGCGGTGATATACGGACTGTTTTGCGTTCCAGAACGACTAATCAGTCCGTATATCACCGCAAGTTATGGATGGGTGGGTGGATTTTGTCCTAAAACGGTGTGCGGCCCCTCGTTTGGTACACTTAAACGTACTGGACAAGTGAAGAGATGGGGGAGAACGTGCTCAAGTTCGGTACCTACGTCCGTGTTGGAAACGCGGCCGAAGCCTATGAGCTCTTACAGAAGAACCGCAACAACAAGATTGTGAGCGGTGGCATTTGGATGCGCCTGGGTTCGCGTCGCGTGGCGACGGCGATTGACCTTTCGGCCTGCGGACTCGATCAGATTGAGGAGACCGAGACCGAGTTTCGCATCGGTGCCATGTGTACCCTGCGCCAGCTCGAGCGCCATGCCGGGCTCAACGCGCTTGTCAACCATGTCTTTGAGTTCGCCGTCCACGATATCGTGGGCGTGCAGCTGCGCAACACCGCCACGGTGGGCGGCAGCATTTACGGTCGCTTTGGTTTTTCGGACGTGCTCTCGGCATTTTTGGCGCTCGATTCGTATGTTGAGCTGACGGGTGCCGGCCGCGTGCCGCTCGCCGAGTTCGTGGACATGGGCTATGTGCGCGACGTGATCGAGCACGTCGTGGTCGTTAAGCACGATTACCGTGCGAGCTATGAAGCCGTGCGCAAGGCCGCGACTGACTTCCCCTCCTTAAACGTCACCGCCGCCTGGTGGGACAACAGCTGGCATGTCACCGTGGGCGCCCGCCCGCTGCGCGCGACCCTGCTGCAGGGCGAGGCATGTGGCCTGGTGAACGAGCAGCCTTCAGAGGACGAGCTGCGCGCCCTGGCCGCGTCCGTAAGCGCGCTGAGCTATGGCACCAACCTGTGGGGCTCGGCCGACTACCGCCGCCGCATCTCGGCCCCGCTGGCGATTCAGGCCGTGCGTCGCGCCGCCGGCATCGAGCTTTCGGCCGCGCTTGCGCACGAGCTCGAGGGCGTGCAGATTCCTAAGTTTGCCACGGATGAGTATTCCTGCCGCCGCGTGCCCGGCGTCGATTCTAGCGAGGTGCGCTAATGGCTGCCAAACTCATCGATCTTTCCTTTACGCTCAACGGCCGCAAGGTCAAGGTTCAGATTGCCCCCGACACCATGCTCTTTGCGTTGCTGCGCGAGCAGGGTTGCGCGTCGGTGCGCTGTGCCTGCGAGACCACCAACTGCGGTCTGTGCACGGTGTGGCTCGATGGCGACCCGGTTCTGAGCTGCTCGGTTCCCGCCGCGCGCGTCGAGGGCCGCTCCATCACCACGCTCGAGGGCCTCAAGGCCGAGTCCGAGGCGCTTGCCCGTGCGATGGCTGCCGAAGGCGCCGAGCAGTGCGGTTTTTGTGCCCCCGGCCTTATCATGAACGTGCTGGCGCTTGCCCGCGCCGCCAAGGAGGACCCGAGCCTCGTCGCCACGCGTGAGGAGCTCTCACGTCAGCTTGCCGGTAACCTTTGCCGCTGCAGCGGCTACGAGAGCCAGCTGCGCGCTATCGTGCGCTTCCTCAACGAGTCCGGCGTGCAGGTTGGCTTTGAGATGCCCGAGCTGCCCGTCAACGACACGAGCTCTGACGGCGTCTCCTACAAGCAGATCACCCACAAGCAGCCCAAGAAGGACTCGAAGGCCCTGCTCGAGGGTCGTCCGGTCTACACCGGCGATATGGTGCCCGCCGGCGCCCTGATCGTCAAGCTCAAGCGCAGCCCCTATGCCCGCGCCAAGATCCGCTCCATCGACACGTCTCGCGCCCTTAAGGTGCCGGGCGTCGTGGGCGTCTACACCTACGAGGACGTGCCCAAGCGCCGCTTTACCATCGCCGGCCAGAGCTATCCGCAGCCGAGTCCCTACGACCGCCTGATTCTCGAGAACCTCGTCCGTTACCAAAACGAGGAAGTGGCGATCGTCGCCGCCGAGACCGAGGAGGCTGCCGACAAGGCGCTCAAACTCATTAAGGTCGACTATGAGGTGCTCGAGCCGCTGCTCGACTTTACCCAGGCACTCGATAACGACATCGTTGTCCACCCCGAGGGCGACGTGACCTTTATGTTCCCGCAGGGCGGCGACGTTGCTCGTAACCTGGTGTGCAGCGGTACCAGCGATTTTGGCGACTTGGACGAGGCCTTCGCCCAGAGCGACATCGTCTTTGAGCGCACCTACACCAGCCAGGCCACGCAGACTGCGCCCATGGAGACCTTCCGCGCCTTCGCGACGACCGACGCGTTCGGGCGCATCTCGGTGACCACCTCGACGCAGGTGCCCTTCCACGTGCGTCGCATGGTCGCGCAGTCGCTCGACATTCCGCAGTCGCAGGTGCAGGTCATTAAGCCGCGCATCGGCGGCGGCTTTGGCTCCAAGCAGACGGGCTGCTGCGAGATCTTCGTGGCGTTCGTGACCCAGCAGACCGGCCGTCCGAGCTACTGCTGCTACACCCGCGAGGAGACCATCACCGCGGGCAATTCGCGCCACCAGATGCAGATGACCGTTAAGCTGGGCGCCATGAACGACGGCACCATCACGGCCATCGATCTGCATACGTTGTCCAACGCCGGTGCGTATGGCGAGCACGCTACCACGACGATCGGCCTGTCGGGCCACAAGAGCCTGCCCATCTACAACCACGTAAAGGCGAGCCGCTTTAGCTGGGACGCCGTCTACACCAACACCAACCGCGGCGGCGCGTATCGCGGCTACGGTGCCACCCAAGGCCAGTTTGCCGTGGAGAGCGCCGTCAACGAGCTCGCCGACATGCTGCACATGGACCCCGCCGACCTGCGCCTTAAGAACATTGTGCGCGAGGGCGAGACCATGCCGCAGTACTACAACGAGAAGCTCAACGCCTGTGCGCTCGACCGCTGCCTGCTGCGCGCGATGGACATGATCGGTTGGCGCGACAAGCCGCTAGCCGTGGACCTGGGCGACCGCGTGCGCGCCCTGGGCTGCGCGCTCACCATGCAGGGCTCAGGCATTTCCAACGTGGACATCGCCGGCATCGACATGCGCCTGGAAGAGGACGGCTTCATTACCATCGGCACCGGAGCCACCGATAACGGCATGGGCGTCGACACGATCCTGGCGCAGATTGCCGCCGAGGAACTGGGCGTGGAGAGTTCGATGATCGTGGTGCGCGGCGTGGACACTGATGTGTCGCCGTTCGACGCCGGCTCGTACGCGAGCTCGGGTACGTACGTGACGGGCCTTGCCGCCAAGAACGCCGCGACCGAGCTGCGTGAGAAGATTTGCTCCAAAGCCGCCCAGATGTGGGACGTGGACGCCGCCGATGTGGTCTTCGATGGTCAGTACGTGCGTCTGTCCGACGAGCGTGCCGCGCGCGAGCAGAACCGCTACCTCACGCTGCGCGACTTTGCCAACCTGTGCGTCAAGAACATCGCGGGCGGCGACGCGCTGACCTCGCATGCCTCTGCCTGCCTGCCCGTTTCGCCCCCGCCGTTTATGGCCGGCATTGCCGAGGTCGAGGTCGACAAGGCCACCGGCAAGGTGACCGTGGTTGATTACGCCGCTGCCGTTGACTGCGGCACCGTGATCAACGAGGCGCTTGCGCGCGTCCAGGCCGAGGGCGGCATTGCCCAGGGTATCGGCCACGCGCTCTACGAGATTGTCGAGCACGATGACCGCGGCCGTCTGCGCACCGGCAACTTTATGAGCTACAAGCTGCCCACGCGCCTGGATATCGGCAGCATTCGCGTGGCCTTTGAGCCGAGCTACGAGCCGACGGGTCCGTTTGGTGCCAAGTCGATCGGCGAGGTCGTCATCAACACGCCGCTCGCCGCCGTGGCCTCGGCCGTGGCACACGCCACCGGCCACCAGGTGCGCTCACTGCCGATCACGCCCGAGAAGGCCCTGCTGGGGGAGTAGCGGGTCTGCGAACAAGTCGTAATTTGCGGGGCGGGGCAACTCGCCCCGCCTTTTGCACTCGTGGTGAGGTCGTGAGCTTGTAAAAGGTGTGCGTGCGCTTGTCGCTCGTATCTGCTATCATTCCTAATCTGTGCGCTCATGCGGGCGTGGCGGAATTGGTAGACGCGCCAGATTTAGGTTCTGGTGGGATTCCCGTGAAGGTTCGAGTCCTTTCGCCCGCACCAACGCACCCGCGTCGGCTTATGCCCTCGCGACACTTTGTTGCATAAAGGTACCAGCACCTCAGATAAGCTGGGCAGTATGAGGAGGAACGTGTTGAACATCACCGCTTCTGACGTCAAGGACGCCAAGCTCACCGCTACGGTCACCATCCCGGCCGCCGACGTCGACGCCGCGATCAAGAAGGCCTACAAGGACACCGCCAAGAAGTACCGCTTCCCGGGCTTCCGTGCCGGTAAGGCTCCCCGTCCGGTCATCGACTCCGCACTTGGCGCCGAGGCTACCCTCGCTCAGGCCACCAACGACCTGATCGCCGCCAACGAGCCCGCCGTCCTCAACGAGCTGGACATCGTCCCCACCAAGAACGGTGACTACAAGGAGCTCGACCTCGCCAAGGATCACGAGGACTACACCTACACCGTCGAGTTCTCCCTGCGTCCCGCTGCCGAGCTCTCCTCCTTCGACGCTGTCGAGATCGAGATGCCCCCTGCGGAGGTCACCGAGTCCGAGATCAACAACCAGGTTGAGATGCTCCTCAACTACCGTGCCACCTTCGAGGACGTCGAGGGTCGTGCCGTCGAGGCCGAGGACTACGTCACCGTCGACCTCAAGGCCGTCGAGAACGCCGACAACTTTGCCGCCGAGGGCCGCATGCTCATCGCCGGTAGCGACAGCAACCCCAAGGAGTTCAACGAGGCCCTGATCGGTGCCAACGTTGAAGACGTCAAGACCGTCACCTGGACCGACGAGGTCGAGGAGGGCGAGGAGGCCGAGACCCACACCGTCGAGGTCACCGTCAAGGGCATCAAGGTCCGCAACACCCCCGAGCTCACCGACGAGCTCGTCAAGTCCGACTTTGGCTTTGACAGCATCGACGCTATGCGCGACGCCATCAAGATCGAGATCGAGCAGGACAAGGCTTCCCGCCTGCCGGCCGAGAAGGAGAACCGTTGCGTCTCCGCTCTCGCCGAGCGTCTGCAGCTCGACGAGATGGACGCCGACTACGAGCAGTCCGTCTTTGAGGAGCTCGGCCAGAACTTCCTGTCCAACCTCGCTGCTCGTGGCATGACCCTGGACACCTGGCTGCCCGCTTCCGGCCTGACCATGGAGCAGTTCATCGGCGACCTGCACAAGCAGGCCAACGACGTTGCCCGTGAGTCCCTGGCTCTGGACGCCCTCGCCCGTGAGCTCAAGATCGAGGTCACCGAGGACGACATCAACGCCGAGTTCGAGAAGGCCGGCGTCAAGGACGTCGAGGCTTCCAAGGCCGAGTTCATCGCCGATGGCCGCATGCCTGCCGTCCGCGAGTCCATCCGTCGCTCCAAGGCCGTCGACCACCTGGTCGAGAACGCCAAGGTGACCGAGGTCGACGAGACCGCCAAGGACGCCGAGTAATTCTCGCCACCTTGCCCGCGAGCGCATGCGTGCGCCCGTGATGGGGTAAAGTTATAAACCGGTTATCCGGTCGCTTCGTACGGTGCCAGCCAATGCATAGCATGCGGGCACCGTACGTTTGTCTAGAACCATTATTGGTCCGCAAGAGAGAAATGGAGATGCGTATGATCGCTAAGTTCGATTCCGCCCTCGTGCCATACGTTATCGAGCAGACGCCGCGCGGCGAGCGCAGCTACGATATCTATTCGCGCCTGCTCAACGACCGCATCATCTTCTTGGGCGAGGAGATCAACTCCGTCAGTGCCAACCTGGTCGTTGCCCAGCTGCTGCATCTTGAGAGCCAGGATGCCGAGAAGGATATCTCGCTCTACATCAATTCGCCCGGCGGCGAGGTTTACTCCGGCCTGGCGATTCTTGACACCATGAACTTTATCAAGCCGCAGGTCTCCACCATCTGCGTCGGTATGGCTGCGTCCATGGCCGCCGTGCTGCTTTCGGCCGGTGCTAAGGGCAAACGCTTCTGCCTGGCGCACTCCAAGGTCATGATTCACCAGCCCAGCGGCGGTGCCCAGGGCCAGCAGACCGAGATCGAGATCGTGGCCGAGGAGATCAAGAAGACTCGCCGCGAGCTCAATCAGATCCTGTCCGATGCCTCGGGCCAGCCCATTGAGAAGGTCCAGGCCGACACCGAGCGCGACAACTACCTGACCGCTGCCGAGGCCCTCGACTACGGCCTGATCGACCGCATCGTCACCTCGCGCGATCTCGCCGCGAAGGACGCCTAGGATGGCAGGAAACATGCAGGACAACTTTGACGAGAATGGCAACCCCATCCGCTGCTCCTTCTGCGGAAAAGAGCAGGGCCAGGTTCGTCGCCTTGTAAAGGGTCCGACCAACATCTTTATCTGTGACGAGTGCGTCGCCGCTTGCTCTGAGATCTTGGAGGAGTCGCTGGCTTCGGACTTTATGGACGCTGCCCGCAACGGCAAGCTGCCGGGCTTCCTCAACGACCACGGCCAGGCTGCTGGGCAGCCCGCCGTGGACCCCGAGGCCGAGGGCTTTGAGCTCGAGGACGACCGCCAGGTCATCACGCACGTGCCGACGCCGCACGAGATCTATGACGAGCTTTCGGCTTATGTCATGGGCCAAGAGGACGCCAAGCGCGCCATGTCGGTTGCCGTGTACAACCATTACCGCCGCGTCATCGAGGGCGGTGCTGTGCTTTCGGCCTTTGACGACGGTTTGGACTCGCAGCTTGACGATGACATGGACGAGGTGGAGCTCGCCAAGTCCAACATCCTGCTGCTCGGTCCCACCGGTACCGGCAAGACCTTATTGGCCCAGACGCTCGCGCGCATCCTCGAGGTGCCGTTTGCCATCGCCGATGCCACCGCGCTCACCGAGGCTGGTTACGTTGGCGAGGACGTGGAGAACATCCTCCTCAAGCTCATCAATGCTGCCGATGGCGACATTGAGCGCGCGCAGGTGGGCATTATCTACGTGGACGAGATCGACAAGATCGCCCGCAAGGCCGAGAACCTCTCCATTACCCGCGATGTTTCGGGCGAGGGCGTTCAGCAGGCGCTGCTTAAGATTCTTGAGGGCACGGTGGCAAGCGTTCCGCCCACTGGCGGCCGCAAGCATCCCCAGCAGGAGCTGCTGCAGATTGACACGACCAACATCCTGTTCATCTGCGGCGGTGCCTTTGTGGGCCTGGACAAGATCATCGCCGACCGCGTGGGCAACAAGGGCGTGGGCTTTAACTCCGAGATCGCCGGCCCCACCTCGGTCGACGAGAACGACCTGCTGCGCCAGGTGCTCCCGCAGGACCTCAACGCCTTTGGCATGATCCCCGAGTTCGTGGGCCGTACGCCCGTCGTCACCCAGACGCAGGCGCTCGACGAGGACGACCTGGTGTCGATCCTGATCGAGCCCAAGAACGCCGTGGTGCGCCAGTACCGTAAGATGTTCCAGCTCGAGGACGTTGAGCTTGAGTTTGAGGACGCGGCCCTGCACGAGATCGCCCGCATGGCGCTCGCCCGCAAGACCGGCGCCCGCGGCCTGCGCGCCATCTGCGAGGACGTGCTGCAGCAGACGATGTTCGACCTCCCCAGCGAGGAGGGCGTTTCCAAGGTCGTTGTGACCGAAGCCTCCGTAAAGGGCGAAGAGCAGCCCCAACGCATCTACGGGTAAACCTGCCAAAAACGTGCTTGCAAATAGCCTCCGACCATCCGCGGTCGGAGGCTATTTTATATATACGCAATAACCCCAACTACCTGTGTTATTCTGTGTGTTTGTTTAAGCCTCAGCGAAGTCATATCAGACTGAAGTAATCGATACCTAAGGGGAGGAATGTAGGCCCGATTTTCGTAGATTCCGCACGAGCCGAAGACCACTTAATGTGGTCTTCGAGCGAGCCCAGGACTTGACCGAGCGAAAATCGGGCCTACATTCCTCCCCGATGGGCAAGGGAGAGATATATGGAAGAAATGCCCAAGAACTACGATCCGTCGACCAACGAGCCGGCGATCCTGCAGAAGTGGCTTGACGGCGGCTACTACAAGCGCCGCGAGGGTGTGGGCGACTGCACCGTCACCATTCCGCCTCCCAATGTGACCGGCAAGCTCCACATGGGCCACGCCACCGATGACTCCATCCAGGACGCCATCGTCCGTATGGCCCGCATGCGCGGCAAGTCCACGCGCTGGGTGCTGGGCACCGACCACGCCGGTATCGCCACGCAGACCAAGGTCGACAAGAAGCTCAAGAGCGAGGGCATTAGCCGCCTGGAGATTGGTCGCGACAAGTTTGTCGACGCCTGCTGGGATTGGACCCACGAGTACGGCGGCATCATCGTCGAGCAGATCAAGCGTATGGGCTGCTCCGTCGACTTCGATAACGAGCGCTTCACCATGGACGAGGACTACGCCCAGGCCGTGCGCAAGGTGTTCTGCGACTGGTACCACGACGGCCTGATCTACCGCGGCAAGCGCATCGTCAACTGGTGTCCCAACTGCGCTACCGCCATCTCGGACGACGAGGCCGAGTACAAGGACGAGAAGGGCCACCTGTGGCACCTGCGCTACCCGCTGACCGAGCCGGTCAACGGCCAGGACTACATCGTCGTCGCCACTACGCGCCCCGAGACCATGCTCGGCGACACGGGCGTCGCCGTCTCCCCGAAGGATCCCGAGAAGGCCGCCTTTGTGGGTAAGACCGTCAAGCTCCCCATCGTCGACCGCGAGATTCCCATCTTTGAGGATTGGCATGTCGACGCCAACTTTGGTTCCGGCTTTGTCAAGGTCACCCCGGCCCACGACCCCAACGACTACGCCATGGGTCAGGCTCACGGCTTGCCGCAGATCAACATTTTCGACGAGCACGCGGTGGTCGTCGAGGGCTACGGCGAGTTCACCGGCATGAACCGCGACGAGTGCCGCGAGGCCGTCATCAAGTGGTTCGAGGAGCACGGTCTGCTCGATCATGTCGAAGAGCTCGACCACTCCGTCATGCACTGCTACCGTTGCGACGCCGCGCTGGAGCCGTGGCTGTCCGAGCAGTGGTTCGTGGCCGTCGACAAGCTCAAGGGGCCGGCGCTGGACGCCGTCAATTCCGGCAAGGTCACTTTCCACCCCGCGCGCTGGACGCAGACCTACACCACCTGGATGGAGAACCTCAAGGACTGGTGCATCTCGCGCCAGCTGTGGTGGGGCCACCGCATCCCCGTGTTTTACTGCGAGGACTGCGGCTGGGAGGACGCCCTTACCGAGGACACCGACGTGTGCCCCAAGTGCGGCGGCCATCACGTGCATCAGGACGAGAACGTGCTGGACACCTGGTTCAGCTCGCAGCTGTGGACCTTTGCCACGCAGGGCTGGCCGCAAAAGCCCGAGCTGCTCGAGGGCCATCATCCCACGACTGCGCTCGTCACCGCGCGCGATATCATCGCGCTGTGGGTCGCCCGCATGGTCATGAGCTCGCTTTACTTCCTGGACGAGGTGCCGTTTAAGGACGTCGTCATCTACCCGACGATCCTGGCCAAGGACGGCAGCCGCATGTCCAAGTCCAAGGGCAACGGCGTTGACCCCATGGACCTCATCGGTATGTACGGCGCCGACGCCATGCGTTACAACCTGCTCACGCTGTGCACCAACAACCAGGACGTTAAATTCGACGCGAACATCGATAAGAAGACCAAGAAGCTCATCGACAGCCCTCGTACCGACCAGGCCAAGTCGTTTGTGACCAAGATCTGGAACGCCAGCCGCTTCCTGCTTATGAACATGGAGGGCTACACGCCCGGCGAGCCCGTTGTGGAGACGCCGGCCGACGCCTGGATGTTCAGCCGCCTGGCCAAGGCCGTGAAGATGGTTACCGAGGGTATCGAGAACTACACCTTTGGCGACATGGCCCGCGGCGTGCAGCAGTTCTTCTGGAACGAGGTTTGCGATTGGTACGTCGAGGTCACCAAGGCCCGCCTGAAGGGCGAGGGTCGTCTGCAGGCGCAGCGCAACCTGATCTTTGTGCTCGATACCTCTATTCGCCTGATGCACCCGCTTATGCCGTTTGTCACCGAGGAGATCTGGGACAACATGCCGGCGAGCGTGCTCGACCTGGATGCCGAGGGCAACGTTAACCGCGCCGAGGCGCTCATGATCGCCAAGTGGCCCGAGCCCGCCGACTACGCCAAGTACGTCGACGAGGATGCCGAGCGCGCGTTTGAGCTGTGCCGCACCGTCGTGTCTGCCGCCCGCGCCACGCGTTCGCGTTATCGTTTGAGCCCCAAGGCCGAGCTCGACGTGGTTGTGCGCGCCGGTGCCGAGGATATCGAGAAGCTCGAGAGCCTGCGCTCGACCATCGAGCCGCTGGCGAACACCGCTTCGCTGGTCATGGGTACCGACGTCGAGAAGCCGGCTGCGAGCATCGCCGTGGTCGACAGCGGCGTCGAGGTCTTTGTGGTGCTCGAGGGCAAGGTTGATCTTTCGGCCGAGAAGGCACGCCTGGAGAAGGAGATCGCCGCGGCGCAGAAGGAACTCGCCGGCTGCGAGAAGACGCTCGCCAACGAGGGCTTTGTGGCCAAGGCCGCGCCTGCGGTGGTCCAGAAGAAGAGGGACCGTGCAGCTGAGCTCAAGGAGATCCTGGCGGCGCTGACTGCTCAGGTTGCTGACTTCTCGTAGGCGGTACTGGGGGACGCGGTTTGGGGCATTGCTCGCTACTGCGAACAGTCCTGCTCGCACGAAGGC
>ENA-OUOY01001352-OUOY01001352.1-human-gut-metagenome-genome-assembly--contig:-NODE-1352-length-14445-cov-5.544336_pt1 | contig 14445 bp, 10 predicted proteins | sample MGYA00237937_ERZ548767 | MGnify/ENA primary metagenome ERZ548767 (study PRJEB26490, sample SAMN05356887) | human gut metagenome | biome: terrestrial biome; feature: human-associated habitat; material... | reverse complement strand
TTTGCCCTTACAGGGCGCATTGCTGATTGCCATTATCCCCAGGGCGATGCCCTGGGCTAGGAGCTTCTGCCCTTTCAGGGCGTGTGAGCCTATGAATGAGGCGTGCATGCCTTGAATGAGGCGTGCATGCTTATGAATGAGGTGTTCTTTCAGGGCACAAAAAAAAGTCGTGGAATCTTAGAAGGTGAGTCACCTCGGCAACTAAAACTCCAACGACCAGTCTAGTCTAGTCTTCGCAAATTTGTATAATAGTAAATGATAATAATGTCTTATAATAACTAAAACAAGGGGGGAGGAAGTATTCCCAACTTCCTTCCCTCCTCTCTTACAGATATATGATTCTTAACTTTTGTATTTTGCTTACTAACTATTTGTAGGTGATCTTCATCTCCTTAGGCTGGTTGCTATTGTAGTGCTTAGCCTTGATGAAGAATTTACCTTCTGTACCCGTTACGGCACGTACATTCTTCATGGTGATGGTCTGTTTTACACCAATGTCACTTTCATTCTCGTATGAGGTGATAAACCAGCAGTTCCAACCTGCGCCTCCATCAACATCTGCTGTAGAAGCTACCTTTACATCGCTGCCTATTGGGTTCACATCGTTGGATGCAATCTCAATTTCTATTGGCAGCAACTCCTTAGGATAGTTGGCAGGAATAGTCAAAGTCAGATTTGCTGTGGCTGTAGCAGCCTTGCCCATAGAATTAGCAAACTGGAAATTGAAGTCCACATCGGTGATACTGAAGAGATGGATGTTACGGGTTAATCCATGCTTCTTATCTACCAGTTTGATGGTTGCCTTCTTGAAATCCTTTCCGATGCTTCCCACCTGATATTTGATGACTCCCTCACCCGTAGTAGCGTTGTATTCTACCGTAGGCACAGGAAGCTTACCTGCAACAGGATTGGTGAAGCCCTCGTTCTGTGTCCAGGATACATCGAAGTTCTCTGCTTTCATTGTAGCATCACCCTTGTAGGTGAATTTGGCTTCCTGTATCTTGTTTTCAGATTCTGCTGTTAATATCTGGTAAGTACCCTCCACGATGTTCATTGTGTAAGTACCATCAGAAATTTCCTGGATGATGTCTTCTACCGTAATCCATGGGTTGTTGGCAGGAGTTCCATTGTATGCAAGTTCTGCTGAGCTGTAACCCAGGTTCTTGCCCAGTCTCTGGATGTTGATTCGGTAGAGATGGTTTCTCTTGACTGGAATCTGAACACCCTCGTTCTGAAGCAGAACCTGGAACCATTTTGTTACACCACCCTTGTATGTCACTTCCATAATTACCTTGAGCGGCTTTTCCAAAGAGTTTTCCTGCTCAAATGTATATTGCATAGGCAGGTTGCTGCTGTTTGGCCACATCTCTTCATTTCCTACAGAGAATTTTTCTCCTTCAGAAGGCCATCTTGTTGGATCCAGCGATGGAGTGATGTAGGTGCATTCTGCTTTCCATGCAGCTGCATCAGTCAGCATATTGGTTTCTGGGAAAGTCAGCTTTTCCTTATCTCTATTGAATGGAGCTACCGTACCATGCTGCATCACGTTGCCCAGTGCATATCTGATATTGGTGATTTCGCTTGTATTGCCTTCCCAGTTCACTTCAATCTTGGCACGGTTGCGGAGCAGATGGATTACATTGTTTGCCACTACATCCTTGGTGAGGAATTCTGTCATTTCTTCAGGAGTATTCTTCTTGACATAACCCCAATACACCATCTTGTCGTGCTGCTGATTGTTGATTTTGTTATCGAAGCTGGTCATGAGATTGTTCTCATGTCTTCCAATCCATTCTGCTGACTTGTTGAAATCAATCGCCTGGTTGCCCGTAGTTACTGTATTGTCGGCAGTGGCATTCGCCATGATGTGGATGCGGGCGGTTCCCGTAGGAATCGTTGCAGAAATCTTCTTCTTGTCCGATCCGCCATCATCCTTGATTTCATTGGTTGCCACAGTCTGGATATTCAGATTTTTGGCAAGTCCCAGGAAATAACCATCTTTGTCAAAGCACAGCAGCTTCATATCGTCAGCGCTTGCAATACCTTCGGTTGCGAAGTTAGCTACTCTGCTCTCTACTTTTGAGTAGTTTGGAACGGAGATGGTGAAGTGGGCTTGATACGTGCCTGTCTCATTCTTGGAAGGAACGCCATTGTCCACCATGCTGTCGGAGCAGGCTGTCAACATGGTTAACAGCGCTGCCATTATTCCGATATATGTCTTTATCTTTTTCATTTCGTAACTTCCTTAAATGTTATTACTTCATTTGTTTATCTAACTCTTCAACCTCTGCAGGGGTGAGGTCGCGAACGCAGCGGACGAAAGTGCCAGAGTTGGCTCCACTGATGTTGGTTGCAACATCAATATTATTCAATGTATAATAATTCGCACCTTCCAATACTGGCTTGATTGGCTGTTTTTTCTCACCTTTGTTATTCTTGAATGATTCCTTTTGGAAGTCAACAATGAATTGTATCTCTGTCTTTGTTGGGAGGCGCCAACCATCATATATAACTTGTTTGCCGTTCTCCTTCTTTACTTCCCGGTACGTTTCACAATGCGTCTTTGCTTTGGTTTGATTAAAAGTTCCCGATTGTACAGCTCCTAGCTGTGAAGCAATCATAAATGCAGGAGATACGACTTCGTCATTAGTATAGCCAGTAGATTTATCGATGTTTGGATGCGCAATATCATATTTGCTATCTTTCGTACTGGATACCTGTATGATGTACATTCTGTTATTCTTATTTCCGCTGGATTCCTTGTCGGCAAAGTATTTTATATCTCCATTTTCATAATACTTTGCTTTATATCCACCATTATAATCAGATTTTGTCAGCCCTTTTGTAACAAGATCCCCGTTAGGTTTGCGGTATGCCCATCCGGCTACACTTCTAGAAGAATAGTCTCCGAAGAAGTTCTGTGTTTCAATCAGAGGTGACTGCTTGTATTTTACAGTTGCTTCTTTACCCTCAGCATTTTTTAATGTCAAGACAATATACTTGGAGAAGCGATTCTTCGGGATAGGAGATTTAATGACGATCTTACCACCGGGATTTTCTCCATCCTTTTCGTTCTGCAATTCCATCTTTGTTGGGTATGGTTTGAACTGGACTTCTTTTTTTACTTCTTTATCTTCGTAGTGTCCATCAATCCATCCATGCCAACTCCAATGCCCATCTACCCATACTTTTTCTATAGTCGTTTCATAGACAGTTTCTACATATCCTTGAAAATACTCTTCTGTATTTCCTTCATTATCAATGTAGTACACCTTTTTACTAACGATATTCACTGGGCTGGAAGACTTATAAGTCACGCTCATATCCTCATCTACATTCTTCATATAGACAACCTTTGGAGTCACCATCAGATACGAAGTATTGGCATCGATATCTGTAGTACCGCCATCCGACCAAGGGAGAACATCATAGACTACCTTACCAGCTGTGACGTATTCAATCTCAGAGCTGCCGCCCTTGTTGTTGATCTTGGCATCGATGGTATAGATGGTGTTGCGATTCAGCTTCTTGGCATCCTCACCGGTAGCCTTAGGGTCACGGACAGGAATCTTGTAATAGTTTATCTCTGTCTTGCCGTCGGCTGTCAGAGGAACCTGGAGGTAGATGGCTGGCGCTTTGGTATCGTCAGTCCACTGGGTAGCATAGCTGTAAGTGGTAACGGTATATTCACCGCTTGCACCCTGTGCTTCCACTATTTCACCATTCTTCAACTCAGACACCGTATAGTCGCCGAAGATAGTAGTCTTGGCATTGTAGTTCTTCAACTGCCATTTTGCCTGACCAGCTGTATAGCCTTCTACGTCAACATGAATGGTAAGGGCAATCTTGGCAGCAGCACGAGCCAGATTAACTGGAATGGTCTGTGTAGGTTCCTTGGTTACCGGGTAGTTCTGTTCGCTACTCATCAGGAACATCTTGTTGCTGTTGCCAGTAGCATCGTATGGCTTCCAGATATCCTCGTCGGTCTGCACATCGCCTGAACCTGTGGCATTAGCCACAGATTTCACGCTGTAAGTATTACCTTCCTGCAGATCATTATCTACTTTCCAGTTATTTTGAGCAATCACTTTCTCCTCGCCGCTCTTCAAGCCGCCAGTGAAAGTCTTATCTACCTTGCACTCATTATATTCACCAAACATCTTGATGTTGAAATTATAGAGCTTATCCTCGTTGAGGTTTGCGTCAGAAGCGGTAGTTGCTCTCGAAACCTTGTTGTCAAGGATGAGAGGCTTCACGCTCAACTGCTGAGCTCCCTGATAGATGAGCTCAGAGTCTTCTGCGCAACCCACAAGGGATAATCCCATGGTGAGAGCCATAAGTGCCAGTGTCGTATTCTTATATATATTCAACGTTTTCATGATGTTTGTCATTTATTGTTGTTTATATCTCTTAGTTTACTTTACTTGGGTGAATTCCATATCGGTCTTCGTTCCCGTTCCTGTGGCTGTACCTTCGCTTCCATCAGAAGGGGCATTGATGATTACCTTCATATTTGGACTATAGGCTACCATATAGACATGGCAGGTATAGTTGTCACGCTGGGTATAGTCGAGTACCGATCTTGGAACCACATAGAAAGGCTTAACCTCTGTAGTGGTACCGTTGCCTGTAATCACGGTCATTACGTCAGCCAGATCGTAAGAACCATCAGCATTTACCTTGTCGGCATCAATGAATCCGTAGTCAGGACTATCTGTCTGGAGCACCCAGCTCTTGCCATTGGTATTCATCTCGGTGAATGAGATCTTTGGTCCGAATGTTGCATTGTTGAATGCAATTTCACTACTATTTTCGCCATTCTTCTCGATGTTAGTCTTGATAGAGATGGCATCATTGAAAGTGTAATTTGCTCCGGTTTCCCAAGGCAATACTGTTGGTAAGACTTTCAGTTCCGCCGGATTCTCAGGAGTACCTCCTCCTTCTCTGTCCACCTTGGCTGTTACGTCGTAGATGGTGTTGCGGTCGAGGCGATAGAGAGGCTCGTTGTTTGCCCAATCTGTTGTTGTGGCATCGTTGCCTTCGAAGAGGCGCTTGTTAACCGGCACCTTGTAGAAGTAATCCTTGTTGTTGAATTTTGCCTTGAGCAGGATATAGGTCTGCTTGCTGACATCGATTGGCTCTTCTTCATACGGCTTCTTGTCCTTGTCAATCCAACTGTTGGCGTATGAGTAGAACACAGCCTTGTTGTTTTGTGTTACGACAGGAACAGTTACCTTGCTGCTGGCTGCTGCATCTTTATTCAATGCATTGTCGGTGATGTTGCCGTCGGCGAGGATAGAACCATCTGCTGCGTAGTGTATCAACTGGCAGGCATACGCTGTAGGAGCTACTGTGTTGCCCTTGTCATCTTGTACGTTGAGGCGAATCTTGGCTAGCGCTCTCTTCAGCTGGAACTGGATGTGAATCGTTCCGTTCACAATCTGTTTCGTCTCCTCCATCTTGGCATCCATCACGAATGAAGTCTGCTTTGCCTTGGGATTGAAGGTGGCTGCCTTGTTGATGGTGGCAGCTTTCAATTGATCCAATGTTGTGATTCCGCTGATATTATCCAGGTTTGCCACCAGATAGAGGGTGTTGCCTGTAATCTCCGAACGCTTCAGCTGGTCGCTTTCCAACTTCTTGTGCTTGTATTCTGTAGTAGGACTGCCCTGAACGGAAGCATCTGTAAGAGGAAGACTCTTGACGAGTTTTCCGGTTGCATCGAAAACGAAGAGGTCGAGTCGATTGATCTTGTTTTCATTGAGATCTTCATTTCCAACCTCAGTAGTTTCTGCGCGGGTAACAGCTGCACGGGTTTCAGTAGCAGAACCGCCTACTTTATATTCCAGCACCACATCGTAGTCGCAACTCGGTGTGCCGTCCATATCATCGCTCATGCAAGATGTGTTTGCAAGCCCTAAGAGGGCGATTGCACACATCGCAAAGTATTTTGATATTGCTTTCATTGTTTGCCCTCCTTAATTTAAATAATTAGTATAATGTTTACTATTGCTCTGAAGCTTATCGTAGGCAGTTCCCTGGGTAGCCTGCAGCTGGAAGATGCGGATGCGGGTATTGGTTCCTGCAAACTTTCTTCCGTTCTTGTACATACCTCCTGCATTATCAGGATTGATTTCTACTTCGTATTCATGGATTCCATCCAGCGATACGGTTACGTAGAGATCGGTACATACGGGTTTGCTGCCCTTACCTGTAGCCCATTCTGTTAACTGATCCCATGAAGCATTGGTTGTCCATGGATTCACGGCTTCTACCTTGATCTGATAAGGATCTTTTCGGGCGATGCCTGTAGAAACGCAGTTGGTGCTTTCGGTAGATTTATCATAGTTGAAAGCAAACTCAGTAGGGTTGGTGAGATGTGCTTTCCAAACCAGTCCGGTAGGACCATCTACCTTGATATAGAAGGCTGCTCCTGATTTCTTATCCTCCAATATCTCATGGTCTTCATCCTGATATCTAGGATAGTTTACCAAGCAGTAGAGACCTTCTGCGTCACCTCCCTTTGGGTTCAGGGTTGAACCTGTCTGCCAAGCAAACATCTGGCAATTTACATTGCTCCAACTGATTTCAGAAGTTACCTTGTTCCAAGGCATTACCTGCCAGTCGAGGCAGAGGGCTCCACCCTGGAGGAAGTAGCCGTAAATTACGAGCTCTCGGTTGCGGATAGCCTTGTCGCTTGATGGAATACTGAAGTCCTTGGATTTTTCACTGCCGCCTTCAGCCAACTGATAGTAAATCTTACCTGTGATAGGCTTGTTGGTTTCACGAAGATAACTCAAATCATGTCCACCGATTTCCGTATTCATGCGGTTCATATAAGTCTGAGCATTTTCGCCTGGTCCTCGCTTATAAGCAAGCGGATCAGTTACCGCCTTGATTCCGGTATTCGCTACACCGTCAAGCTTGAGGAGAGTAGAAACATAAGAAGGAGTTCCGTACTTATTGCTTGTTGCAGCCTTGTTGGCATCAGCCTTGGTATAATCCTCTTCATCAGGGAAAACATAGCTTGCTGTAGGGAAGGTGTTTCCATCTATTTCAATTTTTGTTACCTTCACATTTTCTGTCAAGGCATCAGCATCTGCCGTGCGGGCGAAATAGAAGTGAAGCTTGGAAACGGCGCGAACCAGAGGAATCGAAATTCCTTTGTCCTTTGCCTCAATCTCAGTATCAGCTACGTGTTTGGCTATTTCTATATTGGTAATGGCACGGGAAATAGGGAGACCCTTGCCGGTTGGAACCACTGTAGTTTGAGCCTTGCCTTCTGTTGTAATTCCGAATGGATCATCGAAGGTTGCCTTTTGCAAATCTGCACGGGTGATGCTGCGGAGATTCTTGCCATTCAGCTTATCAGCCATATTGGTACTCTCTGAGTTTGCCAGAATATAGAGGTCGATATTTTTGAGTTCTTCACCGTTGATCTTACGCAAGAATCTCAAGTTCAGCGTGTAGTTGCCGTTGGCGGTACCACCGCCAACAGCAGTAGGAGTGTTATCTTCCTTGTAAGCAATAGGATTGGCGCTTGGTCCTGTTCCTGATTTAAACACCCATACCTTGATGCTATGAATGTCGCTCTCAGCGGTAGGATTAGCCTGGGTCTCGTCTTTTCCGATGTCCCCAGCTCTGCTTGCTCTGGAAGTCGTGGCGCTGGCGGTAGAGAAGCTTAGGTTGAGGTAAGCTTCATCGCCAGTTGCAGGTGCCTGCGAATCTTGGTCTGAACAAGATGCCATTGTGCTCAACATGAGCAAGGCTGCGATAGCCATGCCTAGCCGGCGTGTCATCTTGGTCAAAGTTGAGTTATAGCGTTTCATCTTTTTAATCTTTTACTTATACTTATACTTTTCTTTCTCTCTATACAGTGTGGGTAGCACTGTTTCCTTATTTGGTTCCGAGGTCTGCATTCTGCAGATTGAGAACCCATCCGTTCACCTTGATTCTAGCATCCATGTGGTAGTCGGAACCTGGACTTGGAACGTAGAATACGAGGGTGTAGTGATCCTGGCGGTCTAGGTATTCCTGATCCTCCCAGCCCTTGTCGGTGCGCTCGCCGCAGAGAGCGAGGAACCATGGCAGTGAGTGGTTGAAGATTACCTTGCCTGTGCGCTTGTCGGTGATTACGATTCGCTTGTCGTCGTACTCCGTGCTTTCGGTGTTGCGGGTGCTTACATCATTCTTGCGCTCGAACATTCTGGAAGAAGACAGGTCGTAAACCAGAGCCTTGTCGATTTCTTCACCTTCTACCTGGGTATTGCCGCTGGAGTTAACCACCAGTTTCTCGTTGTAAGGCACGTAGGTAATCGGCTTGTTCTGTTCTACTCCGTTGGCATCCTTTACCTTGTCGCCCTTGTAGTCGAGGAGGGCAGCCGAACCCTTGATTCTTACGTCGAAGTTTTCTGCTACGAATCCCTGCTGGTCGTTATCGTAAGGAAGCATCACGATGCGGTAGGTCTTGGTACATTTCATCAAGCTCAGTTTGCCGGATGTGTCCTTGTTTCCCTTGAAGTCGAGAGATGTCTGGGCTGTGTAGAGAGCGGTGAACTTCTTGCTGTTGACAGAAGCCTCTCCGTCTTTCTTACCCATTTCCTCCTGCAGGTCGTTGATGGTAGAAACACCTGGTGTGAGTTGGGTGAAGCTGAACTCCATCTCGTCGTCACCGTCGGCTCTGCTACCTGTAGGTTTCTTGTCACGAGCCAGGCAGACGAAGGTATATTTACCTTCCTGTAAGTCTGTGATGTCCATGCTGTGACCCGTTTCGAATTTGTCGGCAGACTGCGTATAGGTATCGAAGTATTTACCGTTTTTATCGAAAACATAGACGTTGAGGTTTTTCACTTCCTGGGAGAAAGCATCAGCGTTCTCAACATTATATGTATAATCGAACTTGAGCGACACCTTAGGTGCAGGACAATTCGTCAGATCGTCTTTCATGCATGATGAAAGCGAAGAGAGTGCGATGGCTGAGATACAAACCACTTTGCAACCGTTTTTGATGATGAAATGTTTCATATCGTTTGTATTTTATTGATTCTTTTACTTATACTTATATCTAGTGTGCCGTAGGGCGTAAGAAGTGGGGTAGCCTGCGGCATCCTTTTTTTCTTGTTGAGTGGTGCTGATTCAGCACGATAGGGGTTCCCGCCATCTGTTGGCGGCAAATATCATCTTTTTCTTTTTTTAATCTCCCGGAGGCGGGGTAGCCCCCGGGAGATTGAGAGTATTGTTGTTTCAAGAATTATCTTGAGAGCGGGGGATGGGGTACATCCCCGAGATCATTCATTTTTTTCTGTTCTGCTTTTGCGATGAAGCGAAGTGATTGGGATTAGTCACCCAAGTTTACATCCTGTGTATTGAGAACCCAAGGGTTAACAGAAACTGTTACGTTGAGGTAGAACAAAGACTTCTTGTCAATCTCATCCTCACCATTAGGAACCTGTGCACCAATATTGAAGACATTGTTTACTGTCAACTGGTAGATGGTGTTGCGCTGAATTAATGACAGACCTGTAGTTAAGAGGTTCTTGTCAACAATGTCCTGGCGATAGTAAGTCATACCCTTATCGAATACTTCGATATCGTATGTCTTGCGGAAGGTTTCCAAAGCAGTCTCTCTTTCTGTACCTGCTGGCTTAGCGAGAATAGCCTTCAATTCGTTCTTCATAACGTCAGCGGTCTTACCTGTACCAAAGATATCAGTAACATCAGCATAGTGAGCGAAAATCTGTGCAAAGCTTGTGAAGATAATGTTGTTGTAGCGATAGAATGTACCATCTGGATTGTCTGCTGGCATAACTTCACCGGCCTTGTTCACAAACTTTGTTTCATCCAAAGTAACCTTATACTCGAAGTACATCTTTGTAGGGTCTGTTGAAGTGTTCTCGAATACGTAGTTGTTTGGAGTTGCTGTTACAGTTGTGAAACCACCGTCTGCAAAGAGTTTTTCACCACCAAATGCTGTTGTTGGCTGCCACTTTTCAATACCAGCAGGAATAGAAAGTGCACTATTGTTCCAAGTCTGCATAACGTAAGCCTTGTTGGTCAGGTTTGCAATCGCATATTGGTTCAATTTGATTTCCTTAACCTTGTCTCTTGCATCCTGCATTGCTGCCTTTACAGCCTCAGTAAGCTCTTTGCCACCATCATAAGTAGCAGTGATTTTTTCTACACCAGATACAGGAGCATCAATACGAGCGGTAATGCGCTCAATTGCAATCGGAGCATCTGGCTTTACTACAGAACCCTTGGTGTACGTTACCTTTGCTGGGTTTCCCTTGTCTTTATTGTCATTTTGGAAAACAACGGTGTATCCATTACCATCAACATTTGCATCATTCTGGTTGAACATAGCAAAGTTATTAGCTGTTGCAAATGGGTTTGCAAACTTTGATTCTGCTGTAAATACGTGTGTTGTAGGGTTTGTTTTCTCAGGAACCTTGTAGCCACCTGCCAAGAAATATACCTTATAGGTTGTTCCTGCTGCGACCTTATCAACCTTAATGTTAATGAGCTTAGTGCCAGTCTTTGACTCGTTTGCTCCATTCCATTTTGTATCTTCATCTGTAGCTGAGTTATCTACGTTGCGGCTAAAAGCAACATTACCCTTCTGATCAACCAAGAAGAATGTACCCTTGTTTACAGTCTGCTCTTCTGGTGAAGCAGATTTTGTTCCGTCTGCACCTGCTACTGTTCTTGTACCATTGCTGGTAGGAGTCTGGATAGCCAATGTCATATAGAAGCCATCAACCTGTGACTGTGTACCTGTGCCACCACCTAAATCATCATTGTTACTGCAGCTTGAGAAAGATAACGCTGCTGCTGATACCAAGCTCATTGCGAGCAAATTCATTTTCTTCATAATCTTTTACTTATTAAGTGTTATACAAATTTTTTAGTTTGAGTTGCGAAATGGACGGGTCTCTCTGACCTCATCACTGTCTTCGCCCGGGGGTAATCAAATACTATTCTTTCTTTTCTTGTTCTTAAATTAAATTTTTTAGTTTATATTAATATTATTGTTTATTCTTTTGCTTATACTTAATTCAAGTCTCGCAAGTTCAGGAGTTAAAGAAGTCAAGGAGTTATCGCTCCCTACGGTTGCTGAGGAGTTAAGACAACAGTCTTTTTGGCGTGTTTTTTAAGCAGTAAGACATACGTCTTAACTCCTTAACTTCTTTAACTCCTTTAACTTCCTGATATGCATTACTTAAAAATCAAACTCTTATTCCACAATCTTGTTCAGCTTGTTGAGATTCTCCTGAGCACCCTTCAAGCCGCCGGCTACTGCCTTCTGGAAGTACTGTTTGGCAGCTTCGTAATCCTCATTGAGAACGGCGAGGCAACCACGGGCATTATCTACTTCGGCACCGGTGCCAGCCTTCTTCAGGTACTTCTCTGCGCTTACCTTGTCACCTCTGTCGATGGCTGCAAGGGCAGCATTCAGATTGGCGAGCTTATCTTCTGGGAACATCTTCACGGCTGTGTCGAATACATTGTTGTACTCTTCGCTTCCCTTCGGATAACTGTTAGCTACCATGTACATCTCCTGGAGAGAGAGCTTCTGCGGACGGGTATTGATTACTCTGCGAGCCTCTTCGAGGTTGAATGCCTTCACGTCGTACTCGATGGTGTAATCTGTGCGGCGCAAGCCTGGCCAAACCTTGTCAACGAGGAATCGGAATGCCTCACCAGCCTTGGCTGCGAGCGTCTGTTCCTTCTGGTCAGGAGTCATATCGCTGTTGATAATCTTGAGCGCTGCTTCCTTCTGAGGGATGTTGTGACTCTTGATGTACTCCAGTGTTCCTTCCCAATCCTCAGCTGTAGATTCTACCTTGAAGAGCTTCTTGTCGATAGGGTAGGTCTTCAACAGATAGTTGTAGAGAGCCTGGGTACGGTTGCGGGAAAGCTTGTTGTTGTTGGCATAACTGCCGTCTGGAGAAGCATATCCGTGGAGGGTAATGGAAGTGATGGTTACATCAGGGTCGTTCTTCACGAGGTCGAGCGTCTGCTTGATGGTAGCCAACTCATTGGTATTGTTACCGAGATCCTTCACGATATCCCACTTGTTGATGCGGAAGTTGAGTCTAGCCGAACCGTTTTCCTGTCTGATCTTCACTGCCTCCGCCTTTGGCTGCTGATAAGCCTGATAGAGCTGCTGAGGAGTAACGAGCGCCTCGCCATTGTTGGTGAGCAGGTTTTCTGCCAGCAGTTTCTGGTTACATCCGCATGCATCATTGCTGATGGCGAAGTTGGAGTTCTTCATCCAGTCCTGGTAAGGAGTAGAGTAAGCGTATCGGAGCGTCTGTGGCTCCTTGTTTTCACGCTTGGCAACGATGAGCGGGTTCTGGGTAGCGGTCTTCTTGGTACGCTGGTAGTAGATGTATCTCTTGTTACCCATCACCTCCACAGCCGGGAGTTTGAGCGTATCCTCACCCTTATATAAAATAGGTGTAAGGATGAGACCCTTGTTGCTTGCCAGTTTCACGTCATCCAGGTTGAGATCCATATAGACGTTCACCTTATTGCCTTTCTTCTTGATTTCCTTGTTGAGGACTTTCATATCCTTGGCAGCCTGTTCCTGAGCGATAGCGTTAGTGCTAAACAGAATGCTGAGGGCGACGGCTCCAAGTGTCTTGTTTAAAATCTTATATGTATTCATAATCTTCAGTTTTTACTTATTAATATAATAATGTATCATGAATTAGAAGACATACACCAGATTGAGTGCCGCCTTGGTAGGTCCTACGTAGTGATGCGCCTTGTCTTTCTCGAGTTTCTCACCACACTGTGGGCATTCATATTTATCCGATTTCGAATAAACGTATCCCACTCCGAGTTCAGCCTCGAAGTTCCAATGCTTGGAGAGAGCCCAGGTATAACCGTATGCAACACCTGCACCTACGAACCAACCTTCGTATCTGTAATCTTTCAATTTGGAGAAGTCGGTACCGAGGAACTTGAAGTCAAGATCTACGTTACCTATGTTATGAGAACCTCCGAGGGCGTGGAAGCCGATGAAGGAGCCCATCATCTTATTGCAGAACCAGTATCTAGCTTCTGGTTGAACAAGCCAGTGCTGCCACTTCTTGTTCTTGGAAAATGTCCACGGGTTGTAGTTGCCGGATACATCCAAGGTCCATTTTGGGGAAAGGCCAAATTCGAAGCCGAGGTTCATGGTGCTTGTAGCATCATAAAGGAGGTTCGTCTTCAAGGCCACCTTCTGAGCGACGGCTGGGCAGATGAAGCTACCAACAGCCAGTAGCGCAATTAAAATCCTTCTGTTCATACTTAAAATCTTTTAATGATTTAAGAATGACAAATGGTCTCTCTAGAGAAACGCATCATCATCTTTTACTTATACTTATACTTATACTTTTTTCTTTTTCTTGTTCCTTCTTTCCTTTCAATAGGCTTGCTCCTAGACTTTATTAATTAAAGAATAGTTAGTCTATCATTTACTCTTCTTCTACTCATCATCATCTTTATCATCTACTCCTCTGTTCTTAGATGCCTGTTGGCAACTTTGGGGTTTGATTGGAAGCTCGGGCTTGAAACCGCGAACTTTGTTTTTACGATTGCAAAGATAGCGTCTTTTTCGATTGCCGCCAAGAAAAATGCGCCTAAAAATGCTGATACCGCATAAAAACCGCATAAATGAAACACTGAAAAACCCTGAAAAATGCTTTTTCTCATTTGTTTTTTGCTTTTTCAGCCACTTTTTATCACTTTTCTTAGAGTTTTTCGATTTTTAGTAGTAATTTTGCAACTGAGAAGAATAAGTTGGTAAATCATCAATGAATTCAGGACTCAGAGGTCCTGAAAGATATGCAAAGTGCCCCAAGCGGGCAAGACTTTGATTATAATAAATATAAACGACGGTTTAAATTATAAGTAAATTGAAAGCAAATAATGAAAGCTAAGAACAAACTTTGGGATTGGTGTTTGCGCTTGGAACATCATTTGTGCCCTGATTACTGTGGAGTGGTGGATCGCCGAAGGGTGATCGCTTTCGTCCTTTTGACTCTGGTAGAGATGCTCATTATTCCCTACCACTTCCTTTTGTTTTACATGATGAAAGCATGGGGGGGGCATGTTCTGTAATGTAGTCCATACCCTTGCACTGGCGCTGTTGATGTATGTGGTGCTGAAGCGCAAGGTGGTGTTCAAGACCGGCATCTCCCTGCTCTATATCCTCGTATTCGTGAAGCTGGCGATTGACAGTATGCTCTGTCTGCACTATCAGGGCGACCGGGACAACCTGAGCGTGATGAGCAATATCTTCATCATGTTTATACTTGCCATTACCGCCCAGAGCCAGCAGCTCAACCGAACCTCTTTCGGCTTTACCATCGCTCTTCTGCCAGTGGTGGCGGTAGCCATCTCGCATACGCAGATCTCCGTGCTGCTCTTCAGCATCAAGGCTGTTCTGGTAGG
>ENA-OUOY01001345-OUOY01001345.1-human-gut-metagenome-genome-assembly--contig:-NODE-1345-length-14491-cov-3.467927_pt1 | contig 14491 bp, 16 predicted proteins | sample MGYA00237937_ERZ548767 | MGnify/ENA primary metagenome ERZ548767 (study PRJEB26490, sample SAMN05356887) | human gut metagenome | biome: terrestrial biome; feature: human-associated habitat; material... | reverse complement strand
TAGTCTCGTGGGCTCGGAGATGTGTATAAGAGACAGAAATTAGACAGCGATGGATCTAATGCAAACGCATTGGAACGTATCTTAACAAATGCTGCTAGTCATTTAGATGACGATACTATGCGAGATAATGGTGTGGATCTACAAGCATTGGATGCATGTTTGAATAAAGTAAAGCAACAATTTGTAACAGTAGCACAGTCTAGAGCGACTATCGAAGAAGAATATAAGGAAAAATATGATAAGTTAAATAATGATTATCAGGAAAATCTATCTCGATTGCAAACAAGTATTAACCAGGCAGAATTAGAAAAAGATAATGCTTTCAAGGACAGAGAAGAAGCTTTGAAGGAAAAAGAAGCAGCACAAGTGTCGACCGAGCAGTTTGAAAAACGTGCTATCACGGCAGAAAAAAGGGCAGAAGAACAATCGGCTACGATTGATCGTTTAAACTCAGAGGCAACTATCAATAAAGAAAAGCTTGAAAAATATGATGTTCTTTTAGATGAGAAAAATAAATTAGAGACATCGTTAAAAGATAAAGAATTAGAGATTGCAGATTTGAAGAAGTCGTTTGAATACGAGAAAAATGCATTACAAAATAAAATTAGCAATATTGAAGCATTGAATTCGCAGAAAATTGAATCTTTAAATGATAAAATTAATACTGTTGCAAAAGAAAAAGAAGTGGAATTAGCAAACGCCAATAAATCTTTTGAATATGAAAAACAAGCATTACTAGATAAAATGGCCAATATGGAAGCTTTATTTAAGCAAGAGAAAGAGGCATTACTAGATAAATTAAATAGTGCTGCAATACTGGCAACACAAGAAAAAGATGCTCTATTAGAAAAGAATCAAACATTAGAGGACCGAATATCAGAACTTCAAAATAAATTGGATCAACATTCTTGAGAATTGTAATATTTGGTATATTTAGGGCAATTTAAAGTATAAATTCATGTTGTAGATGTTCTTAAGGGTAGAGAAATTTGAAAAAAGTAGATTAACTTTCAATGGCATTAAGCTAAAAAAAATGACAAACCATCCAGACATTATTGTCTGGATGGTGTTTTTATTTACTCTATTAAGTCATGTTCTTCAAAATGGGCTTTACCTTCGTTAACGTCACGCACGATATTTTCTAAATAACGAATATTGTTGCTCGAATAAAATGGATCTACCATTTTTAAATATGTTGGGTATAACGATTTTTCATAACGATATTCAATACATTTGCAATAAAACTCTTTTCGTATATCCGAAATAATTTGAATACCATTAACTTCGTTTGGTATTTCATTAATCATTTTTTTGATTTTTTCAACATTTATCTTTGGAACAATTCTCATTAATGCTGCATTGCAATCTTTATTTTTCAAAGATTCAATATATTTAAAAGGATTCAATTGTTCATCATTTTCCACGAAGATGCACATTCTAGATTTATAAACACTTGATTCAAATCTATTATTATCATTCATTATTTTTTTAATTTGTTCATCACTAGATTTTGTATTAAATGATGCACCATTATCAAATACTGGACATACTGTCGTTTCATTTGTTTTGTTATTTACAAGCACACCCCAATCTCCATTATTTCTAGCATTATTTCCTATTAAAGCATCAACTACAAACATATCCCAAAAGCGTTCTTTTAATTCAGGATTTTTTAAAAATAAAGGATGATTATTTAGCAACACTTCAACTTCCTCTAAACTAACATTATGATCATTGCTACTTGAAGAAACTGATTTCAATTTTTCTTCCATTCCATCTACATAATCATTTTTTATTGAATTATAGTCATCAAAATGTATTTTATTTATATTTTCACGAAAATCTTTACACGCCACAACCACTTTACCATCTTTAATTCCAAGCTTTGTTTCATGAACTGGAATACCAATAGATTCATAAATATGTGATCCAATATATTCTGATAATGGTGAAGTTGTGTAAGATATTTCAAACTTTCTAGTTAAATTTTTTTTTCTCTTTGGAAATTTAAGAAACCAATTTTCACCATTTATAACAATACCTAATTTTTGTCCTGAATGACCACCATACACTAAAGTATTTGTTTCCATTTCATTAAAATCATATATTTTCATTAATATTCACCTCCTCATTTTTTCTTTTGTTTATATTCCTTCACGTAACGAAAGTAAGTTGATTCTTTCATTTTAAGCTCGCGCATGAGTGCACGTGAGCCTATCTCATCTCTTTCTACACGAATATAGTGTTTGGCAAATTCATCGGCCGACATGACACGTTTACGACCATAGTCTTCCCACTCTCCACGAGCTTTTTTTGCGTCGATGCCTTCTCGTTGTCTCTTTTCCCTTCTTTGCATTTCCGTTTCAGCTTGCATTGCGTAAATTTCAATAATGACTTTGTTAATCGTTTCAGTGATCAACTTGTTCATCTGATCAGCTTCATCGGGTAAATCAATTGTTGTTGTTGGTATGTCAAGAATCATGACTCTAATCCCATGTTCTTCATAATATCTCAATTCATCTGATATAGCCTTCTTGTTTCGTGCTAGACGATCTAATTCATAAATTATTAAAGTGTCACCTTCTCGCAAAACATCCTCTTTCAATACTGTATAACGAGGACGATCAATCGTTTTTCCAGACGTCTTGTCGACAAATACTTTTTGCAATGGATAATTGTGCTTTTCACAAAACGATTTGATTCCGTCTACACCTCGATCTAAATTTTGTTCTTTTGTGCTAACACGATGATATCCGTAGTACATACATCCACTTCCCTTCTTTATTCTTGCGCATACTTTTTATTTAATTCCTGAATCAAATCATCAGTTGTCATTTCTCCATTGTTTACTTTTAAAAGCTTTTCAATAAATTCTTTACTCACATACATATCTTCTATAGCCATCGTTGCTGCTACCTGCTGCACTTTTCTTCCTGCTTCTGTATTTTTGATAATCATTTTGATTCTCCTTCATTTTTATAGCTTTTCGTCGCATTGCTTCATTTATTTCATCCATTTTTTCACCTGCGACTGCATTAAACAGTTGTATTGTGGTTCATCATAGTTTCTACATTCATTGCTATCGAACCAATACCATGATTCGATGGTTTTTACAAACCATTCGCATTGAGGTAAATCATACATAAGTGCACCAAAAGGTGTAAATGCTTTTTTTATAGGTGCTACATATACACCTAATCCATATTGATGAATACCATCTTCTGCCATTAGCTTCTCAATAGTTTTATAGCAAGCATTTAAAGTAATTCCATATTTTTTACATTTTTCTTCACTGAATTTAAATTCCATTCTTGTTAACATAACGGCACCTCATTTTCACGTTTTTGTATAAGGAAGAACCAATTTTTCGTATGTGAAATCTAATATTCTTTCTTTTCTCATTCTAATCATTGTTTTATAGAATTCTTTTTCTTCATCCGTAATATATTCCGTATTATCAATGATTTGGTTGATTCTATCTAGGTTGATTTTTGGATACATTCTTTCCAAGGCTTTTGTGCACTCTGGATATTTGCCACTGCTGATAAATTCAAAATATCGTATACCCTTGCCATTAACATTTTGCGGATTTAAAACACTTCCACACCCCCAAACAGGAGCAATTTTAATCGCATCTGTATTTTCATTGTACAAAAATCCCCAGTTTCCATTATGTCGGTCCCAATTTGCAATCAACGCATCAGCAATGAACAAGCTCCAAAAAAAATCATTAAGAGCTTCTGCAGGTACGATATTTTGCTTGTGTATCACCTGAATCATTTCATCCAGTTCGGTGCCTCGACCATTTTTTTCTGTATCGATAATTTGATTTTTTAAAGAAGCAAAATCCTGTATTGTCCATCCATTTATTGCGAAATCCTTACATGCCACAACAATTTTTTTATCATTATTTACTTCATATGTTCCTAACAATGTATCCTGCGTATTGATTCCTAAACTTTGTAATATGTGACATCCTAAATATTCGGTGATACAACGATTATCTTTACCATGTGGTGCAAATTTCAACATATATCTTTCACCATTATAAATAACAGATATTTTTGATCCATTTGCTCCACCATACATTTTGTTTTTCTTTTCGCAGTTCGTAAAATCTAGCATCCTATATCACCTACCTATTCTTCCATACTATTATACTACATAAAAGTACACTTTTTAAGAGTAGCAAAAATAAAAGAGTTAAGTACTTTCAAAAAGTATGAATAATTTGATTTGAGAGTGGTGTCATTAAGCTAATTATTAATGGAAGTGACTAAATATGGACAAAAAAAGCCAGATACAAATATATCTGACTTGAATTACAAATTGATGGATGAGCGTTTGTGTAGAAAAAGATTAGTTCTGTTAGAAAGGACTAATGCCCATCCACCTACCTAAATTATAGCATATTCTTAACTTTTGATGTGTCAAAATATTGGTACTTTAAAAGAACTGGGTATCGTATATTGCTTGTATTAGAGGTTTCGATTTTAGTGTATAACACTTTTTGACCAATTTCACCAGTCTTGAAGTCTGCAAACTGTAGTATAACTTTATAGTAACTTTGTTTGAATAAACGACGGTATATATCTTCATCCACATCGCCATAGTCTTTTAGGCTAGGCACACTGACAAGATTATACAAATCAATATTGTTGATCAGCTCATCATTTGTGATATTAACTGATGGTGCCTCCCCACGGTGATTGTATTTGGCAATCATGTTATCATAATCATCGAGGTCAAAATACTGCAAATTGAGATGGTCAAATAGTTGATCATAATATAATATTTTATCCACTCTATCCTCAAAAGAAGTATCGTTGTGATAATCATCCATAAGTTTATCATACTTCTCTGCCCATTCTTCAGCTAATTCTTGAGTATCGATAAAATAACTTGCGTCTACGGTGATGGTTTGAACAGATACTTCAACAATCGCATCTCGAATAAATTGCTCTATTTTTTCTGTATCATACCATTTCCCATTTAAAGTGACTTCATTTGATAAGTTTGGATTGATTAACGGGTTGTCATATACAAATACATAGTCTTCAGGTTTATCAAAGTAACGAATAATGTTGTCATTAACGAATGGTCGGCTACATTTGAGCATCTTGCATATTTCTTTGATTCGAGTTTTGTGAGTATAAGTAAGCAAATATTCAATTTCTTCTGGTGTTCTCTTCAAAGGTTTATATTTATCTTTGCGATTAAATGATGTGTTAGTAGTATTCATACCTTACACCTCTCTTGAACAAATCATATTGAAATGCGATATAATTGTCAATTGGTTTATATGTTTTAGAAAAAAATAGTAAAATTTTGGTAATAAAAAAATCAAGATTCTTATTAGTACTTTTATATATCTTTTATTCTTTTCTTCTTTTAATCTTTTACAGTGGATAAAATGCTTTAAAATAGGGCTATGATGAAAGAAAATAGCAACTTTTATAATACGATATAGCAACTTTTATAATACCAAACAGCAACTTTTATAATACGATATAGCAACTTTTATAATACCAACATAGCAACTTTTATAATACCAACATATATAAAAATATAGCAACTAGTGATTTACAAGTTGTTGTATAGGCACTATAATTTAATCAGAAAATTGAACAGAAGATAGGAGATTATTTATATGAGCGATTTCAAAATAAATAATAAAGTAGTTCAGGCGAATGAATTGATTCAGCAAGCCAATTGGAACATGAACACTTTGCCACTTAAAATATTTAAAACTGTCGTGTCGTGTATCGATACAGACCATCCAAAAAAAGAGGTTTGCATTGCAAAAAAAGAGTTGGCTGAATTTTTGGGTGTTGGTAAAAATTATGTCTATTTAAGAAATCAGATGAAAACATTGCAAAGACAAATTGTCGATATTAAAAAAGGAGATGATGTTATATCTGTATCCGTGCTACCTAAAGTCACATGGAAAGCAAACGATGAAATGATTATATGCCATTTCGACGAAGATATTATGCCGTATTTGGTTGAGTTGAAAGGAATGTTTTTACAATACGACGTTGGATCATTGATTGGCTTCGAATCAAAATATGGTGTTATCTTGTACGAATATTTGCTTTCGCGCGAACGTCAGGAAAATGCGGCAAAGTTAACAAACACAAAACATGAATACTATATTACGATTGCTGATCTAAGACGATTAACAGGTACAACGGATAAGTATCCACGCATGGAATCGTTTCAGAGAAAGGTATTGGTGGCCGCAGAAAATGATATCAATCATTCAAACGTTGAGTTTTTGATGAGATGGGAGGCCGTGAAAAATGGCCGTAAAATAGATGGTGTGCGTTTTAAAATTAGAAAAAGAACATCGTTTAAGGAGACTACGTTTGATAATGTGACTTACTCGGAACGTCTGTTCGATAAAATTTAAAGAAGGATCCTGAGGATTGTAAAATTTAGTGAGATGAATATAGCAACTTTTTTAATACTTAGATGTAAAATCTTATGCACCAATTAAGAAAAAAACTATTATATTGTAATAAAAATGACAATTATAATTGTCACAAAAATTGCAATGGTATTATAAACGTTGCTATATTCCATCGTATATACATAGAAAAGAAAGGTTGCTTTGGTAACAAATATAGCAACTTTTTTAATGTTCACTCTATACTTCCCTACTCCATCTTACAAAAAGATTGATGCATGACAAGGATAATTGCAATTAAAATGGCAATAAATATACCAATTAATATCACAATAAAAATTATAATTAAAATTGTAATAGTATTATAAAAGGTGTCATATCCACTATTTTTTAGACAAAATTAATGAATCTGCAAGACTAAATAAGCAAGTTGGTATTATAAAAGTTGCTATATCACATTGGTAATTGTGTTAGAAGAATTTATAACACTCTACTGGAATGTAGATGAGACTCTAGATTAATGAAAATAAAAATGGAACAGATATGATGGGTATGTTCTTCGATTGCTCAAATTTAACATCTTTAGACTTAAGTAGCTTTAAAACATCAAAAGTGACAACAATGAATGCTATGTTTAGCGGCTGCTCTGATTTAACCGAATTAGACCTTGCATCATTCAATACTAAAGATGTAACAAATATGCATCAAATGTTCTATAATTGTGAAAAACTATTAAAAATTTATATTGGAACTGGTTGGGATATTAGTAATGTTGTAGGAACGAACACTTCATCCCCAGGAGATATAATGTTTATTGGTTGTAAAAAGCTTCCAAACTTCAACCCTTACGTAACTGACATCACTAAAGCTCATGCTGGACCAGATGGATATTTAACTTTAAAAGCATAATATATGAAAAAAAGAGGAAGTTGGTAGCTTCCTCTTTTCTGTTACTACATTACGTAGTCTTATCGCAATCAGAGTATATCACGAAATATAGATTTTATGTAAGAATATTATTCACTTTTAGTTTATTCTTGTGTTTTGATAATATATTTCAAAATTTTATCTTTTAATTCTCTAGCATTTTTTACATACTGATGATAATCAAGATTAAAACGAGTCACACTTCCTTCATGAAATGGAATCCATATTTCTTTTTTATCTTTTTGAATGATATTTAATCCAACGATACATTGCTCATTTCCGTTAATTAAACTTCCTGACATAAATGTAGCCATTGAATTTAATAATTGTGATTTTATAGCTTGTCGAACAGGCAATGTTTTCACTTCAATTTTTTCAATAGACTCAATTTTTAATAATTCTTCTCCATTAAAATAGAGTTTAGATCCTTTAATACTGCATAATTTTTCCATACTACATACTATTTCCTTTAATTGATTTTGTTTTTATCTAACCAATTTATAAGCCTTTCTTCCAAATCATTCCATTCAGATAAATCTAACTCATTAGTAAATTTTCCATCAGTAAATTTATAAATACTAGGGTAATATTGTAAAGATGGTAATATAGATGTTATATAGTCAATGTCATTATCATTTTTTGTTTTTACTGTATATTCGTATATCGTAATACTATTCTCTGTAACTAAATCTTCTTCAATTGAACGTAATTCAAGACAATAAGGGCATTGTTCTAAAGAAATTTGTAATATAAAATCTTCTTTATTTTCTATTAACTTTTCTAGTTGATTTATATTTATTTCTTCAATCATTAATTTTGAACTTTTACATGAAGTTAAACAAAGTACCATCATTATCACAAGAAAAACATTTAAAATATTCTTTTTTAAAGTCATATTTGTCTTGCTATCTTTTTTTAATTACTATCAAAATAACGATACAGAATATTGAGGAGTAACTACATTAATAAAACCTGATTGAAGACATTTCCATTTACCTGCAACATTCATCGTATTATTATTGACAATATATCTTTCTAACAAACTAAAACCAGTTCCCCACACTTCTACTGAAAAACTACAATTTGTTACATGATCTACTCCAGTGCCAGCAACAACAAAACAACGAATCGTTCCTTTGGAACCATGTAAAACATCTCCAAAATAATAAGTAGCTGAGTTGCTGTTCCATGCTGATGATATAGGTTTAACTGCATTATTTTCAACTTTTACAACTGTCGCACCTGCATCGAACGCTTTTTGAGCTTCCATTTTTACTTCTAACTCATTATTCAAATCAGCATAAACTATAGCAAACCCATCTTCACTAATTTTAATATTATTTTCCTGTGCCTGAATGGATGTTGCTCCTATTAAGGAAAATGAAATACATATTGCCATGAATAATCTAAATAATTTGTTTGTTTTCATAAATATTTCCCTCCATGATTAATTAAAATTTTTGTTAAGTTTTGATAACTGTATACCACATATTCTCATCCCTTTCTTTAAAAAATTTATCACCACATCTTCATACTAAAAAATTTTTTAATCCATTTCTAGTCTTATAAAAAATATTTATTTTTGCTATAATTTAAAAGTAAGAAAAAAGGAATCAACTGTATAGTTGATTCCTTTTTTTTATGCATGAATGCAGTAAAACATGGTGATTTTAATGGCAATATCATTATAATTATAATGGTAATAAAAATTATAATAATTATTATAATTAAAATTGTAATTTTTATTGTAATGATACTTAAATGGCGTTATAATATTTTTGTAGAAAAAGTAGAAAGGAGTGCTTATTATATGGCATATACAATTGCAGTAACAAATCACAAAGGAGGCGTGGGGAAGTCATCTATCTCGATGGCACTATTCAACGGCTTGAATGAGAAAGGATACAAATGTTTGTTTGTCGACATGGATTCGCAAGCCAACAGTACATATGCACTTGGTGCAGATCCAAATCAAATCAACACATTCAACATTATGACTATCAAGGATACGGATGTCGAATCGGCTATTCAGACTACATTTCAGGGAGATGTAATCGCAGGCAATCAGGCATTGGCTGCTATGGATACTGTACTAACGAATGTTGGGAAAGAGTTTAGATTGAAAGAGGCACTAGCTTCTGTTCAAGATAAATATGATTTTATCATACTTGATACACCACCAGCATTGGGAGTGTTGACAATCAATGCGTTGACGGCATCTGATGGTGTGGTGGTACCAACGAACGCAGACATCTTCTCTCTACAAGGAATTGACGAGTTAAATAACACGATTCAGACAGTTCAGAAGTACTGTAATCCAAATTTACGTTTATTAGGAATGGTTTTAAATCAATATAATCCTCGAACAAACTTAACAAAGCGTATCACGGAGTTACTTGACGAAAGTACAGGTAATTTGAATACACGCTTGTACAACACTAGAATTCGTAGTTGCAATGCCATCAAAGAGGCGGCAGCATTCAGTGATTCGATTTTCAGTTATGCACCGAATAGTAATGCGTCGGTGGATCTAAGTGCTTTGGTAGACGAAGTGTTGGAATCCATCCACAATAAATAGGTAATTTATACGGTAATAATAATTGCAATATTTATTATAATTAAAATTGTAATTATTATGGTAATTAATGTTGTAATAAAATTTATAAGTAGAAAGATATAGAAGAGGTTTTGAAATATGGGTAAAAAAGATTTTGGCTCGTTAAAATCGCCAATCGGTAATACGGCTTTGAACTTCATTTCAGCTGATCCAATTGCAGATGTGGAGCATGAAGAAGTTAAAGAAGAGAAAAAGACTGAAGAAGTTGAGGCTTCAAATGCACGTAAACGTGTTGGACGCCCAAAATTACGTAATAAAAGAGATCAACGTGTGACGTTACTTTTGAAGTCATCGCTCTACGAATCAATGCGAGATGAGGTAGAGACACTAGATATGTCTATGAATGAATTTTATGAGATGCTGCTGAAGGAGTATTTTGCAAAAAAAGAATTGGATTCTTAGCTCTGTTCTTAAGGGTAGTGAGATTTAGTGAACAATGAAAGAGGTAGATATGAAGCATCTACCTCTTTTTTTGTGCATAATATTGTAATATAAATGACAATAAATATTATAATAATTATTGCAACGAAAGAGGACTCATGATGAGTCTTTTTTTAGTGCAAAGAGCGACATTAAAAAGTGTCATGTTATGTGAATTAAAGATGTGTTATAAATTCTCATAACACAAAGTTTAGGAGCTGATTTTGTTTGCAACATGATCATTGTTGCGGTAATATGTGTATGCAGTGATGCGACGATGTGCAGGCATCGAAAAAATCGTATTCTTGAGGAAGAATTCAAAGTCCTCACTCCATACTGCGACAAGAGGCAGTTCTATCTACAAACATCTTGAAAAAGCCAGAGGATGTCTTTAATCCTCATCGAGTCCGTGCTACCTACATTATGCACGAAAGCCTGATGCGATCAGGAGAATAAAACCTGCGAAATGATAAGCAAGCTTAAATGCTTGCTTTTTTTATGTGTATAATAACTGCAATAAAAACACCAATTAAAATAGTAATATAAACAACAATAAAAAATATAATAATATTATAATATTTATTATAATAAAAAAGACTCGTGATGAGTCTTTTTTTTTGTTAGAACGGCAAAGCTGCTAACCTTTCAGCCGCAGATTCTTTGTCCTTAACTAAAGGATACAGTTTAAAATATCCATTACCTAAAGACTGTTTTACAATATCAATTTTTAATTGATCATCAATTCCTGCAAAAATATCCAAATTATCAAAATCCTCTTCGAGGCTTTCAAATTTAGAGTTTTTATCCAACTTCTGTTCGAAATAATCCAATAACAACACTTTCAACTCAGTGTTATCCGTGTATTCAGCAATTTTATAACTGAAGTTCATCAATTTTTGAATAACTCTAGCTTTGACACTTGTGATTTTAATCGACTGAATATCGTATTCATAACGATCTACGATATAGTCAAATAACTCTTTTTGCTCATCTGTCTTGAATGGCTGCTTTTCTGCTATATATTCATTTATGGTTAATGTATGTTGTTTCTTCCTCTTTTTTTTCTTGCTCTTCTCTAATTCTCTTGAGATATCCAAAGCGTTTAATTCGTCAACCGTCGGAATGTATTCTGCGTCTTCTTCTGATAAATTCTCACAAATAAACATAGGTTCAATAGGGTGTTCATCAAATGCAACTGTAGCTGAATTATCTTCAGTTGGAGTTTGAGTTGGTGGAACATTTCTAGCGGCAGTCATCACATATTCAATCTCATATCCAAGAACATTTTTCCCAGTTTTAGCCTTATGACATTTTAAAATATTCATGTCGCATGCTTCAATTCTATTTATTTCTTCAATTGCAGGATTTAATACAAATTTTTCAAAGTTCGACCAGTCAAATTTTGCATTTTTTTTGCCAAAATCTCGCCAATAATCAGTTTCTTTTAGACCAAATACTTTGTATAAATTACCTTTTGGCAGTAGTTCTTTTTCATTTTTACCGACTATACCATTCGACCAGGACACAAGATATATGTATAACTTGTAGCTCGATATGTGTTTAAAGTCTAAGACTGAATTGAGATAGAACTCGGTAAAATGGCTTGATAATTGATCTAGCAAAGGAAGATATGTTGGATTAAATTGAACTGATATATCTTTTTTAGTTGACTTTATGCCAGTTAACAGCACACCAGACATCCAATCATCTTCTGTTTCCCCATCGAAATCGATAAACGATTTAGACACCGTTTTTCTAAACATTTCCCTCATTTTTGGTTTGTTACTTGCATCTATTCTTAATTTTTCAGCCAAATCACGCTTGGAAAGAGTCACCCAATTTTCTGCATCTCTTTTTTTAATTTGTGATACTGAACATAGAAACATCTTCGTCTCTTCCAAAGTCCATTTAGTTGATGCTCTGGCAATTATGTTTGAAACAACGACTAATGCATCTTCTAAAGAATTTGGATATTTAAATTCAGATTGATAATTTTTAACTTCTGTGTCCTTCTTTTTTTCCATAAAATCACCTCATATTTTTATTGCACTTTAAAGCCCAAGAAATGAGCCTTGTTCTTGTACAAACTTAGTAAATCTCTTGTGCTAACTTAATATTTTTCTTGTCAAAATTATAACATTTTTAAGACCAAGAAGTAAATGCTTCACTTGTACTAACTTAGTATTTTACTTGTACTAACTTAGTATTTTACTTGTACTAACTTAGTAAATCTCTTGTCCCAATATGAAATAAACGAAATATTAATGAAACTACATTCATAAGAAAAAGAGTGTTCAAAAAAATTTATAAAAAAAGTCCAGTTAAAAAATGAGAAATCGAGGAACTCGATTGCGAGTTTTTGCTGTTTTTTTTACTTTAGGAAAAAAGCTCGCTTCGCTTGCAGCCCCCCAATCACCGATTGGGTCCCAACGAGATTGTGTCCCAACGAGATTGTGGATTCAACAAAGTGTAGATCATGTTCGAAGGCTAGTGACATAGCAAAGATGATTTTGAAAAAACATTTGAAGTGATGATGAATGAGTTAAGTGATAAATACGTAGTGTTAGTAATTTAAAACAAAACAAACGAATGATTACTTATTCTGGATATCAAACGAAGAATGTTTGATTGCTACATTGCATTATTTGAATTCAAAAGTCGAAAGAGAGTTGAACAAGTATATGTGATTGTACTGGATAACGATGCATTTGTTAGACATTCGATAAATGGATTAAACACAGTATGCCGTATTTGCCACCTAGAAGTGATTTTAAGCGACTTTAGCGTGTGGGGTAGATATTTATACCATTTTCGTCATTTTGAGGCAAATAGCATACTTTAAGAGGCTCTGAGAGGGTACCTACGAAAAAGTTTTGAACATAACATGCCGTATAAGGGGTCTAGAAACAATTCTAAGGCGAATTATGTGTTGGGTGGTAATTTTATATACTCCCAATGCTAATTGGTCTAAAAACACGCTTTATGACGTCCTGGTGATGTACTGTGAATTTGATATGATGTGATGGTCATGTTTTTTGCACTATTTGTGCTAAATATGCCAATGTAGCTCTAGATTAGCGTTACATTGTAACGGCCATGACATTGTTGTTGATCTAAAAAAACGCTCCTGTCAAACCAAAAAAATTTAGACATTTTGAGAGTGCATGATAACAATAATAATTATAATAAAAATTATAACTATAAAAAGTGCTAATTCAATACTTAGAATCAATGCTTTCGTTGCCTTAAAAAGCGGTATATAGACTTTTGAAAAATCCGTTAAAATAAGCATTTTACACTATTTTAAGTGATACATAAGCAGTATGAATCAAAGATAAAAACATGTACATAATAATATAAATAAAATTATAATAAATATTACAACCATAAATAAGACATTTCACATTTTGTCAAGGGGTGTGAATTTGGACTTGATACACTACCACTCTACCTCAGATTCTGGAATACAATCCTCAAGAGATGTATTTAAACCTTCTATGATTTTTTTCAATTCTTCTTCTCTCAGAATTACTGCATTTCCATCTTTCGTACTATTATTTACTGGCATATTAATCACTCCTTACATATATATTATAATGTGTAAATTTTATAAAAAATGCTTGAAAATAAAAAAAGGGCATAAGAGATCTAAAATATCCTTATCAAAAAAACAGTGGAAAAAGATTAATCGTTTTCCATTCAAAAGATAAGGAGGAAATAAAAATGGATGGATTTTTTGACAAGTATGGCCGAGTGATCATTATTGCAGTGGCCATATGTTTTGTGTTGCTATTTCTGACACCGATGCGAAATGTGGTTGGATCTAGCATTAATGGATTTGTAGGAAACTTTGCAAATAAAGTTGGAGATAGTCTGGGAACTGTGAAGATGCCAGATGGAAAAGGTATTGATGGGACATGGGAAACTCCAGATGGAATTGAGGTTGGGAAAGGTATTAAGATTGATGGAACATCCTATAGAATAATAAAGCAAACTGGAAACAATAAATTTTTAGTTTGTAGATATATGAATTTTAAAACAGTTCCTAGATTTAATGATAGTAAAAAAGGAAAAGATGATTACAATATTTATGAGGGTAGTGATATAGACAATTATTT
>ENA-OUOY01001343-OUOY01001343.1-human-gut-metagenome-genome-assembly--contig:-NODE-1343-length-14502-cov-3.506956_pt1 | contig 14502 bp, 10 predicted proteins | sample MGYA00237937_ERZ548767 | MGnify/ENA primary metagenome ERZ548767 (study PRJEB26490, sample SAMN05356887) | human gut metagenome | biome: terrestrial biome; feature: human-associated habitat; material... | reverse complement strand
GGAGCTTTACCTGCTCTTCTAAAAGAAGTGTCGCTAAGGAATGTCGAAGGGCATGTGCGCCATGATGCTTGTTCTTTATATTTACGTTGGCTTTAAGAAAATATTTCTTGGCTATCTGGGATATGACCGGTTGGTTTATGTGAGTATAGGGAGAACGTGCCAAGAGAAATATATATGATGACTGGGACTTTGGACGTCCATACCGTAGATATTCAATAATAGCATTGCCTATTTCCGGTAGAAGTGGCAGTTCTAATTCCTTATTTGTTTTATGCTGGATTAAACGTATGGCATTATCCTCCCACAATATATTTTCAAACTTTAAATTTGCTATATCAGAAGCCCTCAAACCAAGCATTGTGGCTAATAGAATAATTGAGTAATTACGTTTTCCTGTAGTCGTACTTCTATCCACAGAAGACACTATCTTTTTTATTTCTTCAGAAGTGTAAGCTGACGGTAGCTTAGGCTGTTTCTTATAATTATCTTTTGGAATAAATGCCGCTAAATCCATATCTATAATTTTGTGTTCATATAGATATCGGAAAAAGTTACGTAGAATATGGATGGATATACTTGCTACAGATTTATATTTAGTACCAATGGTATTAAGATATTTAATGATGTGGGTAATCTCAACTTGTTCTATGGAGGCTACTTTTGCAGATGTTAGAAAATCAAGGAAACGATGGAATATTTGTTTGTGATTGTAGATAGTGTGTCCGGACAAGCGTTCTTGACTTCGAGATAATATATATTGCATCATCAAACTGCCAATCTCTCCTTTCAATTCTACCGGAACTTTTCTTGGAATAACTTGGCCTGTAATGAGGTAATTTTTCAGGAGTAAGATAGCGGATAAAAATTTCTTGTCACCAGATTTTAATGAAGTTAAATCTTTAGAACCATAAAGAGAAGATAAAAAATCATCGCAGACTTTAGGGGTGAGGGAATGCAAATCATTGTTCTCCATGAACTGCCTTAATTGATTCCATTTCCATGCATAGCCTTCCAATGTACTATCTGTACGAGAAAAATCCTCTTTTAAGATTTTCAGCATAGAGGATGTGACTGCTTCAAAAGTTGTTGAGTGATCATTCATACGTCATTAATTTAAGTTGTGGCAATATCACCGCACTTAAATTAATGAAATTCTTATGTAAAGAAATAAATGATTATATTTTTATAATTACTTTTGTAGCTGTGATTTAGTTTAAGTCACTTTGCATAATAAATTTGTTGGCATAAGAAATGTTATGCAAACCTTTACATAACAATTCGAGGAGAAATTCCTGTAAGTGGTCGATGAGTGCCTGTTCAAGATCGGTTTCTTCGACGGTGTCTTTTGCTTTGAGTCCGAGGAATTCAAAGGTAAAGGGGTGTTTTATGATGTCGGCAGGCTGAGGGTTGTTGTTTTGAAGTGCGACAATGAGTTTTGAGGGATTGAGGCTCATGCCGCAACGCTCATATAGCCGGGTGGCGATCTGGCAGCGGAGTTCGCGGACGCTCCAGTTGCATTTGATGGCTTCGGTTTCGTAAAAGAGGCGTTTGAGGGGATCGGCGATGGGAAGAAGTTCCGCTATATGGGAGAAAGAAAGGTGAGCGATTAACTTTTCCGGCGGGAATATGAGCGTTTGGTTACCAACACTTTGCAATTCGTCCGACAATGTCGGACAAATCGGAGAAGGAGCTGAAAGGGGTTGCAATTTGTGCGACAGTGTCGCAGAAATGGCATTTAGTTGATCTGTAATAATATCCTTTATTTGCGGATAGGTGATATAGAATTGACGGGATAATTTGAAAAGGGTTTCGGTAAGCCCGCGGGTGTTTACTTGTTTTTCGAGTGTTTTGAGAAGATTAGTGCCGTATTGGGCCCGGTCCTCCCCTTTTTGCTCAAATTCGACGATGTAGAATCCGATGAGCCCGTTGCGGAGGGTGAGGTTGCGGTTGATGGCTTTGATGGCATTGGATTGCAATGCGATATGGGTTTGGGAGATGACGGAGGAAAGGTCGGGTAGTTTCATGATGTTACAGATTTTGTTACAAATATATGTTTTTTATGGATATGTCAAATCAGAGACAAAGTTCCAAAGGGCAGTAAAAGAACGGAATGAGAGGGTGCAATATCCGGGGAGGATGAGGTGGTAGAGGCCGGTGCGGATGTGGATGCGGGCGTGGAATTTTGCCGCCTTGCGGGAAAGGCGGCGGAGGTTTCGGGGGGATTGTTTTTTGAAATGCATGGGTGTTGGGAGTTAGGGGTGATTTTATTCGCATAATCCGTGGAACATGCTTATGCAACTGTAGCCCTCTTCCGGTTCAAAGAGGTCTAAGGTGGCGTTTTTACCGGAGACGTAACGGAATACGTCCTGAATGGTAGGGCTTTTTCTGTCGGAACAAGCCCACGCGAGGATATAGCCGGCACGGAAAAAGGTGGAGCCGCGGGAATTGTTTTGTTTCAGGGTTTGTTCTGCACTGAGAAGCCGCTCGACCATTGGCTTGTCGCGCATCAGCCGGAGTATTTCTATTTTGCGGCACATGATGCAGGGGAAACAACCTACGCGGGTAAAACCACGGTAGTAGAGCGGATTAGGCTTTTGACCGGCAGAGAGTATGCAGTCGATGACTTGCCGGGCTGTCCATGTGAATATGGGGCGCAGTACGGAAGCATCGTAATGCCGGCACCACTCGCGGACTTCTTTGGCCCGGTAGGATTCTTTTTTACCTCTTTTGTTTGGCTGGAAATAGCTTTGGAAATACATGCATTCAGGCAGCATTTTCGCTCTGGCATTGCTCTCTCCTGCCCGGATTCCCTGTATGATGATGCAACTTTCTTTCAGGGCGAGGATGTAGTCAATCATCGGTTTCATTTTTAATTCGGAGGTGCAAAAACGGGCGTTTGGTGACGGGAAACGCTTTTTCCAGACTGCCAGGGAGACGAAATCGTATTTTGATTTTAATGTAACGAGGTTTACGCTGAGGGCTTCGGTTGTCCGGCGAATGTGGGTGTAGGTGTCGGGATGTTCCCAACCGGTATCACAAAATACGGCGGTCACTTTGTCTGCTCCGTATTCTTTTATGGCGTTGATCAGGCAGGCCTGACTGTCTTTGCCTCCACTGTAACTGACTAATATTTTCATAGGATTCAGGATTAACGGGTGATGTACAGGAAGATTTCACGGTGGGTAATCTGGATGCCTCGGGCGAGGGCTTCGATCTGACGGAGGGCGGAGCGGGATTCGGTGAGGCGGCCGTTGCGGAAGTCGATGCCGGTGAGGATGCAGCCGAGGGTGTCGGCGGGGGTGTTGCCGGCATGGATGAGGATGCCGGAACGGTGAGGAACGTCACAGAGGTAGAGTTTTTGGAGACCATGACGGGGGCTGTCGTGGAATTTGAGCCGGTAGGCGGCAAAGGGGACGGCGGTATTGACGGTGTTGTGAAGGGTGTTTTCGGACGGATAGTATGGCGGTTCGAGTGTGCGGACGTAGAGCCGGGTCCGGTAGAGTATGGAGCCGATGGTCCGGTCGGTGTAAAATTCTTCGCGGACGAGGATGAGGGTGTTGAGGTTGTTGAGGTTGTTTTGCATGGCGTTAAGGGTTTAAAGGTTTGGGACGATAGTTTTTACAGGCTTTTTGTTTTGCTGAAACGGTGCGCTGTTTCTGGCCGTAGCAGCGGCCAACCTCCCGGTCGAGGATGTTGGGATCGATGAGGAAGTGGAAGCAGCGGCCACAGTAGTAGGTGCGTTTTTTCATGATCGGAAATGTTTACAGGGTTTGGAACGGGGTTTGACTTTCGCACACACATAGGCGCGGCGGTGTTCGCGATAAGTCCATCGACTTATTTGATATTTTGGTAAGAGCGTTGTTTTCATGTTGTTGAATAGTTTGAAATATATGATTGATTTTGTTGTGTAATTCGCAGGTGAGCCATACGGAGGCTGCAAAAGGTGACTTCCGGGGTTTGGCGGAAATGGCGGCAGAAGCAGTATTGAGGCGGTGGTGGTTTCATAGTTGCAGGTTTTAAGTGAGTTGTAAGATGTTGACACCGATTTCTTTGAGGCGTTCATATATGCAGTGCAATATGGCAGAGCAGCCGAGGCGGATGATGTCGCGGAAGGTGGCCGGAACGAAGGTGCAGTAGTCGTGACGAATGATCCGGCCGGCAAATTCGGTGCAGAGGGTGGTGAGATCATCAAAAACAAAGCGATCGACGGCAGCGGTAACGCTGCGGAGGACGCTGAGGGTGCGGGACAGTCCCCAAAGTTTACCCCGGACGAGGAGACGGGACGGGATGTCTTCGTATTTTTGGTATTCGGAGAGGAGGTTTTTGCAAAGGTATTTACAGAGGTAACGGGTGAGGTCGCGGACTTTGCGGACGCTGTGGACGTCGGTGCTGTTGGGGTTGCGCCAGCCGGAAGCGTGGCCGGCAATGTAGCGACGGCGGAGGGTTGTGGAATCGGCTTGGTTGATGTAACGGTTGTAGTAGTCGGTGAAGGTGTGAATTTCGGCGCTCATGCGGTCGGTGTAAGCATCGACGTAACCGAGTTTGTTCTGGATGTGGTTCCACTTTTCGCGGAGTTTGGCGGCATTGATGAAGATGTTTGTGAGGAGGTGGAAATGGATGTTTCCATTTTCCTGTTTTTCGGCCCTCCAGACGTAGTGGATCATGCCGTTTTGTTCGCGGAGTTCGGTGAGGAGCTGGTTGAACAGGCGGGATTTAATGACCTGATCGGAATGGCGCTGGGGGCTGCTGAGGGTAACGGTGATCAGGGAGATGCGGAATTTTACCCAGCGGCGGGTGTCGCGGTTGTAGGCCCGTTTTGTTTTGGAGAAGAAAAGGAGCCATTTGATGGCGGCCTGAATGCGGCGGGCCGCTTTGGGAGAGACGATGCCCTCCGGATCGTTTTGACGGGGACGGCGCCAGCGATAAGGTTTGGGGAAATCATCTTCACGACGGGGACGGGTTTCGAAGTATTGGTCGTAGATGGCGATTCCGTGGGGCTTTATGGATATGGAGGGGACGATGATCATGATTTTTGAGTTGTGGGATGATTAGATAAACCAATTGTGTGTCGCGGGTTGCCGGAGGGAGTGCGCTCTCCCCTCCTCCGGCTATGGGGTATCAAAAGAATTGGGGCGGCCGGCCGTCAAGGATCAGGTCGGCGATGTCGATGCCACGCTGATGTTCGTCGAGGGTGGCGGCACGCTCGATGCAGTCGGAAACGCGGAGCTGGCAACGGACGAGGCGGGTAACGGCTTTGGCCTTGAGGGTCCAGAAACGATATGATCCGGCATCGGGTATGGCATTGATGATGCGTCCGGAGAGCGGGAGAAAACGGTCGGGCGTGAAGTTGTATTTGCCACCGGTGGCGAGCCAAAGGAGCTTGGGGTATGTAAGGGAGCAAATAAGGGCCGTTTTTTCCTGACTTCGTCAATGCGTACCCCAAAACCCATCATTAAACAATGGTGCGATCCGTTGATGACGTTTCATAAGCATTGTTCTTGTTATAGTTTGCTTACTTTGAGGTAAAGTCACCTGTATCGTGACTATAGTCTGTGCAAGCGCCAGCACTTTATCTACACTCATGTTTATATTGGATAGCTTCAGTAGTCTCTCTAGCTCTTTGTAGACTTTAAGTGCCACAAAGCAGATGCACACGTGAGCTTCTATTCTCCTACGGGTAAAATGAAACATCGGCCTTATCTCTATTTTTGATTTTGATATCCGGAAAGCCCTCTCAACATGCCAGAGATTATGGTATGCGGCGTATACCTCGCTAACAGGAATATCCGTGTTTGTAAGATACCCTTTAAGACCGTCCCATTTCTCGTCCGCTTCAAGCTTATCATAATTTATGGAAACCTTTACGTCTCCTTCCATTTTTAAGAATTTGTTGTAACCACGCTTGTTAATGTTGTCTTTCGTAAGTGTTCCTCGGTTATAAGCCTTTTCCAAACGGCGTATTCCCTTTTCTCTGTTATAGGCGTCCTTGCGGGCACGGTCGTCGGTATATCCTACCAAGAGTCGCTGTCCGTTACCTTTGTCGTACTCTATCATTTGACAATTGACCTTCGGCTGTGCAAGAATCCACTCCTGTATTTTCTTGCTTTCATTCTTTATCTTTGCGCCGATAATATATTTGTAGCCATTACTCTCAAGGTCCGCTATATTATTGCCGTTCATAAGCCCGGAGTCGGCTACGACAATAAAATCATCAAGACTGTACTTCCTGACAAATTCAGTCACGACAGGTAACATTGTATGTCCTTCATATTTATTGCCCTCGTATATACAATATGCCAACGGGTAGCCTCCAATACTGACAAGCAGCCCTGGGATTATTTGCGGATTCTTGTGACGGCCTTCCTTGGAAAATCCGGTCTTACGCAAGTCGTCTTCATAATCGGCCTCAAAATAAAGGGTGGTTACATCATAAAAAAGAACGCCAATATGCCCATCTGGTATTTTACTGGTGTGCATAACGCTGATACCCTGGACAATTTCATGCTGATTGTCGCTAAGTTTGTCCAGATAGCGGTATATCTTTGACAAGCTGACATCTTCGTCAAAATGATTCTTCAGATATTCTACTGTGGCTGATTTGCTTACAGGATAAGCAAGACGTGCCTTGACAAGCTGCCGAAAAACAATGTCCTCAATTCGGTTAAAGCCAATATTATCAAATACACGATCGAGTATTAAATCAGCTCCGTTGATAGATATATTAGTGATACATGAAAGCATTTGTTCGGCACTTAGCAGTTCAGTCTCACATTTCTTGCGTTCATCACCGAAAAGGTCCAGACGTGGATGGCGGCGTTCTTCCTCCCTGTCAATCCAGACACGAGCTTTGACCAAAAGTCCATCGATCTCATCTGGACTTTTGGCGATGCCTATAGTTGCAAACTCCTTGTAAAAGCCGGAACTCTTTTCAGCGACAACAATGCTTACGGTACCAGACCGATTCTTTTTACGCTTAATGAACATAGAAAAATACGTTGCGTACCCCATTTTTGGGGTACGAAAAGTATATATAATTATTTATCAAGCAATTACAAAATCGATAATTTTATAGTGACGAAGTCAGGAAAAAGGGATCGGGTACGGTATCATTCGTCTGACCGATGGAATAAACCGCCGATTTGTCCAAAACTTCGGGCAAGTCAGCGGTTTTCTCTATATTCTGGTGTAGTTGAGCGATATTATTTTTCCCACCAGACTTTGGTGTTGATATCGTCAGGTCCTCCCAGCGATTTTACTGCGGCCTCGTAATTGGTTTTATTGGTTTGTTGGAGGGTGGCCGGATAGTTGAACCGTACGGGGACCATTTTGTTGTTATCCATGCCTGCTCCGGGTTTCATTTCCGGGAGACCTGTACGGCGGTATTCGAACCAGGCCTGATAATCACAGAAGAAAGCGGCCAGATGTTTTTGAAGTAGTATCCGTTCGAGTGTCCCGTCGTATGTGGCTTTGGGGTTGTCGAAATAGTCTCCGGGGACTACCCCTCCCCATTGTTCGATTATCGCTTCTACGGCTTTCCGGTAGTGGGGGGCTGCCTGGTCTGTGATCAGTCCCCGCCAGGCCATTTCAGCTTTGATGAATTCAACTTCGGCATAAGTCATAAAAAGCACTTTCATCGGTGCCGTACCTAATGTTGCATTAATATTGGAAGCATTGTAATCGAATCGTTCGGTGGCAGCAAATCCGCTCGGATAACCTTTATAACCGATCTTCTCCTGGCTACCGTCGTTTTTGGTGGCTTCATCCATAAAAATAGGAAGACGCGGATCGTTCAACTCCACCAGTGTATTTACAAAAAAGGAAGCCATCGCTTTATTGGAACGAAAATCTTCGAGCCGGCTAATGGGTGAGTCGTACGGCGAGATACCGGATATCGGCAATAAAGCTCCGTCTGCATTGTTTTCAAATACCGGATACTTTACCGGATTTCCGATCATCTCCGCTAATTTGGCCAGACTGTTCATCTCCGAACGTTTCGAAAGCCTCAGTAAACTTCGCATGTGCAGCGAATTGGCGAATTTTCTCCATTTCCTGACATCCCCGTCGTATAATAAATCGGTAGAAGATAAACTTTCGGATTCATCGAAAAGTGAATTTGCCGTTTCCAGATCACTTAATACCTGTTCGTAGACTTTTTGCTGGGTATCGAACTTCGGAGTTAAGATTCCTTCGTCTCCCCGGCAAGCTTCAGTCATCGGAACATCTCCGAAGCAGTCGGTCAGATTGGCATATACCCAGGCTCTCAAGGTCAAGGCTACCGCCTGATAATTTTTACTTTCTGCACCGACGGCCAATTCATACATTTCTTTGATATTGGTCAGCTGGAGATAATAAGTATTCCAGGTAGAATTTCCGGCATTCTGTAAATCCGCATAACGATGTACTCCGCCGGTAGTACTGGTGGTGACCATAAACTGCATCAAATGATGGGTAAAACTATGGGCCCGGTTATAATTGAAATTGGCTAAATCGTAAAGGGTGGGCGTCATCAGAGTCGAAGGGTCGATTTTTTCCAGTCGGTTGGGATCGGTATTGATCTCGTCGAAGTTTTGGGTACAAGCAGTCCATCCGGTTGCCAATAGCAATAGGCCTATTATTTTTTTTCGTAACATAAATCTATTTTTAAAATATTAACGAACGATGATCAGAATTTCAGTGTCAGATTAAAGCCCATGGTTCGGGTAGAAGGTAATTGTCCCATTTCCGAACCCGGAACGATGGTACCGTTATTCAGGGTTGCGACTTCCGGATCGTATACCGGGAAATCTTTTGTCCACATGGCCAGATTACGCCCGTACAAGGCGAGGGTCAGGCGTTCGATACCGATCTTATTCAACCCCGCCGAGGGAATCGTATATTCGATACGGGCTTCCCGGAGCTTCAGGAAAGAAGCGTCGAAAGAGTTGGTCTCTACATTGGCACGCCTCCAATAATCGGCGTAGTATTTGGATACAGAGATCGGTACATTGTTGGGTACATACTGCCCCCGTTCATCCAGCATCACACCTTCACCGACGACTTCAAAATTGGGGTTTTCCCGGTATTTCAGGGTATGTTTCAATGTTCCGTGTTCGGTCATTTTATGGTGAGTCTGGGAATAAACGATACCTCCCCATTGACCGTCGAACAATATGCTTACCCGGAAATTTTTGTAAGAAAACTCGTTCGAGAAACCGGCTTTCCAGGCGGGATAGGCATTCCCTACATATTCGAATTCGGTTGTCCGGGCCGTGATCCCGTCTTTCCAAACAACTTGTCCGTCAGGGGCCCGTTTTAGTTTATAACCGTAAATATCACCGATAGAACCACCTACTTTTGCAATCAGGGCACAATTAGTACCTCCTGTATAAGCAATGGTCTGTCCATCGGTCAAACCGGCTGCCAGGGACAATACCTTGTTGTAATTTTTCGCCCAGGTAAAAGTTGAATTCCAAGTGAAATTTTTTGTTTTTACCGGGGTTCCGTCCAGTTGTAGTTCGATACCGCGGTTACGCACTTTCCCGGAGTTCATCGTTGCTTTGGTATAACCGGTCGTTTGATCCATCGGTACGTCGAGAATCTGATTCCGGGTGATATTGTTATAAAAAGCCAGATCCAGTCCGAAACGCTGCTTGAACATCCGCCAATCCAGTCCGACCTCTATGCTATTGGAGATTTCAGGTTTGAATCTGGCATTGTAAAGCGTGGGAGATACGGAAGCCGATCCCGGAAAGGCAGAGGTATTATAATATTTGGCTGTTTTATAGGGATCGGTATCATTTCCTACCTGTGCCCAGGAAGCTCTCAACTTGGCAAACGATATTTGTTCGGGTAGGCGGAGTAGGTCTGAAAGTATAAAACTCGTACTCACAGAAGGATAGAAAAAAGAGTTGTTGCCGGAGGGGAGTGTACTCGACCAGTCGTTCCGTCCGGTTACATCCAGAAAGATCTTATTGGCATAAGATAAGGTGGCTGTGCCGTACACACTATTTACCCGTTTGTTTCTTTCCGTAAAGGTGGTGATCGGGGCAGCGACTCCGTTACTCAGTTTATAAACTCCCGGAGTGATCAGGTCTTTTACGTAAGCCTGTTGCATTTTGTATTTATTGTCCATCCGGTTGGCTCCTACCGATACACTCAGATTGAAACTGTTGCTCAATTGGTTCCGGTAGGTAAGTAGAACGTCCGTATTGTTTTCGTAGCTGAATACATCTTGTTGCTGGTAATATCCTTTGGGGAAATTCTTCAGACCATAAGGACGGATCATTTCGCGGGTATCGAAACTCAGGTCGATACCGGAACGGATCATCAATTCCCATTTCGGTGAAAATTCATAGATGATCGAACCGGTTGCGACAACACCGTGTTTTTCCATCGGATTCAGACATTCGTAGGCGATAACGTAAGGATTGTCCAACCAGGGACTGAACGGACGCAATATTTCCCGTCCTTCTTTCCCTTTCACCCAGCGTTGTTGGTACCAGCGTACATCGACGCTCGGATTGGTCAGGATCATAAAATAAGGGATAGAGGAGTTGTTATATCCCGTTGCCGGCAGATTATCGCTTTGCCGTTTGACATAATTGACCTTGGCGGAAACTCTTAACTTATCGGTTACCTGGTTTTGGAAGGAGCCCGATACGGCGATCCGGTTAAAACCCGTGTTCGGCATGATCCACTCATTTTTGGTATAAGTAAGCGATAGGCGAACGGCACTTTTTTCCGACGAACCGTCGATCGCAATACTGTTGACGAGTGTATAACCTGTCTGCCAGAATGCTTTACGATGATTTCTCTTCACCCATGGGGTACGGACCGTACCCATCTGTTGGGTTTCGGGGTCGTATTGATAATAGAGCGAACCGTCCAGTTTAGGCCCGAACGAAAGAGCTACATTGCCTGAAGCGGCTCCGTCTTCAGAATCTCCGTAAGAGTAATACAGTTTGCCCGAAGCATTGGTCTTTAAATCACCTTGACCGTATTCTTCCTGAAATTCAGGCCAGTGTAATACCCGGTCGAAACTGGAGTTGGAATTAAAAGTCACTCCCAGGTATTTTTTCTTTTTATTCACGCCTGATTTCGTCGTCACGAGCATCACCCCATTGGCTGCCCGGCTTCCGTATAAAGCAGCTGCGGTAGCTCCTTTCAGCACCTGGATACTGGCGATATCATCCGGATTGATATCGGCTATGCCATTCCCGTAATCTACCGGTACGTCACCACCACCTCCGGCTCCGTAGGAGTTCGAGCCATCACCTGTCATCTGACTGTTTAAAGGCACTCCGTCCAATACGATCAAGGCATTGTTGCCGTCGATATTCAGAGAAGCATCCCCGCGTAAAGTAATCCGGGCGGAGGAGATCGGACCGGAAGAAGTCGACAGGATATTTGCTCCGGCTACTTTTCCGACCAATGCAGAAGCCCAGTTGGTCGGTGTCGCATCGGACATCATCTTTTCAGTAACGGTTTGGGTGGAATAGCCCAGGCCTTTTTCTTCTCTCTTAATCCCTAAAGCTGTGACTACTACGCCTTCCAGTTCTTGCCGTTCTTCTTCCAGGGTAACATCGATCACTGTTTTGCCGTTCCATTTCAATTCCTGTGTTTTAAAGCCTAAAAAGCTGAAAACGAGCACTGCATCTTTATCTGCTTGCCCCATAAATAAAGAATAAGTTCCGTCATTTTGTGTTACCACTCCCAGCGTTGTTCCTTTTATCAGGACGGCTACCCCGGGCATCGGACTTCCCTGTACATCTTTAACGGTGCCCGATAACACCATATCTTGCCCGAAACCTAACTTACAGGCAAGACATAAGACCCATAAAGTCGTAAAAATTCGTTTTGTCATACTGATTTTACACCTACTTTTCATAGTAATTTTAATTATTTTTTACAGGTGTAAAAGTATATTCAAGAAAAAACGGAATCATTACAAAAAAGTGAAGATTCCGTTAACCCGTCACGACTCAACTATTTTTTATCCTCTCATTGATCAGATCGCGGTATTCCCAGTAAGCTTGTTCCAATAACGGCATTTTTTCAGCGAAGAAAGCATATATTTTATCCCAGTCCGCGGGATGGTATAGATTGACATCTTTCAATTCGAAATAAATCACACTTAACGGGCGTTCGCCCATGCCGAGGTAATCTTCGTCCCAATGCAGATCCTCCCCGCAATCCGCTGCCATGAGTTTCCGGTAAGACTGAAAGCATTCGTAGATTTCGTATCTTCTCAAATCGTTTTTATGGTCGATTTGGAACAATACCAGAGCTTTTTGTTCATCGGCATAAAATTTGAGTTGGGTAGACTTGATTTTAACTCCTGTCAACACCCATTTCCGGTAAATCTTATGTTTGGAACAATAGCGTTTAAATCCATTCCAAAAATTGATTTTAAGCTCTTTTGCTTCCTCCTTCGACCACATAATCGTTGAAAATTGAATATAAAAAAATGAAAATAATTATCTTTGCAAAGATAGAATTAATTGGGCGAAAGTTTATAACGTCTATGCCTTAGTTTAATTGCTTATGTTAGAACTAAAATACGATTATCACAGTATAGAGGCCGGATGTGACGAAGCCGGGAGGGGATGTCTGGCAGGTCCTGTTTTTGCTGCTGCCGTAATCCTGCCGGATAATTTTTCCGACGAATTGCTCAATGACTCTAAGCAGCTTTCGGAAAAACAACGGGCCGGGCTCCGTCCGGTCATCGAACGGGAAGCTTTGGCTTGGGCTGTGGCTAGTGTCGATAATCACGAAATCGACAAGATCAATATTCTGAATGCTTCTATTCTGGCGATGCACCGGGCTTTAGACCAATTGAAAGTACGCCCCGGACACATCATTGTCGACGGTAACCGTTTTAAAAAATACAGAGATATTCCTCACCTTTGTATTGTTAAAGGTGACGGTAAATATATGTCCATAGCAGCGGCTTCCGTGCTTGCAAAAACTCACCGGGACGAATATATGGAAAACCTTCATGCTCTTTTTCCCGTTTACAATTGGAAAAAAAACAAGGGGTATCCGACACAGGAACACCGGAAAGGAATCGAACAGGCTGGAGTTACGGAATTTCATCGTACCAGTTTTACTTTATTGGACTCACAGTTAAAAATTCAATTTTAAAATAAGAACCTATGCATTAAAACTTGCTCCCTTCTTTTGTATTTAGTTTATTGCTTTTAGCCTTTACCTTTTAAACTTTTACTTTTTATATGGCTTTCATCAATTCGATATTAAGTATTTTCACCCAGAAACGGTTGGCACAGATTGACTTTTTCAAAGCCAATCCGATAAAAGTACAACGGGATACGTTACAGGAATTATTAACTCTGGCAGCAAACACCGAATATGGTCGGAAATATCACTTCAACACTATTTTGACTGCCGAACAATACCGGGAACGTTTGCCGATCGTCCATTATGAAGACATCCGGGATCTGGTCCTGCGGACTATGGAAGGGCAGAATAATTTGCTTTGGCCCGAAGAGATCAAATGGTTCGCCAAGTCGTCGGGGACTACCGATGCCAAAAGTAAGTTCATCCCGGTAAGTCCTTCTGTACTTGAAAATTGTCATTTCAGAGGGGGAAAAGATGTCATCGCTATTTTTAACAGGCTCTATCCGGAAGCACAGGTATTTAGTGGAAAGACTCTGGCTTTGGGGGGGAGTAGCGAGGTTTCTAAAAGTAATAGCCATTGCCAGTACGGTGATTTGTCGGCCATTATGATTTCTAATACCCCTTTTTGGGCCAATATGATGAAAACCCCCGATTCATCTATCATGCTGATGAGCAATTGGGAGGAGAAAATCGAGAAGATATGTGAGACGACGATCAAAGAAGATGTCCGTTGCCTGGCAGGAGTTCCTTCCTGGTTTCTGACGGTCATTCATAAAATTTTAGAAAAAACAGGAAAAAGCAACCTGCATGAAGTGTGGCCTAACCTGGAGTTGTTTATTCATGGTGGGATTAGTTTTATTCCTTACCGGGAACAATACAAACGTCTTCTGCCCGATCCTAAGATGAAGTATCTGGAAACCTACAACGCTTCGGAAGGTTTCTTCGGTTTACAGGATGATCCGGAAGATGCTTCTATGTTGCTGATGTTGGACTATGGGGTTTACTATGAATTTCTCCCTATGAGTGAGCTCGGTAAAACCAAACCCCGGACTTTATTATTGGAAGAAGTGGAAACCGGGGTCAATTATGCGCTTATCATTACGACCAATGGAGGGTTATGGCGTTATATGATCGGAGATACCATTCAATTTACTTCGGTTAAACCGTATAAGTTCAGGATTACCGGTCGCACAAAATTGTTTATCAATGCTTTTGGAGAGGAACTGATCATCGATAATGCAACAGAGGCGCTCAAACGGGCATGTGCAGAGACCGGCGCAGATGTTTACGAATTTACTGCGGCTCCTGTCTTTATGGAAGAAGGGAAAAAAGGCGCTCACGAATGGTTGATCGAGTTCAATACACCCTGTCTCTTATACACATCTG
>ENA-OUOY01001336-OUOY01001336.1-human-gut-metagenome-genome-assembly--contig:-NODE-1336-length-14549-cov-6.480337_pt1 | contig 14549 bp, 9 predicted proteins | sample MGYA00237937_ERZ548767 | MGnify/ENA primary metagenome ERZ548767 (study PRJEB26490, sample SAMN05356887) | human gut metagenome | biome: terrestrial biome; feature: human-associated habitat; material... | reverse complement strand
ACAAGTTGAGATAATAACAAAGATGATATTTGAACTTTGTTATATAGAAGCAATATAACTAAATAATAGCTGCATCTTATCCCGACGCGAGACGCGTCGCCCCCATTAGAGCTTGCGTTTCGGGTTAAGGGAGCAGCATTATGTAATGTGTTACGGTTGCGTTTAGACTTACTGTGTTACCTTGTGTTTTGCCACATAGCAATGTGTTTTTATGGCATAGGGAGAGCGAATTTCGGGCATAGGGAGAGCGGACTTTCTGTTGCTCCGACACTTTTTTCGGACTCCCTATACCGTAATTATCTGCTGTCACCCATCACAACACGCCTGCACATACGATGGGGTGCAGACAGTGCAAATGAGCTGACGCCGTAGCGCTACAAATAGTAACGCTACGGCGTCAGCCCATTAATATATTAGCCCATTGTCACATTAGCACATGCTCAATCGCGCGCCCCCTTCAGCACCTCGGCGCATCTTTCCATCAGCCATTTCGGGGTGGAAGTGGCGCCACAAATGCCCACACTGCGTGCACCCTCAAACCACTCGGGGCGTATGGCCTCGGGAGTGTCTACAAGATAAGTGCGCGGGTTCACCTTGCGACAAGCCTCGTGCAGCACACGTCCGTTAGAACTTTTGAGACCGCACACAAACACTATCACGTCGTGGCGTGAGGCAAAGGCGCGAATGTTTGGCAAGCGGTTGGCCACCTGGCGGCAAATGGTGTCGAAGTAGCGAAAATCTTCAACCCGTTCCATGTGCACTGTAATATAGTCCACAATCTGCCGGAACACCTCAAGCGGTTTGGTAGTTTGAGAGAACAAAGCCACGGGACGCGAAAAATCTATCTGCGCCGCCTCCTCCACACTCTCTATCACCAGCGCCTCGCCATTAGTCTGTCCCACGAGACCAAGCACCTCGGCATGTCCGCGTTTACCGTAGATAACGATTTGCGGGTGCGGATTTTCGGTATACACCTTTTTGATACGCCGTTGCAGTTGCAGCACCACCGGACAGGTGGCATCTATGATGCAGATGCCACGCTCACGTGCCAGTTCGTAGGTGGCGGGCGGCTCGCCGTGTGCACGCAGCAGCACCTTAGTGCCTTGTGGCAGGTGGTTGAGCGCCTCGTGGTCGATGGTTTGCAAACCGGCCTTTCGCAATCGCTCGCATTCGCTGCCATTATGCACAATATCGCCCAAGCAGCAGAGTGTTGCCGACTGGGCCAATTCTTCTTCGGCCTTGCGTATAGCCGTTGTTACACCGAAGCAAAATCCTGATGATTCATCTATCTCTATGTGCATGGAGGGGGTATGGGGTTATGAGGTTATGGGGTTAGGGGGTTATGGGGTTAAAAAGTTACTTTTATCTTTCTGAGCTATGCCTCGACCGTACATCTGCGAGCGCAGCCGCTACGGCGTCAGCCCATTGTGGCATATTGCCATATTATTATATAACCGAAGTCAATCACTTACTCAAGTTCCTGATTAAACAAGTGCGGGCTGAAGGCCCAATGGAGCACATAGCCCAGGGCAAGCGAAGCGACACCCTGGGTATCGCGTGTTGGAGCAGTCGCGCCCTGTAAGGGCAAAAGCTTTAAGCCATGCCGCAATTGTTGCACAAGATATACATACACTTCAGCCCGCCTTGGCCAAATCCGCAGCCTTTCACTTAAAGTCCACCGGTATTGTAATCTTAACAGGTGTAGGGTCGCCCTTGTCATCTGTGCCAGGTTTCCATTTAGGCATACGTTTTAGCGCGTCCATGGCAGCCTTGTATATTTTAGCGTCAAAGGCATTCTTCACCTCAAGGTCGGTAGTATGGCCCTTTTCGTCCACAATAAAGCAAATCGTGACAGAGCCCTTTTCATTGCGGTCAATACACTCCTGCGGATAAACGATGTGCTGGTCGAGCCAGCGCATAAAGGCACGCAGTCCGCCCGGAAACTCAGGCATCTGCGACACCTGTTCGGTAGGCACAATCTTCTCCTTGGCTATGGGCAGCGACTTGTCGTGAATGCCCGTAGTGTCCACAATCGGTGTGGTAATAACCTGCTGCTCGGGGTCGTAGTCTATGGGGCCGTCCTGTCCGATAGTTTCGAGCGGAGGCAGTCCGTCAACAATCTTTGGCCTTGCCGACTTGGCACCCGGTGCCGTGCGCACCGTAGGAGCTTGGCGCGCTGTGGCCAGAAACTTCACCTTGTAGCCCTCCTTCAGTTCGGCAGGCTTTTTGGCAAAAGCGTCCTCGGCCTCCTTCATGCCGCGCACAGCCATTATGTGTGCATAGAGGGCCAGCGACCCCTGCGCACCCAGCAAGGCGCCCAAGGTGCCGAGCACAATGATGAGCACACGCCGGTAGCGGGCGCCCGTCTGCTCGCGCAGCTTGTAGGCGCCATACGCTTTGTTGCGGCCTTCAAACACCATGTCGCACCATTCCTTTGAATATATGTCTGACGAATGCACTGTTGTTGCCTCCTATTCGTTATTGTTCAGTCGGCGAAGTTACTGAAATCTGCGCGCAACGCAAAACGATAGATTAAAAGACTTGTGCCGCGTAATGATAATATGTATTAAAATGCCTGCGCTACCCCAGGTGCGCACTCCCAACTGCACCCTGCGTAATGGGGGTGTTTGTCCATGTTTTGCCTATGCCATGGGGATTTTGCCACCAATGCCCATTGCCAACAGTCATATTTGGGTTTGACGGGAATGTAAGATGTTACGGAGTTTGTCTGCATTCTCCGTAACTTTTTACACAGAACATTCTTTTTTCTCAATTAGTATCGTACCTTTGCATACAAAACAGGTTTCGACATGAATAAAGGCTCAATCATTGATACACTGCAACAACAAGGTGGGTTCATAACCACTGGCGAAGTGAAAAGCCGTGGTGAATATGAGCAACTCCGTCACGCTGCAGAAGAGGGGAATTTGGTGCGAATCAGAAAAGGGGTCTATGCAGAAACGTCCGCCTTGGCAAATAATATGATAGATGTTGAGCGGATCGTTCCTCGCGGAGTGCTTTGCCTATATAGCGCATTTTCCCATCATGGACTGTCTACGCAAGTTCCCTCGTCAACTTGCATCGCCATTGATGCCAGGCGCAAAGTTCGTCTGCCTGACTATCCAATCATAGACCTTTACTATTGGAAGAAAGAATATTTGGAGTTTGGCATCATGCAAAAGGAGATATCGGGATATGATGTGCTTATTACAGACCTGGAACGGACAGTTTGCGATGCTGTGAAATACAGAAACAAGATAGGGCTTGATGTCTGTGGCGAAGTTATAGACAGCTATCTGAAAAAAGATAATCGTAATATCTCACTCCTGCATGAGTATGCACAGATATTGAGAGTTAAAAACATATTGACTACATATTTGGAGACAAGATTGTGACAAAGAATATAGGGCGGTCTATTAAGACACGTTTGCTTAACCTTGCCAAAGAGGAGAAGCAAGAGTATATGAAGGTGCTGGTTAGATATTTGCATGAGCGCTTGCTGTTCCGCATATCTGCAAGTCCTTACAAAAGTAATTTCCTGCTGAAAGGCAGTTCTTTATTGTTTGCATTGGATGGTTTCAAAGCTCGTCCAACAATCGACATCGACCTGTTAGGGGAGTGCATCAGTAATGAGAGGGAAAGCTTGAAAGAAACGTTCGAGAAAATTTGCAACATAGAATGTGAAGATGATGGCGTTACTTATGATGCAACTTCGCTTGAATTAGAACCGATTGCCGTTGAAAAGAAATATCCAGGCACTTGTGTAAAAGTGGTGGCTCACTTAGATACGATTGTGCAACAGATATCTGTTGATATAGGCTTTGGCGATGTGGTAACGCCTTACCCGCTTTCTTTGGATTATCCGTTGCTGCTGCCCAATGTTCCAGCTGTGGAACTATACGCTTATTCTTTGGAAACATTAATAGCGGAGAAATTTCACGCAATGGTCGACCGTGACGAAAGCAATAGTCGCATGAAAGATTTCTTTGATGTGTATCAGTTGTTTGCCAACCATATAATAGACCGAGAACTACTGTCGGAAGCCATTGTCTGTACATTCAAAAACAGAAATACCCCTTACAGAGCAAACCTTATGCTTTTTAGTGATAAGTTCGCTACAGATACGACACGCAATGCTTTGTGGAAGGCTTTCTTAAAGAAGATACGTTGGAAGGAGCGGCTTGAATTCTCTGTTGTAATGAAGTGCATTAAAGAGAACCTGCAAGAGTATTGGAGTGAAGCAATACTTGGATAAGTCATAAGATGCAAAAGGCAAATAAATAAGGCTACTTGCCTATGCAATGTGGCTTTTTTATTGATGTTTGCCTATGCAATAGGAATAAATTGCCCTTGTTTTGCCTATGCAATGTGACATTTTTATCAATGTTTGCCTATGCAATAGGAACAATTTACCCTTGTTTTGCCTATGCAATGTGATATTTTTATTGCTGTTTGCCTATGCAATAGGAATAAATTGCTCTTATTTTGCCTATGCATTGTGACATTTTTACAGGCAGGGCGGCCGCCCCAGCCTCAGCTTATGTGAAAAACCACGGCGCCAGCCTTATGTTACTTATGTAGCTTATGTACTTATGTCTCCCGCGGTAAGCGGCACAAGGGCGAACTGCCCTTAAAAACACAGAACAAAGTTTATTACTCCAAATGTCGGATAATATATATTCCTGATCAGTTCACTATAATTGATTTGGGTGGCGCATTGACGAAGTCGGGTGATACGTTGCTGTCCGGCCAAACGCCTAAGCATCACATAGTAATGCTTAGGCGTTTGGCCGGACAGCAATATATCGTTATATACAACTTGAAAAACATCAATATAGCTACGGCGTCAGCCATCATCTGCACATCAGCATGCCTCGTGTGCTTTGCGCGCCTTATTTATTCTTTCGTCTCACATTAAACTTGATGCCCCCAGCCTTGCCAGCGTGGTACGCCATGTCGCCTTTTCCGTCGTGCGTCAGTTTGTACACTTTGAGCATTTCACCCTCGGCAAACAAGTCGCAGCAAAACGTATCTCCCACGCTGAGTTGCGCGTTACGGCTCCTCGTCACCTCAAACATATTGTTGCCCATACACCGGAACGTACAGCTGCGGTCGGGCAGCCAGCGCACTATCACCTCGTCGCCAGCCAGCAGTTCATTAGACAAGCACGCTTTGCTGAAAAACATTTCGCTCTGCGATGCAATCGTATGTCCCCCTTTTACAGAAATACCCCCCGGTTGCAAAAATCTGCAAAATCGTCAAATCCCAAGAAATTAGCAATCACGTTTAGCGTATTTTTGCTGGGTTTGCTTTCCTGGTCGTGAATATACCCCCACATGCGTTTGAGTGTGGTAGTACTGATATATTCGTGGCATTCGGCAAGCAGCAGTTCGCTCAGATACGCAAAGTCGTGGTTGCGTTTCATTTTAAGCCCGGTCCTTTCCTCTAAGGCATGTAGCAGTTTATCTTTCATTTTAGCAAAAATTCAGTGTCTCTATGGGTCGAAAAAGTAGGAAGCTCTCCCGTACCCATTGTTTGGCGGCGTGTTTCTCACCCATTTGTTATGCAAAAGTAGCAATTTGTGCGCACAAAAAAGCATACGAGTCTCAAATAGGATAAAAAGGACAATATAGGATAAGATGGAAGTGTCGTATATTTGCGAACAGATATAGGAGTTGATAAAAGCTGTTATATCATTTCCTCAAAAATACTAAATACTATAACCATATAAAAACAAAAGTACTATGGACGTAAATGTTATTCAGTTCCTTCATCCAGGTGGAGAGCATGGCATTGATGACAGGAAAAAGATGATTAAGTACTGGAATCATGGACCACACAAACGTAAGTTTTTGAAAGCGCGAGGTCAGTATGTGATCGATGTTGCTCTTGGCACTCTTTCAGAACAGGTGCCACTCCTGTTTTGGGGTGAGTGGGAACCCAACTCTCACGTTGTAGAAACATTTAGCCCCGCCAATAAGTTATGCCCTCGCTATCTGCATGAACCTTATTTGCCATCAAGCAAGAAGTCTGCCGTGTTGTCACCTGTTTCTACTTCGTCTCCATGCATTGGTGATTGTAGTGAAACCAAGAAAAAGCCAAAGGGTGGTTGTATAACAGATTGGAACAACGATTGCTGCCAAAATACCGATCCTTTCGTTTTTGGCGAAGCGTTCATCTATAGCCTTTGTCAGCAGTGGAAAAAGGATAAAAAAGGTAGCTTGCATACGACCTATCTGAGTCGATTGCCTATTGGTAGTCTGATCCTTTTTGGTTCGAAAGTGACGCTTGATACGGGAGGTACTAAAGAAGATGCTTTTGCCCTTGATACCGTTTTTGTGGTAGGCGACAGTCGTCCGTATACCATCAAGAATTACAAGACAGATTTGGCAGGCTTCATTCCCAAGGACTACGGCTATATTATGGGCTTTGATCATGCACGAGGTGCAGGAGTAAACATGAACATAAGATGCTACAAGGGTGCCACACCATCTAATCCAGTGAATGGCATGTATAGTTTCTCACCTTGCCAAGTGGCTGACCCCAAAGGAGGCAAGCCTTTCCACAAGGTAATGATCAAAAAAATAGATGGTTTGAACGATTATATCAACGTGAAAGTGACGCAAGGTTCAAAGGGCAGTATCGCCGTACCCGATAGCGAAGCCCATAAGGTGTGGACACGAATATGTGAAATCGTTGAGAATCAAGGCTGTCGGCGAGGGGTTAATTTCCAATATTGATTTGCTGATAGTCAAACATTAATCAACTATTTGTTTATGCTGTGTTATTTAACTCCTCGCGAGGATCTTCTTAAGCCGGTTAAAGAAGTTGAAGGAACGTCGCATGCAGATGATGAAAAGTACGTTTATCGCTATGTACCTTTATACTCTCTGCTAAGTTCTAATACAGAACGCGACAAACTCTATATGAAGCGATTGGACAAGTGGAATGATCCTTTTGAGAGAAAAGCTCTTACTGCCAATTATTATTGTAAGGGGCAAAAACATGCCTTTCATCATCCTTTGGCCAACAATGTGTATGGAATTTGTTTTACAGAGAATTACAATTGTGAGGCTCAATGGTACTATTATGGTCAAAAAGAGCCTCTTGTCTTGATTTCAGTAAAGTTAGAAAAACTTCTTGATGCTTTGGAAAAAAGTGAGGAGAATTTCTACATTGGTCGTGTAGACTATTGTGTACAAAACGAAATTCAAAAGGAAATCGCGCAATGTGTCTTAGCTGGTTTGGAGACATTCCAAAAGGATCGTTCTACAGATTTTACGCCTGATGAATGCAAGACTCTATTAAGACCTTTATTCTTCAAACGCTTACCTTTTGTATACGAACGAGAAATCAGAATCCTTAAGGTTGGAAACTCTGCCGAAAATGATAAAGATGTAGAGAATATTCTTCTCAAGGAGAGCTTCATGAATCTGATAGGAAAGGTTACCATTTCTCCTTTCGTACCAGAAAAAATTGATAGCATACAGAAATTACAAAAGGAACTATTACTTAAAGAAGGCTTTGCTAAGCAACAGATTAATATTTCTCAGCTACATGCAGATCAAAAACCTTCAAATATTTATTTGGAAAACTATAGAATTAAAATCAAATGACAAACAATATGAAGAATAATAGATACTCAATAAGCATACGCCATGCGTTGATGCTTTTAGTGCTCCTATTGGGATTTCCGTATTTTGGGTATGCAGAATATGATATTTGGGAAGATGTTGATGAGGATGGCCTTCATTATCAAATAAATGTCACTCAAGGATATGCCGAGTGTTATGGTTATGGAGTATCTGGAAATATAGTAATTCCAAGTTCTATATTTTATAAGACTAGGAATAAATATTATCCAGTGACTCAAATCGGACGTTTTCAAGGTGACAGTATTACTTCTATCACTATTCCCGAAAGTGTAACTACAATATGTTCGTCAGCTTTTTGGGGATGTAGCGGTTTGACATCGATCGAGATTCCTAATAGCGTGACTACGATAGGTAGCAACGCCTTTTATGGTTGTAGCGGTTTGACTTCGATTAAGATACCTAATGGTGTGGCTTCAATAGGTGACTATGCCTTTTATGGCTGTAGCGGTTTGACTTCAATCGAAATTCCTAATAGCGTGACTTCGATAGCTGATGGGACTGCTCTTATGGGTTGTTCTCGTCTTTATTCAATAAAATTACCAAAGTGTTTTCCGGGTATATATACAAAATGGGGATCAGATAACTTAGATGGAACGAACGTGTATTATCTTGCAGGAGAATATGAACAAAAGTCGAGCGATTTCCCCAACCTGCTCTTAAGAGACGACACTGAAAATCACAAGAGACTGTGGGATGGAGCAAAAATTATAAAGACGAGTTTGACTGACAGTTTGGAATTGGCAAATTACTTGTCTGGTTTGACTATCACGAACCCTCAGGTGCTTATTGTACCTACAGGGTGTTATGACTATGTAGTAGAGAGCGTTGCACAAGAAATGGAGGGACTTTCTATAATAGAAGACCAGAATATGCAGTTCTCTATAACCTCATGGGAAGATGACTTGTGGAAACTTGCCAAGGGTGCATACGCTCAACTGAATGAAATTACACAGTTGAGTTCTTTCACGTCTTTAAAAACAGACTTGCAAAATCGTATAAAAGACATGCTACGAGACTGCACTACCTTGCAGAAAGACCGAGAAAAGAAGGGGAATTTTTCGCGTTACAATGTAACCTACACATGCTTGTCACTATACAACGAGAATTTATGTTTAATGCTTCCGTTGTTGCTTAAAGCGCAAGAATTGCATGGAGAGGAAGAACTTCTATACATTGACGAGAAAGTGTATTCAGACTTTAACACGGTATATCAAGATGCGTTTAACTGTATTAAAGAGCATCCTTTGTTAATTACTAAGCAGGAAATCAAAAAAATGCAGATGTCATACGATGCAGCATTGGCAGCTTGTAATGGAATTAGAAATTTCTATTCTGATTTAAGAAATCTCCTGCAGTTGGCTGATTCACTGAAAAATAATGAATGGTATGTAAAGGTGCCCGATTCACAAAAAACTGCTTTAGATCAAGCTATAGAGGACGCACAAACCATTGTGGATGAGGGAGAGTATGATGCCAGTTTGCAACCGATAAAAACTACGTTGCAAAATGTATATGATGGTGTATTGGCTTGGAACCGTTTGAATAATCTCCTGCAGTTGGTAGATACGTTGAAAAAGGTCGTTTGGTATGATAAAGTGGCTGACGCGCAAAAAACAGCTTTAGACCAGGCTGTAGGGAATGTACAGACCATTATTAATGAACAAAATTACGAAGGTAATTGGGTGCAAGCTGAAACTTCGTTGCAAAGTGCATATCAAAGTGCGATAATATCTGGTTTTCAAGAACTGGTTAGTCAAGTTAAATCATATACAGAAACTGATATTGCCAACATATATCCTTATCTGGATGGCAAAAAGGTACTGAATGAAGTCATGGCACAGGCCATGGCCGAATTGAACACGGATAATTATAGCAGTATGCTACAAATTGCGGATAGCTTGCAGGCTGCATACGACAATGTCAAAATCGAAGCTGAAAAGTACAATGCAGAACTGCAAAGTGCCAAGCAGAATGCCAATCAGCTTGTAACCGATGCCATTACACTGCAGAATGAAACCTATAAGGATATTTACGCCTACTTGGATGCTGATACGCGTAATGCGTTTAATGGTTCAATAGAAACGACAGAGCAAAAGGTTGCGGGTTACGATAAAAATGAGATTGTGCAAGCTACTAATAGCTTGCAGACTGCATACGACAATGTCAAAATCGAAACGGAAAAGTACAATACAGAACTGCAAAGTGCCAAGCAAAATGCCAATCAGCTTTTAACCAATGCGCATACGTTGCAGAATGAAACCTATAAGGACATTTATATCTATTTGGATGCAAACAATCGTAGTACGTTAGATAATGCAATAAAAACGACAGAGCAAGAGATTGCGGGTTATGATAAAAATGCGATTATGCAAGCAGTAGATAACTTGGAAAAGGCATATAAAAACATATGCGACGATGCAAAGTCATATGCAGATAATATACGTTCCAAACGTATCATGCTTTTTGATGAAATAAGCAAGGCGAGTCAATTAAAAAACGCCCAAAATGAAACTTATTTTTATAGGCTTGACGAAGAATTTCAAAACAATTATGAGCAAGCGTTGCAAAACGCCAATGATTGTTCAGATAGTTACTCGGTTGCAGACGTCGTAAAAGCGAAAGAGGATTTGTCTGAAATATGCAGCAATATTTTGGGTATGTACGACTATATGATCAAGAGTGACAACCTCATTGCACAGTTAAATGAATTGCCACAAAAGTATCCGTATAGTTATGAAGCTATCGACTCAACCTATAAAAAGCAGATAGATGAGGCAATTCAAAATGCATCGAAGAAGGCTACATCTATAGCACAATTGCAGCAGACCTTTCAGCAAATGCAACTACTGTATGATAGCACTCTTGTCTTGATTAATGATTTACAGGATAAGCATTTTGACAACAATTCCTTGGAACGCATAAGTAACCTTATTTATCGAAATGGTATGGGACGCGAGACGTTTGATATGGGATATGATTATTATTCTCATGGTATGGTTACAGATTTTAGCCAAGTCATTTCCACAAATAACAACCACTTTTATACTTATTTGCTTTTAGAAAGAAAATATGATTCTGGTAGTTTCTTGCAGAAAGGTGATTATGTTGACATCAGATTAGATAATAATTTAGATCATTCATGTTTGATGCTGGTTGCTAAACCTAATGATTCTTATAGCCCCATGCAGTTAAAGGTTTATTTCAAGAATTCTATTGATAATAAATGGGAATGTATAAAGAATTGGGAAGCAACAAGTGAATTTTTACCACTCCATGGTTTCACATGCGTTTTTGATTTTAACAAAATCACGAAAAATATTGATACAAAATATATAAGATTGGAGTATGTAGGTGAGAAAGAATGCGATATGAGTTATTTAATGTTTTATCGTCGTGACGACCTTATGGATGATGACGATTATCAAAGATGTGATAGCATGATACCTTTATTGCGCAGTCAAGTTGAAAAAAATGATGTTCAGCGGTCTCTAACTAAAGAAATGGAAGAATTGACAAGCAATTTTATTGATGACGCTCAGGGTTCGGCTACTTATGTCGATTTTAGACAACACGCTTACGCTTCTTTTATGCCCGATGAAGATATACTAATTTCAGATGTAGCAAAAGATGCTAATGTCGTTTGTGAGGTAGATGGACAGGTGTATCGTCGAACGGTAGAGGCTAATAATGACGCTTACTTGGTTAAAGGTTCTCCCGTCATTCTGCATGGATCGTTGGGAAGTTGTATAAATTTACAGAGGAAATCTGGTGGAATACTCGGTCAACCTGTTGATACAACTGGTAACATCTTGAAGATAAGCAAAGAATCTGACAGCGTGGACGGAGGCTATGTTTTTGAACAAGGCAAGTTTTACCATACAGACTACCAAGTTTTTGAAAATGCAGGAATTGCTTATTTCAAATTTGGCAATCTTAATCTGGGAGAAAGTTTTAACATAGAAGAACTTGAAGAAGTACGCCCTGTAGTTTCACCTGTTTCAACTGTAACAGATAATCATACGGAACTGCGGGTATATGATGTCAGTGGACGATATATTCCTGTAAAGGAATTGGACAAATTGCCTGCTGGTGCTTATATTGTAAATGGCAAAAAAGTTGTGGTGAAATAACCACAGAACATTCTTTTGATCATTTCTATATAATGCAAGAAAGTAGGTCATGTTGAGATCTGCTCAGATTCGAGTATAATTTTATACATCATAATAAGAAAGCATTGCTCGTAGCAAGAAACCACCCTGCGTTTGGGGTAAGATAAGATAGCTAGGTATGTGAAAGGATTTGATTCCTTCTTTACATGCCTGGCTTTTGTTTGTCACTTTTCGACTTGTAATGGCTTGAACAATATGTATACAGAATCTAAACAGAATAAAGTGCGTATTATGTGCAGTCCTCTAATTGTGTAAACGCAAAAACAATAACCAAGATGATAAAGATTAAAGAAAACTTCAAAGGTTTCGTATTCTTTTGGAAAGGTTTAGTAGCTGCCAAAAGAAATTTTTGGGCTTCAGTGCAAGTGCTGATTATACTTACATTCCTATTGTCTGTTGTACAGTTCGCATTTGAACATGAGGCCCAACCCGAGAAATACTCAAGTTTATGGGATTCAATTGTATGGGGTTTTATGGGCTATCTAGGCAATCCTGGCAATTTTTCGCCAGGCGAGCCCATTACACTTGTGGGACGTATCGTAGCTATCCTTATAAGTATTGTAGGAATTATGATATTTGCGGTACCTGCAGGTTTGGTCGCTAATGGCTTTACAGAGGCTATGGATAAAGACAAACGAGATAAAAAGTTGGAGCACTACCATAAAGTGATGGAGAATGAGTTTCGGGTAGGGTGTGGGAAACGTTTATCAACGTATTTGGCAGAATTACAGCCAGACAATCATACATGGTATGCGGGGTGTAAGTTTGGTCATGTGAAGAATAATATTTCCCTTTCTCGATTATTACTAAAGGGCCTTGACCTAAAAGATGTGTATGAAGTATGCTGTGAGTATCGAGATTTTAGATTAAAGAATGAGGCCACTGCTTATAGTATTGAGGACGGAAGGCAAGATCGTTATGTGGTGGAGCATTTCCCTGTGAACCGCATCTATGGCTTCTTTAAGGACCGAGGGTCAAAGGTGACAATCGTATCCACCAATAGTTCAAGAGACATCGGTATTGGTAACTTCTCGTATTATTTTGCCAAGTTTGCGGGCTTTAATTACATTAGTAAGGATATTGAAATAGCAGATGGCGAGTCCTACTATAACAATCATTGGACCGATGAGCCTTTTTACGAAGGCTTGAAATTGTGTGAGCGTTTGCCCAAAGAACAGAGAGACAAAAAAATAAAGAAAATATATGACGATAAATTGAGACTTCGGAAGGCATTCTTGAATGATTTGGAAACGCTATGCAAAGGTGACGACACTTGGGTTGTATGCCTGCAATCTTGGCCTAAAAGGAAAGGGGACACAGGAGACATACAAATTACTCATGTCACGAATTCTGAGGAGGGCAGTGTTTCAACCATACGACAGGATTCAATCTTTCTGTATGAGGAGTTGTTACAATGCTTGAAAGAAAGGGTGCGAACCTTAGGCAAAGATGTGATAGAGTCAAGTCGGTATCACCTTGTAAAGCGCCATACGTTTAGAAGTCTTTTGTTCAAGTTGCAGGAAGATGGTTGCAAGTGTAATGGTTTTACCATTTATTTGTCTGGAGAGTTGTTGCTTTTTAATGAAAATATGCGTCCCATACAATTCGAGATGGCGCGTGTTGTTCATGACATGATTGAGCCAGAGCACAGGCTGTCAGAAAAAGAGGTGAAAGATATGAATAGAAGTAGCCGTCAAAAGGGATTTGCAGATCAAGAAATTAACAAGATTAAAGATACGTTTCCTACCGATCTTTCTGATGGTATCTGACATCTTATAGCTTCGGTTGCTACACAATACAGGTTTCCTGCCTTATTGTAATGCAATGGTAGCTAGAAAGGGGGACCTGAGAATATCGCCCCAATTGCAACGTTGTAACGGTCGGTTCGTACTGGTACCCAACCTCCGCTACACACGCTACTGAGCCATTATGTCAAAGAACTATAGTTTGAACGGTACCACACTTCCACTACGAAAAAAATCCGACAGTGTGAATCAGCAGTACCAAAACACCGCTACAGATGGTACCAAATCGCCGATATTATCATCCCCGTGGTGCTAAGCACGTTACGAAAAAAGCGTGCGACCGGTGCGATCCGTGCTATAATAACAGAATCGTTTTACCATACTACAACATCTTACACATCGAATATCTTACATCTTACACAAATGCGTCGTAACTCATTGGATATCAATATTTTTATTAGTGTAAGATGCTGCCAAACCCACCTACACAAACCTACACGCATCCTACACACCCCTCATGCTGCCACACGGCACAAGCACGGGAGGACGATATCACGGCATAGGGGAACAGAAAAGTCTGTTGCTCCGACAGATTTCTCTACGTCCCCGTGGCGTAAAACCCACAGTATACGTTCAAACCGACCGTGAGGCAGCGGGGTGAGGTGTGTAAGATGTATGCAGGGGAGTGTAAGATGATTTCAAAGCATCTTACACTCTTGAAACCTCTGTATATCAACTTGTTATGCACAAAAAGTGTAAGATGGCAGTAAAAACACACGCACTCTTTTACAAGAGGAATGACGGGTAGGGAACAAATATTTGTGTACAAATTGTACACTTTTTTTGATGGGTACAATGCCTCGGTGTTACCTTTGCAGCACTTTACTTTTGTATCAAAACCAAATTGTACTGAATATCATGAAAAGAATGCTTAACAGAATGCTGCGCTATGCCGATGCCATTGTGAAACGTGGCGTTGA
>ENA-OUOY01001317-OUOY01001317.1-human-gut-metagenome-genome-assembly--contig:-NODE-1317-length-14717-cov-5.573455_pt1 | contig 14717 bp, 9 predicted proteins | sample MGYA00237937_ERZ548767 | MGnify/ENA primary metagenome ERZ548767 (study PRJEB26490, sample SAMN05356887) | human gut metagenome | biome: terrestrial biome; feature: human-associated habitat; material... | reverse complement strand
CTTAATGGGTGGTTTCAGCATCTGTTTTTCGGAACATCTAACTGGACACCCTAATTGTTTTCCTCATTATGGCAAGGAATTATTATAGATATTATTTTCATTGATATATGCTTGTTTTCTATTATTTTATTATCGTTATCATCGAATAACGCTTGTACTATCTGGGTATACTATCCATACACACTCATAGCCATTTTTAAGAGCAGCTGCTGATAGTTTATTAATATAATCAGGTGTGGCATCTGTTATAGATAGTGTAGTATCTTTAACCTCTTGTGGCCATTTGTAGCCTGTGGCATGCATCATAGCTATTCCCCACCCTACAGTTTCGTCGGTAGGTACACAGAATGAAGAATATTTCTTTTCGTTGTTTATTAATATACAATAAGCCTTTGAAACAGGTTTACCAGTCTTCTTTATTATCTCTTCGGATATAGATTTCGATGGCAATGATGTTTGCCATGATTTATACCAATGGTGGATGTCCGTAAATATGGCTGTGCATACATAGAATATAGCTAATATTGTTATTATCCTATGTTTATCCACATTATTGTTGATAAGATATCCAATAAGTATTGCTGCTAATCCTAATGTACAATAAGCATTCATCACACTCATACTTATCAGCAAGTTGGGTGAAGCGCAGATAACAATAGCTAATAATAGCAATATGGTAGACTGCTTTGCCAAGTTTTTGATATTGCTAAAGAAACAATATAATATGAATGGTGCTGAGAGCAAGAATGTTATTAGAAATAATATGATGTTTCTGCTATTCTCATGCACTATATAAATATAATCGGCAGCAAACCATGTATAGCCAATCCATATAGCCAATCCTTTTATCTTACTGCCAAGGTTCATCATTTGTTCTAAGTGAGAACCATTATTGATATAGACTGTTGGCAAAGATAATCTAATAACGGCATAAACAATAGCTATACCAAGTCCAAAAGCTATTGACTTAAGAATACCTTTAGAACTCTCTTTACCTAAGCCTATGGCTACTATTGGTGGAACTATGCTCCATGCTATTCCATTATCTTTGGATAGTGCAGCAAGAAATATAAATATAGTCCAAAGTATGTATCTTTTCTTGTTATTATATATAAGGTAAGAATACACAGCTGCTATTCCCCATAGATGTGAGTAGGTTTGGTTTAGTGCGTCACAACTATATATGGTGCCACATACGCATGGAGAAAGATAAAAGAATAGCGTTGATAAGTTTGTGGATAACTTATTAAAGCCAGCAACCTTTGTTATTCTATATACTATAAATGTGCTCGCTAAATGAGCCATATATATTAATATGTGGTTGAGTATAGGAAATCCTTTGTAGTTGATAGCATTTATGTATCCTAATAGCGCGTCGCCTGGGCGCCATACAGTACCGAAAGGAAGGAAATACTTTAGATATTCCTTATCGTAGTTAGGTGAAGAGAGTGTTGTCCAATCATCGAAAGTTGGAAGTATCTGTGCTATTGCCAACAATACTATAGGTGCCGACAAAAATATAACAAAGAGTACAGGATTTGCTATAGCTATTCTTTTAATTGTTCTTTTCATATATATCAATTTACTATTGCGATCTTGCATACAACACCTTTCTCGCCTGTTTCTGTAGCAGCTTCTACCATATAGATTCCTGAAGCCACACGTTTGCCGCTGAGGTCGTTGCCATCCCATGTAAAGCTACCACCATTGCTACGTCCTTGAGCAACAAGGGCGCCACTTGATGTAACCACTTTTACGTCGGCATTCATAGATAGTCCTACCACGGTGATAAGTCCTGTATAATCTGGGCGTACAGGGTTTGGATATGCATATACATTATCTTTATTCATAACCTCGGCAGGTTCTGAAGCATCGCTCATATATGAGCATAATCCCTTATCTGTACCGAAGTATACTTCGCCAGTATTGTCGTTGATAGCTATTGCCAACACATTATTTGATAGCAGACTACTATTATCTGTAGTGAAATGCTGTATTTCTTTTATGTTGTCATTGCTAATAAGATATACTCCGTTGCCATAGGTGCCAAACCATTTTCTATTACCTCCGTCAACAGCGATGCTTGCTATGTCAACACCAGAGAGAAGATAATCGGCATAGTTGGTGCCATCGTTGCGAGGAACTTTAACTTGTGTAAACAGAGGATTTTTTTCTGTAATCTTTGATTGTTCAAGCAATAATGGACCTTGGTTTGTGCCTATCCACATATCGCCATTCTTATCTTCAGCCACACATCTAACGTATGTTATTACAAGAGAAGTTCCGTCTTGGTTTACGAATGTTTTAAATCCATTTATACCTTCTGTAGATGGTTGATAGCAATATGCTGAAGGTGTTTGCCAGTTGTCGTTTACAAACCACATTAGCCCACGACTATCAAAAGTTAAGTTAGTCATGTTAGGCATAGAATATTTTCTGTTGTGGATTACATCATTGTAAACCAACTCACTATTACTCCATGTGTTCCATTCTTTGTTTGTTGTATATTCAAACATATAAGGCTTGTCAGTAGCAGTCTGACTTGTCAAAGCCCATAAGTTGCCTTCCTTATCATATTCTACAGTTTGAGCAAGTATATATAATAATTTATAAGGGTCAGTTGGTTTAATTGTTGAAGCTACAGTTAGTGGACTATTGCCTTCTGTGAAATGTTTTACGAAGCTACCATTTTGAAATTCATATATACCAGTTCTTCCTGAAGCAAAAACATGATTTTTATCTTTTGGGTCTATGGCTATAGAGGCTGTGGCGAGATATTTTATGTTGGTAACATTTTGAATATTATCTTGATATATAATCCAATTATCATTATTCAATACTTGTATGCAACCTAAGTTGTTTGTATTTAGAGCACTACCACAAGTATACAATTGTCCAAATTTATATTTCAAGCAACCGAAGTTATTAAACTTAGGTCCGCCTGGTTGTAATGTCTTTACTATATTAAATAGTTCGGTTTTATCTTCTGTCTTCTGAGCTGTATAGTTAGCTGTTCGCTTCCAATTGTTCTTATCAAGCATGTTTTGGCTCATGCTGCAAGTATATATGCCATTTCTCTTAGAAGCGGCATAGATGGTATTATTATTTATATAGCAATAGTCTACGTTGATACCTATATTATATGTATTGCTTATCTCACAATTTTCCATATTCACGTCAACGATACCGAAGGCAGTAGCCAACAAGGCGTGCTTACCATATATATATATGTTGTTCACGGTCTTGTCTTCTGTCATCGATTTAGAATAATAGTCGGAGATGTTTACTATATCGCTATTGCCATACATTATGTCGATGTTGGCATTATCATAGACTATTATAAGGTTTTTGGTATTCTTATTCCATTTGATATGCGAGATGGTACAATCCGACAATCCATTCACTTTATCAAAGGTCTGAAGGCTTTGATCATTGGTATTATATGTGTATAATCCGTTGGAAGCCAATACATATAGCATATTGCCACTACCCTTCTCTATCTCTGTAGGCTCATAGTATGAAAGATAGTTTTTCCATGTTCCTACGCCATCAGCAAGCATAGAAACTGTGGATAATAATATGGTGATGAATGCTAAAGCTATTTTTTTCATGAGAGTGATATATAATACATTAGTTTATATACATTAAACAGAAAAATGCTTGGTTTATTGCCTGTAAGCCTTGCTTTTATGCCAAGACTTAGTAGTGGAAACAGCTTTTTACATAAACAGCTTACATGCCAACGCTCAAGATGGTTTGCATAGCGGATAATCTTGGAATACCCTTGTAGTTCGTCCTTAAACTGATATAGTGTATGCAGACTTTCCTCGGTTTTACAGATAAAAGAGTAGTTGGAGGCAAAGTTGTCGTAGCCCAATACATTATCTATATGCTCAATCTTTATGTTGTATTCCTTAAGAGTTTTACCAAACAACACATCCTCGTAGCCATACTTCTTGAATCGCTCATCGAAAGGATGAGTAAGCATTAAGTTGCGTTTGATGACGAAGTTTGAGGTGTGGAAGTCGGCATAAGGATTATTCTGGCGTAGAGTATAATCTTCGTTTTGTTGGGCAGCACACTCAAAGATATATCTTAGATTACCTTTCAGCTGTGGCTGATTTTTATCTATCTTATATCCTCCGTATATCACGTCGTGCTCTTTGCAAGAATGATATTTGGCAATATAATTGTCGCTAACTACGCTCATATTGCTGTCTATATACAGCAACCAAGCATATTTAGCCTCTTGAGCCAAGAAATTGCGGATAGCAGCTCTGCCTATATTGATGTTTCTCTCTATATATTGGCAGTTTGGTAGTTTGTTTATAGCTTTGTTAGCTTCTATAGTAGAATTGTCTGTAGAGCCATCGTCGGCAACGATAATCTCGTAATGAAAATCAGATAATAATGAAGCTTGGGCTTGTAATGATTCTACAAGCCCAAGACATACCTTATTATATGTGGGGATAAGTATCGAAAGTTTGCTTATCATGAGCTATGTTAGCATTATTTCTGCTTAAGATATTCTGCAAGCTTAGCCACGGCTCTTGCTCTATGGCTGATGCCATTCTTAATGCTTTCGCCAAGTTCTGCAAAGCTCTTGTCGTAGCCTTCTGGTACAAAGATAGGATCGTAGCCGAAGCCTGCAGTACCATGCTTCTCTGTAGCTATGCTACCGTCAACGATACCTTCGAATCTGTTTACCTTCTTGATGCTTGTGCATCCGCAAGGGCAAACATCCTGCTTCTGTATCAACGCAATAACTGTGCGGAAACGAGCCTTACGGTTGTCTTTGCCTTCGAGGTTGCGAAGTAGCTTTGCCATATTGGCTTCGCTATCATGGTCGGTACCTTCTGCATATCGTGCACTATGCACACCAGGCTCACCATTCAATGCTTCTACCTCAAGACCAGTATCGTCAGCAAAACAGCTGAGGTTGTAGTGGTCATATACATATTGTGCCTTCTGCATGGCATTCTCTTCAAGGGTGTTGCCAGTTTCAGGAATATCCACGTCGCAACCAATATCCTTTAACGATACTATTTCAAACTCGCTGCCAAGGATATCGCGTATCTCTTGCAACTTATGCTGATTATTTGTAGCAAATACTATTTTCATATTTTTTCGTCTTCCTTTACTTTAACTTTCATTTCGTCGAAGCCTTCGCCATATACTCCTATTACCGAGCTTTGGCTTACAAAGGCGTTAGGGTCTATTTGTTTTACTATACGGAATATCTGCACACTCTCGCGCTTCTTTGCCAACAAGCAAAGCACCTTGGTAGGGCGACCTGTCCAAAAGCCATGACCATCAAGGATGGTTAGCGTGTGGTCGGTCTTGCGACTTATGGCAAAGGCTATCTCTTGATATTTCTTTGAGAATATCATAAATTGTACCGACTGGCGTTGCCAATACATCACATAGTCGAGCATCAGACATTCTATAAGCATGGTACACAAACCAAATACCACTTTGCGAAATCTAAGGTCGATAGCTCCAAAAGAATCTATAAACAAACAGCTGCCTATGATGCAGAAGTCGACCATGATAAGTGCTTTACCGAGCGATATGTTATGGAATTTGTTTACTACTGCTGCCACAATATCCGTACCGCCAGTACTACCATTATTTAGAAATACTACTGCCAGCGCCGTACCCGTGATGATACATCCTATCACCAGCGACATAAAGTCGTTGCCTTCGCCTAGTAGCTTATAGAATGTGCCATCGGGCTGAACTACAATCTCTTGAGCCAATTCGAGCATAAAGGTGAGCATGAATGTGGCATAGATGGTTTTGGTAAGGAATTTCCATCCCAACGTTTTTAGTGCAAGGATGATAAGAGCGGCATTGATGATAAAGAATGTGTATTGCACAGGAAATCCCGTGCTATAGAATATGATAGCACCAATACCGGCTATTCCTCCCGTCACAATCTCGTATGGCAACAGAAATACTGTGAAGCCTAAGGTATAGAGCATCAATCCCAACGTGATGTTGAAATAGTCTCTAACCTCATATATTAAATCTTGCTTTGTCATTTTCATAGGGAGTGATTTTTTGTTTTTATGCTACAACTCTTAAAGAGTCGTCAAGGATTATAGTTATACATGGAAATTAAAAACCCTATTGTCCCCAAAGATCGTGGAGACAATAGGGCTGAAGTTATGCTTATTTGATAACGATGTTAACAATCTTCTTAGGCACAACGATAACCTTCACAATCTGCTTGCCATCGATATACTTAAGAGCTTTCTCGTCTGCGAGAACAGTCTTCTGTATATCTTCGTTTGAAGCGTCAGCAGGGAATGTCATCTGATAGCGAGCCTTACCGTTGAAGCTTATGGTCAGCTGTACTTCGTTCTCCACCAAGTAGCTTTCGTTGCATACTGGCCATTCTGCATCACAGATGCTTCCTTCGCCTCCGAGAGTTTCCCAAAGTTCTTCTGCCATATGAGGAGCAAATGGAGCTATCAATATGGCGAGAGTCTTCAATACCTCGCGGCTGTGGCACTTCTGTTGCGACAATTCGCTTACTGCAATCATAAATGCAGAGATAGAAGTGTTGTATGAGAAGTTCTCGATATCCAAGCTTACCTTCTTGATGAGCTTATGCAAGCTCTTGAGGCTTTCCTTAGATGGCTCATCGTCGTTGATAAGAATCTCGCCCTCTGCTCTGCCGAAGTAGAGTCCCCAAAGCTTCTTCAAGAAGCGGTGGCAACCATCGATACCGTTAGTATCCCATGGCTTCGACTGCTCTACAGGACCGAGGAACATTTCGTAAAGACGCAAGGTGTCGGCACCATATTTCTCTACTATCATGTCTGGGTTTACAACGTTGAACATAGACTTCGACATCTTCTCTACTGCCCATCCGCAAACATACTTACCATCTTCGAGGATGAACTCTGCGTTGTTATATTCAGGACGCCAAGCATTGAAAGCCTCTGTGTCGAGAATATCGTTCTGCACGATGTTTACGTCTACGTGGATAGGAGTAGTATCATACTGGTCTTTCAAACCAAGCGATACGAAGACAGGAGCCTTAGAGTGGTCGTCGCTATTGATACGATATACAAAGTTTGAACGACCCTGAATCATACCCTGGTTAACGAGCTTCTGGAATGGTTCTTCCTTGCAGCTCACTCCATTATCGAACAAGAACTTGTTCCAGAAGCGAGAATAAATCAAGTGACCTGTAGCATGCTCTGTACCACCTACGTAGAGGTCTACATTCTGCCAGTATTCGTCAGCTTCCTTAGAAACCAAGGCCTTGTCGTTGTGAGGATCCATATAGCGCAGATAGTATGCTGAGCTACCAGCGAAACCAGGCATAGTGAAGAGCTCCAATGGAAATACAGTCTCGTTGTCTACCAACTGCTTGTCAACAACCTTATTCTCCTTAGTGTCCCAAGCCCACATCTTAGCTCTGCCCAATGGAGGCTCGCCAGTTTCTGTTGGCTCATACTTGTCGATTTCAGGAAGTTCCAAAGGCAGACACTCCTCTGGTATCATATATGGCATGCCGTCCTTATAGTAAACAGGGAATGGCTCGCCCCAATATCTCTGACGAGAGAAGATAGCATCGCGAAGACGGAAGTTCACCTTCACTCTTCCAAGCTGATGTTCTGTAACAAACTTCTTTGTTGCAGCTATAGCCTCCTTAACGCTCAAGCCGTTGAGAGAGAAACCATCAAGAGTCTGCTTGCCCTCAGCAGGCGAGTTGCAAACAGTACCCTCCTTAGCGTCGAAGCTCTCTTCGCTAACATCGGCACCCTCGATAAGAGGAATGATAGGCAATCCGAAGTGCTTGGCAAAAGCATAGTCACGAGAGTCGTGAGCAGGCACAGCCATGATAGCGCCTGTACCATAGCCAGCAAGTACATATTCTGAAATCCATACAGGAATCTTGTCGCATGTGAAAGGATTGATAGCGTAAGAACCAGAGAATACACCAGTAACCTTACGGTCGCTCATACGGTCGAGCTCAGTACGCTTCTTAACGTAAGCCAAATATTCGTCAACCTCAGCCTTCTGCTCTGCTGTTGTGAGCTGCTGAACAAGTTCGCTCTCTGGAGCCAATACCATGAATGTAACACCAAAGATGGTGTCGGCACGAGTGGTAAAGATAGTGAAGTCGATATCCTTGTCAGCCACCTTAAACTGCATCTCTGTACCCTCGCTTCTGCCAATCCAGTTGCGTTGAGTTTCCTTTATAGAGTCTGTCCAATCTACTGTATTCAAACCATCGAGCAAGCGCTGAGCATAAGCACTAACGCGCAAGCACCATTGCTTCATCTTCTTTTGGATTACAGGGAATCCACCACGCTCGCTCACTCCGTCTACTACCTCGTCGTTGGCAAGCACAGTACCAAGTCCTGGACACCAGTTAACCATAGTTTCGCCCATATAAGCGATACGATAGTTCATCAACACCTGCTGCTGTTCCTTTTCGCTCATAGCCTTCCACTCCTCGGCAGTAAACGATAGTTCCTCGCTCTGAGCAATATTCAGGTCGGCACTACCCTTCTCTTCGAAGCGCTTAATGAGTTTCTCTATTGGCTGAGCCTTTTGGCAAGAGTAGCAATAGAAGCTGTTAAACATCTTCATGAATGCCCATTGTGTCCACTTATAATAGTTAGGAGCACACGTGCGAACCTCGCGATCCCAGTCGAACGAGAAACCAATCTTGTCCAACTGCTCGCGATAGCGGTTGATATTTGTAACTGTAGTCTTTTCAGGGTGCTGACCAGTCTGAATAGCATACTGTTCAGCAGGAAGTCCGTAAGCGTCGTAGCCCATAGGGTTCAAAACGTTGAAACCTTGCAGACGCTTGTAGCGTGCATATATGTCGCTTGCTATATATCCTAATGGATGGCCAACATGTAGTCCGGCTCCTGATGGATAAGGGAACATGTTGAGTACATAGAATTTCTTCTTATCTTCATCTTCTACAACATGGTAGGTCTTATTCTCTACCCATTTCTGTTGCCATTTCTTCTCGATGTCTCTGAAATTGTATTCCATTTTCTTCTTTATACCTTATTATAATAGTAATTAGCTGCAAAGATAATGCAAACGAGTGGAATAACAAAAGAAATACGAAGTTTTCTTTTTTATTCCCGAGTGCAGCTTATCTTATTTAAAGATAATGCAAAATTTCGATTGAACGAAGAGAATGCTAATGTATTTGCATTCTTGAGTGTGAGAAATTTATCTAAACGAGTGGAATAACAAAAGAAATGACACAAAAAAACACCTATAGTCGTGTGAAGCCATGCGACTATAGGTGTTTGCTTATGCGACTATTCATCTTTGCCCATGCGACTATTCGCGTAAGCTCATTCGACTATTCATCTTTGCTCATTCGACTATTCGTCTTTTTCGATAGTATAAGTGCCTGCTTTATATTCCTTTGTTTTGCTACTCTCGCCAGGAATAGTTACCGAGGCAGTAGACCCATTAGGAATAGTGAAAGTCCATATCCATTTATTGCCTTCGTATTTCCATTTGCTCTTAATAACGCCAGCCTCAGAATGGTATTCTGCATCTATGAATCCTAAGCGTTTGTCGGGCTGTGGAGCCATGATGATATGTTTGAAACCAGGATTGTTGTTGTCGGCAGCTATTCCTGCAGCAGTCTTCCATATCCATTCGCATACTGCACCATAGGCATAATGATTAAATGAATTCATGCCACGAGGTCCCATACCGCGGTCTTTCGTATAGCTATTCCAACGTTCCCAAATTGTTGTTGCACCATTGTCGATAGAATACAGCCAACTTGGATTTTTGTGTTGAAACAATAGTTCGTAGGCTATGTCGTTCATATTATTATCTGTCAGGGTATTCATGAGTATTGATGTACCGAGGAAACCTGTTTGCAGACAGTTGTCGTGAGCCTTGAAGTTGTTGCGTAAGCGTTGCTTCATATTCTCCTTTGCTTCGCCTTCCACCAGATTATTCTTTAATGCGAAGAGGGCTGGAGTCTGCATGGTGTTGAGGATAGAATCTTTGAAGGTACCATCAGCATTCATAAACTGCTCTTTGAGATATTCTGTAGCCTCCTTTGCCATAGTTTTGTATTTTGCAGCATCATGTCCAGTTGCCTTAGCCATGTCATACATATTTCGAGCATCAATAGCCCAATATGATGCGCATAGATAGCTCCAATATCTTATAGCTTCAGGTTTTCTGCCGTTTTTATCTTTGAACTGTTCGCTACGGCTCTCTAATGGCTCATAGCTCAGCCAGTCGCCCCATTGATAGTTGCCATTTTCTTTGCTTAAAGCCTGGTGGTCATATTTTGTAGCGTTGATATGATCCATGTATCGCTCCATAGCCTTCCAGTTGTCGTCGACAATCTTGCGGTCGCCAAACTGCTTCCATATAGTCCAAGGCACTATTATTCCTGCATCAGCCCAGCCTACTCGCATCATCTCGTGGTTGCTGCTACCATATTGTCCGTATGGAGCCACTCCGGGAAAACCTCCATACTGACTTTGTGAATCGCACAAGTCGCGCATCCATTTATGGAAGAAATCCTTGGTATTTGCAAAGAATGTTCCTGTTTCTGCAAATACCTGAGTATCAGCAGTCCATCCCAAGCGCTCGTTGCGTTGAGGACAGTCTGTAGGCACACTAAGATAGTTTGAACGTTGTCCCCATAAAGTGTTTGATATGAGTTTATTTATATCCTTGTTGCCTGTGGTGATATTGCCTATTTCCATCTCCTTTGATATCGACGAAACAGGCACAGAAGTTATACTCTTAATGCTTACTTTTCCTGTAGCGCTCAACGACAAGAAGCGGTAGCCAAAGAAGGTATGACGAGGCATATAGGTTGCCATATTCTTGGTTTTAGCGAAAGTATAGTCCATTCGTATGCTCTCTTGATGTATGCGGAGGTTTAATCTATGCACACTACCTTCAGGACCATCCATGCCACGGCTTTGTTTGCCATTGCCATCGTTGAGTAGTTCTGCAGGCAGACAAGTGAGTTTTGTTCCTTCTTCTGCCTTGAATACAAATGAAGGCACGGCAGCACAATTTTGTCCAAAGTCGATAACCAAATGTTCGCCAGCGTTTATTATTATAGTTTCTCCTTGCTGATATTCGCGAATTATTTTTACCTTGCCATATTCTTTATCCTTAACGCCCTCTACATCCTTCCATACGTATGCTCTTACGGGGTTCAATATAAGGTCGTGGCGAAGATAAATCTCAGCACCTTGCGAAGGCAGTATTTGTCCTTTAAATTCGCTATTTACTTCTGGGGTAGATAACTTTTCTATATCAGCAAATCCATCTTTTTCTCTTGCGTCATACTCTTCGCCATCAAAGATAGCAGCATGCTTTATTTTGCCAGCTATGCCTGCACTCCACTCTTTGGTGTTAGTGCCATAAAGCATCTTTGTGCCATCAGCGAAGGTTAACTCTAATACTCCACGGAAAGCGCACTTCTTACCATTAAAACCATCATTGCCGCTAACTGTTACAATCTTATCAGCCCACCACCCTGGCGTTACCTCGGCAGCTAATGTGTTTTTGCCATTAGCTTTTGTAACAAAAGCCTTTGTTATATCGTAGGTAAACGAACGTTTGGTTTTTTGAAAATGAGTAAAACCTGGTTTTAAAAATTCGTTGCCTATGCGTATGCCGTTTACATAAATGTCGTAGACCCCCAGTCCTGCTGTCATCCATACAGCCTTCACAACCTTTTTATGGTTCTTTATAGTTGATACAAACCAACTTGCACCATCAGCTGCACGCGTCTGATCGTTCACTCTGCCTGTTACTATAGGCGCATCGCATGCCGATAACCATACAGACTTTTCCCATGTCTTGTCGCTAAGGGCTTGTGTGTGGTTTATTTCTAATGTTTTTGTTGTTTTTACATCTTTTGCTTGCATACCAAGAGTTATGCACAACAAGAGACAAAAGGTTGTTAGTTTTTTCATTCTGTAATTAGTTTAGTTATTATGTTGCAAAGATAATACTATAAAATAAAAAGCGTAGGTAAATATCTACGAAATATAGATTTTACCTACGCTAACTATTGTCTTTATAACTTTTCAATATTGTCTTTATAGCTTTATAGTTATAGCCCTGCCGCTATAATCTACGCTCTTACCTGTGGCTGCAATGTTGCCTGCTGCGCAATTCTTGTTTACCAAGATGATGTTGAACTTTCTGTTCTTCAACATTCCCTTGTAGTTACCCTTGCGGTCGTTGATTGTAAGCTCATGTGTAGCATCATTATATGTAAAGGTAATTTCGCTAAATGCTCCCTTCTCATAGTTATAGTTGTCGCCTTCGTCTTCATAGAGAATAAATGAACCATCGGCACCTGGATATACTCTTATTTCAAGGTTGTCCCAAGCTTTCTCACTTGCATACTGTACTTCAGGACCGAATGGCAATATAGAGCCAGCCTTAACGAATACTGGCATAATATTGATAGGACATGGACGCAATACTTCTTGTCCGCCATCATATTGATTGTTGTCCCAGAAGTCGAACCATTTTGTACCTTTTGGCAAGTATACTTTCACAGGTGCTGCAGCCTGCTTAATGTCAGGATAAATGGTATGTCCATTCTTCTTGTTGTCGCGCCATGTATATAGAGGATCTGTTACTGGTTTTACGAGCAGGTTGCGGCCAAACATATATTCATCGTTCAGTCGTGTAGCCTTATGGTCATTCTTAAAGTCCATAACCAAGGCACGCATCATAGTGCCGCTACGCTGTACGCAGTCGCCAGCCATACTATAGATATATGGCAACAATCGATAGCGAAGCTTTATGGCATCTACCATAGCGTCGTAACACCATTCGCCCTTATTGCCAAACTTGTATATTTCGCTTTGCATAGGCGACGAACTGTGGTTACGCATTAGTGGCATGAAGGTGCCCCATTGCAACCATCGTGTGTGTATTTCCTGTAAGGCTGGGTTCTTAGGGTCGTTACGATAATCCCAATAGAAGAAGCCTCCGAGGTCGGTATTCCAGAAAGGAATTCCGCATAGAGAGAAGTTCAATCCCGATGGCACCTGATTCTTCATCTCGTCCCACGAACATTGTATGTCGCCACTCCATGAGTGTGTGCCATAATGCTGAATACCAAACGATGCGCTACGAGTCATCTGGAATGAGCGCTTATTGTTGTTCTTCATAGCTCGTTGGTGCTCGTAGATACCCTTGTTGTGTACTAATGGGAACGCATTCTTCACACTTAGCCATGAACCATCGTAAGTCTGATAGTTCTCATCGCCAGTTTTCTCAAAGTGGTCGGGTTCTGAAGAGTCTGTCCACCAGGCATCCATTCCCATATTGTAGAGATTGGTAAGATATTTCCAATAAATATCTCTTGCCTTAGGATTGAAAACATCATAAGGCATAGTACCACTTTTGCGTGGCCAAGTGTCGAAAGGATAAAGGGCATTTATCTTCTTTAGCTCTTTGAAAGGTTCTGTCCATGGTCCGAAGTTTGCCCATATGCTTATCATCAAGTGAGCATTATTGTTGTGCACATACTTCACCATTTCCGCCGGACTCTTCAGTCGTGGTTCGCCCTGCGCCTTTAGTTTCTTAAGGTCTTCAGGCATGTATTTTGTCCATGCAGGGTCGTTAACCTTATTAATATAGTAAGGATTTTGGAACTTCATAGCATTCCAGTTAGAGTCGCATCCCCAGTATTGCCAGTCCTGCACAATACCATCGAGAGGAATCTGTAATTCGCGAAATTTGTCTACTACTCCTGCCAGCTCGTCGCTTGTCTTATATCGTTCGCGGCATTGCCAATATCCCATGGTCCATAGTGGAAACATAGTAGCCTGACCAGTAAGTGTACGAATGGCAGAGATAACACCATCTTGCGAACCATCATCATACATGAAATAATAGTCGGCGCATGTACCTACTTCGCTCGTCATGGTAGTGCCCTGCTCGTTGTCTTCATAATATGATTTACCAGCATTATCCCAATAAAGTCCGTAGCCTTTTTCGCTTGTGAAATAAGGAATATAGATATGAGTATTGTTGTTCCATAGTTCTACTTTGCGTCCACGTTGATTCATGTAAGTGTCGCGAAGTTGACCAAGACCAAACACGGCTTCATCCTTGTCGAGAATGAAAGTCTGCGCCACCTTATATTTACCCTTGTTAGCCTCGTCGGTACGAGGAGTAAGCATGGTGCGAGTATCTTTTAGCAGAGTTTCGCCCTTGCTGTTGGCAAATGTTATCTCGCCAGTAGTAGAGTTTACGTTTACAGTAATGCGGTCAGAAGCAAGGCTTATGCCATCAACAGTATTAGTGGTCTTGAAGTTTTCAAACACCTCAGGAGTCATTATTACTGAGTAGCTCTTCTTCTTTACGCTGCTACCTTTAGCAGCTTTCACCACTCTCACGATAGAAGGAGAATAAAACTCTATGCTGACATCCTGGTTGTCTAATTTCAACTTCACGGCATTTGATAGCGTTCTTGTTTTCTTAGGCATCTTTGTTACCTTAGCATAGCTTTCAGCTGTACCAATAGTGGTGAGTCCTGCCATTAATACAGAAAGAAATAGTAGTTTACGATTCATTGTTATTAGGTTTTTAGGTATTTTTATTTTTCTTTATATCCGCTTTTCAATGCGGCAAAGTGGTTCGTTGATACCGAGAGCACTGAAAAACCTCTCAAATTCTTTTATGTCTAAAAATAATGCTCATAT
>ENA-OUOY01001316-OUOY01001316.1-human-gut-metagenome-genome-assembly--contig:-NODE-1316-length-14721-cov-6.694804_pt1 | contig 14721 bp, 9 predicted proteins | sample MGYA00237937_ERZ548767 | MGnify/ENA primary metagenome ERZ548767 (study PRJEB26490, sample SAMN05356887) | human gut metagenome | biome: terrestrial biome; feature: human-associated habitat; material... | reverse complement strand
GCCACGGACTATCGTCCGGGTGGCCTCAAGAAACATAAGGGCTGACGCCGTAGCGGGACTTGGTTGGCCGCTAACGCGGGAAACAGAAGGACAGAAGAACATAAGAACAGAAGATTTGACGTTCGTGCTTGCCGCTTAGCGCGGAAACATAAGGAACACAAGTTTTCATAAGAAACACATCAGGCCGCTGCGCGGCGGACGGCCACGGACTGACGTCCGAGTGGCCTCAAGAGACATAAGGGCTGGCGCCGTAGCGGGGCTTGGAAGCCGCTAACGCGGGAGACAGAAGAACATAAGGACAGAAGAACATAAGGCCGCTGCGCGGCTGCGGCCACGGACTGACGTCCGCGTGGCCGGAAGGGACATAAGGGCTGGCGCCGAGGGGGCTGGGCCACAAGACAATCATACATATACGTGTATGCGTATACGCGCACGCGCGCGTCCAGCATTTTGCAGTGTATTTGTCGTCACTCTACACTAACGGGGTGTTTCGTGTTGATTATCAGATAGTTGCAGAGTGTATGTTTGCTTGCACTTTGCCTACACTGTGCTATCACAAGGGGATTGGGGGTGTGCAGAATTTGTTGTGTGACGGGGACGGTTGGGAAACGGGAGGACGGCCGATGAGTTGCTCCGAGTGAATGTACGGGGTGGCTATGGCGGATTGGCTTGTGCACATGACGGAATGCACGGGGCATGGCGAAAGTGGAATTGTGTAGGTAGTGCAGGCAGTGCAAGTAGTGTAGGTAGTGTAGACAAGTGTGTAGGTAGTGCAGACAAGTGTGCAAGTAGTGTAGACAAGTGTGCAAGTAGTGTAGACAAGTGTGCAGGTAGTGCAGACAAGTGTGTAGGTTGTGTAGACAAATGTGTAGGTTGTGTCTACACTCTTAAGTAGTTGATTTTCAGATAGTTACAACGAAAAGTACAGAATGCAGATAATTTTACATAAATCTGCTGACGCGCGCGTGCGCGCGAGGACAAATGTGGATAATAAAAGAAATCCCCATTGAAAGTGCGTGTTACACCTTCAATGGGGATTGAATGTCATATTGAGCATGCCGCAATAACCAATGCGAATGCAGCAAGTTATTTAGACGATACCTTGAGCCATCATGGCTTTGGCCACCTTGAGGAAACCAGCCACATTGGCACCACGCACATAGTTGATATAGCCATCAGGCTGTGTGCCATACTTCACGCAGTTTTGATGAATGTCGTTCATGATCATCTTCAAACGCTCGTCAACCTGCTCACGCGTCCAGCTCAAGCGTTCTGAATTTTGGCTCATTTCAAGACCAGACACAGCTACACCACCAGCATTGGCAGCCTTGCCCGGAGCATAGAGCAATTTGGCCTGTTGGAATATTTCAATGGCCTCGGGAGTTGAAGGCATGTTGGCACCTTCGCTGACAGCAATTACGCCATTGGCCACGAGTGAACGTGCATCGGCTTCTTCAATTTCGTCCTGTGTAGCAGAAGGCAATGCTATGTCAGCCTTCTCGTCCCAAGGACGTGCACCTGCCACGTACTTCACGCCATACTTTTCAGCATATTCCTTTATACGACCACGCTTTTCGTTTTTGAGTTCCATAACGAAAGCGAGTTTGTCAGCATCGATACCGTCCGGATCATAAATATAACCATCAGAATCGGAAAGTGTTACAGGCACTGCACCAAGTTCGATGAGTTTTTCGACAGTGTACTGTGCCACGTTGCCCGAGCCACTTACAAGTACACGCTTGCCCTTTAATTCAATGCCTCTGGTTTGAAGCATGCTCTCGAGGAAGTAAACATTACCATAGCCAGTAGCTTCGGGACGAATAAGCGAACCGCCGAACTGGAGACCCTTGCCAGTGAGTACACCTACAAACTGATGCGTCAACTTTTTATACTGTCCGAACATATAGCCTACTTCGCGGCCACCTACGCCTATATCGCCGGCAGGAACGTCCTCGTCGGGACCGATATGACGGTAAAGTTCGTTCATGAACGCCTGGCAGAAACGCATTACCTCAGCATCGCTCTTGCCATGCGGATTGAAGTCTGAACCACCCTTAGCACCGCCCATAGGCAATGTAGTGAGTGCATTTTTGAACGTCTGCTCGAAGGCGAGGAATTTCAAAACAGATGGTGTAACACTTGCGTGGAAACGTATGCCGCCCTTGTACGGACCAATGGCATTGTTGTGCTGCACACGATAACCCATATTAGTTTGTACCTTGCCCTTGTCGTCAACCCAAGTCACACGGAATGAAATAATACGATCGGGAATGCAGAGGCGATCGATAAGATTAGCCTGCTCGAATTCGGGGTGACGGTTGTATTCATCCTCGATTGTGCCGAGCACCTGGCTCACTGCTTGAATGTACTCAGGTTCGTTTTGGAAACGCTGTTTAAGGCGTTCAACAGTTTCTAAAGCGTTCATAAATATGCGTTGGTTTGTCTTAGTTTTTGCTCAATTTGCGGCCGTTTGAAGCAGCCCTTTTGAATTTCGATGGTAAAAGTACGAATAATTTTTTATTTTGCGGCATTTTACAATCATAAAATGACAAAAAGGCAGTTTTTTGCGACGAAATGAGCAAAAAGAGATATTCAAACTACCGCATAAGACTGATGGTGGGCGTTATACGTCTGACCGCATATAGCTTCACTTCGTTTGCAGAAGCGTTCGCACTGTGCCGTGATGTCATACCCGAGCATGGCCCCTAACATAAAGTCTTCGGCTGGAGTTAATACATGCATTGGCTTGTGTACGAATGTGCGCACCACATCGAGGCAGGCCTTTTTGCCAAAATACAAATTCACCTTGTTACTTGACACGGGTTGCTCAATATAAGGAATGCCCTGCTCGTCAAGGCGTTTGCACATAATTTGCGCACAGTCATTGCACATGGTGCACAGCACGAGCGGCCTTACACCTTTGCGGTATTCGTATATTTGGTGCATGAATAGTTTGAGTGAGTCAAAACGCGAAAAATCTTCAGAGGACATAATATAAGCAGGTGTTCAAAATCATTTTATACAATCAGTTGACGGGGTGACAAGTTGACAAGTTAACGGGGTAACAAGCAAATATGCTTTATTCACCTCAAATTGCAGAGAACAAGACATACGTGTTTTAGCTCAATATACTACTTGCAGCCCCACCCCGTCAACTTGCTAACTAATTTTACTATCGGGGGGATAGCTACTTGACCTTACTTTACCAAGCTGCACCAGGCTTCGATGCGCGCTTGATTTTTGCCCTCGTCATCACCCTCGTCAATGGCCAGTCCTACAAATTTGCCGTCACGACAGACGTCTGAATCGGTTACATTATAATCGGTAGGTTCGAAAGCGCCTATAAAGGTGCAACCAGTGTTTTGCAGCCCGTCGTAAATTTGAGCAATGGCGCCGCAGAAGGTGTCGGAATAAGAATCGCTATCGCCACAGCCAAATATGCCGACGCGCTTGCCCGTGAGATCGAGCGATGAGAGTGTATCGAGAAAGTCGTACCAGTCGTCCTGCAAATCGCCGCAGCCCCAGGTTGAAGAACCCAAGAGCAATGTGTCATAGTCCAAAGCTTTGTTGGCATCTGTTGTGCCCACATTATATATATCCTTAGCCTCAACTCCAAGTTGTTGTGCAATGGCATTAGCCACATTTTCGGTGCAGCCAGTTGTGCTGCCGTAAAAAATTCCAGTCATACGATAGATGTGTTGTTTGATGGTTTGTAATGTGCATTGTTTACGACTGCAAAATAACAGATAAAGCGCCCACCCTGCAATACCCAAACAAGGTGAAACGCTTTATCGTATAACAAAATACCCAAAAGTGAGTATGGGGCAACAGACAATGCTACATGGGCATCATCTATTTGTCAATAAAAGTGTCAATAGTTACACATTTAATTCTTTATCAACTTACAACCGTTTACGATGTAAATGCCCTTTTGCGGATTGAATACACGACGCCCTGACAGGTCGTAAGCGGCTGTGCCATCATGCGGTGTGTCAGATATTTGTGCATCATCAATAGCGTCTGCCACACCTTTAATAATGGTCAGCGGATATTGAGTCAATTCAAAGGAGTCAATAGTCATGCAACGATCGCCTTGCATATTAGCCAATATTCCCAAGCTGACGGTAGATGGCTCTGTCAAGATAAAGCGCACTGTGTTCAGTGTTGTTTGGGATTTGGCCCTCATGGCCGAAGCTACAAAACCGCTGTTTGCATTTCCGTCAGCCTCGATAATGTCGATAGTACTGGGCAGTGTGTCGGACTTTGCTGCAACCAGGTAGCAACCATCAGCCTCGCCTTCGAAACTGCCATACTTGGCAGTAAAATCATATACGCCTGCAGGCAAACTGACTGTTTGATATGCCTTGTGATCGTTCAGTTGACGGCTAAAGCCGTCCCACCCGGTGGTGATGGTAAAGGCATTATCCTTTTGTGTATCGACATGTGCCCCCGTCGCTTTGACGATGTGGCATCACCATTTTCTTTCCAACCATAGAGTGTCATAAAGCGTTTGTTCGCTGTATCGTTGTAAACCTTTCCTGTATTGGAGAACGGAGCTTCGTAGTTTGACAAATAACTGCTCGAGACATCTGTAGACTTGTCATCAAAGTTGATTGCGAAAACGCCTTTCGAGCTGCTCCAAGCATCACCATCAGGACCGAAGCCTACACGTACGCCTGTGTTTTGGTTGGCAGTGGCATCAACCACATTGCCCCCATTTTGGTCAAAATGATAATAAACGCTCAAGCCGTCAGCCTCAGCAGCCTTAACAGCCGCATCGGACATCGGTTCTATTAAATATGAATGTAGTTTGCGCAACTTTGATGTGTCAAAAGCTACCCCATTCCACACTCTGAACTCATCTACCATGCCACTCATTGGAGCTTCTTCACAGCCCAAAGCAAAAGAGTTCATTGCGGGCACTTTAGCGTTTTTAATTGCTGCAGAACTTACCAAAGCGCCATCACGGAGGAAACGGACTTTTCCAGACTCAAACGACACTGCATAGTGATGCCACTCATTAGGTATCACATAACTTGTTGTCGAGCTGGCGCACATGCCTGCCATATAGAAACGCATTTGGCCATCAGGCAACGTTTGGAGTTGTAAACTTTGCGTGTTCTCCCCTATCCCATTGCACACATCAGTGAGCGTGTTGGCACGTTGCCACCAATCAATAGCAAACTTTTTCTGTCCTGCCGATAGAGGTACCTTTGTCAATTCGACACGTGCTTTCGCTGCTGGCATAAAGTTCAGCCCTGTCTTACTGTCGGCATTACAAACAATGAGTGCTCTTGACTGAGAGGCACTGCTGTTACCTGCATCGTTTGAAGCCGTCAACGTTACGTTGTAAACCCCAGCCACATCAGGAATGAAGCAGAGTTTCTCGCCCTCGCCTTGCATGGCATTGTTAGCGCTTGACAATGTCCACGCACTATGAGCCGAACCATATTGCGACTTGTCGGTAAGCCTTACTTGGTTGCCTTTTACAACGACTGACGGCTCAACATCAAACGCTGCCTTTGGAGCAGTTTCGACAATATTGATTTTTTGAGTATACTTGGCAGTACTACCATTGGCTGCAGTCACATTCAACGTCACATCATAGGTGCCACTTTTTGCGTACGACACTGTAACACATGACTGGTTGGAAGTTTCGACAGATGCGCCTTCGAGTGTCCAATGATAGCTCTGGCCATCAACCATGTTTTGGGGAATAAAGGTTACACGCTCGCCACACACCACCTTGTTCTTTGACATTTTGAATACTGCACTTGCCTCAGGAGCAGGCAACACCGTAATGAGAGTGTCAGCCTCAGTTTCATTACCATTGACATCAACAGCCACCACTTTTACATTTTGCGCACCAGATTTTCCGAACGAGATTGTTGGCGAGGTGCATACCAAATTTTCAATACCCGCCTCAGGCACCGTCCATCGCAGAGAGGAAATATTCGTGCTGCCAGTGGCATGCAGTGTCAGATATTGCCCTTCGACAGCATCAGCCTCGGGCTGATTGATGTGTACAAATGTGTTCGCTGTATATTTTAATGTTTGCGCATAACCATCATTTACGGCAAAATTATCATTTGGGAAAGAGCCATGATGTGCTCTGCCCGTATGATCGCACAACAGTCTTGTGCCATTTATAGTAACCACATCACCCGGATAGTAGGCTACGAGGTCATCAGGCAGCAGTGCATCAGCATAGCGCAATTTGTAGTCAGCTTTTATTTCATCAGCCGTGCGTGCTGTTTTCCATATACGCAGTTCGTCGTACATGGCATTTTGGTCGGAGTTTTCATCTTCAGATGAGAATATCAAATCGCCAAAACCGCCAATACCGCAATAGCTATTTGACGTGACTGATGCCATTTTTGTGCCATTGACATAGGCAGTCATCACACTGTCATTCACGACAAGTGCTATATGGCTCCACTTGTTCAAACTCAGAGCGGAAGACACATTCAAACGGTTGTTAGTGTCCCAACCCGCAGTAAATGAACCATTTGCATTGGCATGAAACATGAATGTTCCCCACCCCGGACCTGCACTCTGGTTCCAATCGGCGATAGATAGTGGCCGTATCCAGAACTCGATAGTGGCCTTGTTGTACTTTGAATCGAATACACCTGGAAGGGTAAGTCCAGAATGAAGCAATTTAATACATTTGTTGTTTGCAGTACTTGCATACACATTGACATTCACTGCATTCGAGCGTTTGTTGCCATAAACGGCCCTTATGCCATACGTGCCCGAAGCCCCTTCGGGTAAAGCATACGATTCGGCATCGGCATCAAGTGTAGAAACTATTTCGCCCTCGTGTATAATTTCATATCCGGTCAGACTGAGATTTGCTTTTTTGGGCGACATCCATTTAAGCACACCACCATCAACGGCAACATTCTGCGGTGCAGCCACACCTCGTCCTGGTACAATCAATGATATGATAGTTTGCTTACCCTTGTTCTGTATGTTTACTCCATTGGTGTCAATATTAAATGGTATTTCGAGTCCCAGACTGTCTTGCACATAATCTATAATCGAAGCATCATATATATGTCCACTACCCTCCGCCGTACTTTTTGTGTTGATTATAAAAAAGTACTTGAGCGGTTCATTTGCATCATAGCCGTCACTTAAATCTGTGAGGTCGTAGCCAAACTCCATGGGCTCGGTGTACAGTTTGCCATCAACCCATCGTCCCAACATCGGGATTTCGGGAGCTGGCACAGTGTTACCATTATTGCCATCACCTGCATACTTAAAGTGGTCAAGAGCCTGCGTTTTGTCAGGATTTGTGGCTTTGAGGTCTGCAGATACGCCAGCCATAAGATATAGTTCGGAACGGCGGGTATAGTCCATTTTAAGTTTAATGGTACGTTGGGGCTTATAATTTTTGCGTACCTTGTATATTTCGGGATACCACCAATGGTTTGAGAACGAGCCGTCCTTATTAAAATGTGACCCGCCATAAGCGTAAGGACAATAGACGAAGCCACCATTTTGCCACTCATTACCCCACGAATTAACCAAGATCCATGCCCCACGCTCATCGGCAGTTTCTTCGCCATATATGCCGTTACCATTTATGTCGAATTCTATGCGGTCGTCATATCCTACAATGGTAAGAGCGTGATCAACGCCAGTGCCCCATTTGTCCACACATTTCATACCTGTCACTCCCAACTTGTCATTGGTTGGAGTGCTGTCAATAGCCTTGCACGTCATTGTGCCGGCAGCCACACCAACGCCAGCCAATCCACCCGATTGGAAACTTTCATCACCATTATGATTCCACAGCCAATTTTTCAGAGCCTCGCGCCCGGCATCTGTGCCTGTGCTTTCAGGGAAATTGGCAGGTTTGAGCATACGATTAAACATGGCTTCGTACCATTTATCGTAACCAGTCATCCAACCAAAGTCGTTCTGGGTTTCCTCTTGATTGCCAAAAAGTTTTGAATAGGTTTGACCACCATACGTTTCAGCCGAGGGAACTCCAACATGCTGTACAAAAGCGTCTTTGCCCGAATTGCCATTAGTCAGTAGCCACACAAAGTGTGTCGGGTAATAATTTTGTGGGTTAGTTCCGTCCAAATTGCGAAAGGCATTCATTTCATACGAGAACATGTAGCCTATGCGTGAGGCCGATCCACAAGAGCCCCCATCTTGGTTAAACACTGGCGGGAAGAAACGTGTTTCGGCATTATTCACATGGTCGGGACGTGCAGACATTGCATTACGCACGCCAAGCGTATGCCGTTGCATGAGTGCATAATCCGGATTGCGTTTATCTGTGTAATCGGGATATTTCGCTCTATCGACAGTTTGTGCACTTAGCGGTGACAACGATGCGAAGCATGCCCCAAATAGTAGTTTTATTGTTATAGTTTTCATTCTGAATTATTTGTAGAATAGGTACTTTTGTATAAGTAGATGATTAGGGACAATTATTTCTTTATTATCATTGCAGATGATGAGCCTTCATTACATACAGCCTCAACAATGTATGCCCCTGCGACCAATTGTGGCATAGGTATTGAAATGTACTTTGACGCCATGAAGTTGCCGTTAAATATACAGATACCATTAGTAGAATAAAGTCGGACAGCCACTTGCTTTTCGCCTTCGAAGGGCAATATCAAGTCAAGATTCTGATTATTTAGTATTGCACTAAGTTGTGCGTTGGCTACATTATTTGCACTTGGCTGTTGTACAGGCACAGCTACATTGCCCGATACAACATCTAACTCGTTGAGTCGTACAAAACACCCATCAGTTGCACGTCCGCCTCTTATCACAAGCTTGATATAACGTGCATTTACAACACTATCCAATCGCACCTGGAATGTTTGCTGATTTGGTGCACCATTGTCCGAAATAACCTTTTGCCACATTGTGTTGTCATCTGACACATAAATATCATAGGCCTTAATGTATCGGTTTGCTCCCCCACTCATGGTAAATTCGAACCCGCCAATGCTCTGTATCTTTTGCATGTCAATTACAAAGTAATGTGGATATTTGGCTTGTGTGCCTTGCCATTGCGAATGCCAATAGGTGTTAGCATCACCATCAATTATTTGTGATGCAAGCCCATTTGAACCTTCGCCGCTTGTTTCTTGACTTGAAAAGCTGATTACCTTCCAACCAGACTTATCATATTTGCTTGTCTTGAACAGCTCTGCTAAAGCCACACGTTTCTTTTCATTGTCTATGGCTTGAAGCACTCGGGCATTCAAAGCATCGTAGTTGATTGTGTCTACACACTCTGCAGATGTTGCTAAAGGAACTTCATTATCGGTACAATTAGTTGAAGTATAGCCACCGGTCTGCATAAAGAAGGTTCGGTCGTCTTTATTCTCGGTTGCACCTTGTCCGTAATCATTGCGTGCACCAGGTGCATTGCCACCATCAGTATGGCTAAAGTCTACGCGGTTAAAGTTATACCAATTTCCTTTCTTTGCATATCTGGCAAAGCCATTGCGATAGTAAGCCTTTCGCGAAGCTTCGCCCGTGGCCCAATTATAATTTTCAAGGAAAGAATACCATGAACTGAACAAGTCGGTACTATTGCGCTTACGCACCGTAGCCATGTATTGCCACCCCTTGCCATCTTGTGCATTGTACCAAGCAGATACAAGTATATTGTTTTGCTTGTGCTCTACTTCTTTTCCATTTTCTATGGTTGTGTAACTTGTCTGCTCACGCCTTGCATTGGTTATGAACTGTACAAAGCGCCCAGGTATCCAACAATCGCCACGTCGGTAGGTCGGTAGGTCTGTACCCCTGTCCCCTCATTGCCAAACCTATTGGTTATGGTAAGTGAATCGCAGTCTACCACACCAGCCCTCATATATTCTGGCAGGTTAGGATCTTCGTCAGTTGACCCATCGTCCCACATTGAGAACAGCACATCATGGGCCGGCGTACCATCAGCCTGCACACCATTATTTTGAATGCCCATGTAACCACTCAGCACACCCAATGCCATGGCATAAGTGCCCACAATATCCGACGACTTGGGTATCATTATCTCTTGATAACACCAATCATAGCCGTTTGCCGGTGCCGCACCCGTTGAACGCCAGCTGCCCAAATGTACTGATGGTGACGACAGATAAGAGGCTGGATAGGTTTTTTCGGCTGATGGGCTTTCAAACGTAAAACGGTCGATGTAATCAATATTATTATTGCCCGACACGCAAACCAGTTGGTAGCGATAATATTTAGCTACCGTAAACGAGCAATCTGCCAATTCTACTTTTTGATCCTTGCCGGTGCCTATTACATCTATCACTTTAGTTGCTATAGTATCGGTTGGCGCATCGGGATCGGTTATTGATAGTATGAAACTAACCTTACCCCCTGTTTTAACATTAAGCGTCATGTAGCTTTTAACCTGTGCTGCCGGGTGATGAAAGTAGTATGCAGCACGAGCTTGCAATGACGTCCATGCCGTGAGCTTGCGCGTTAACATAGGAAGCCCCGTACTGTCACAATTTTCGCCAGGTATGCTAATTCCATTAAAGCCGTAAGCTCCATCTATAGACTCAACATAGCCATGCGCAGCCGAGGCCTCTGATGTGTAAACAGAATCACTACCACGCAAATGTTGGTTGCTTGAAGCAAATACTAACGAAGGGGTTGATGCTAACAATAGAGTATAAACTAAACTTTTCATGATTGTTATTTGAATTTATTATTGTGTTTATGAAGTAAGGAGGGTACCCCATTGCCACTATTATATGGGGTACGCTCCATACATGATTCGGGGTTTTAGTTAATAACTAAATTTCATACCAACAAAGAAACTTCTTGGCAGTGATGGACCATAAATGTAAGCTGAATCACGATTCCAACCTTTATCGAAATCATTTTGGTAAGAATTGGTAACATTCTGTACGCCGCCATTTACCTGCAATGTTAGTCCCTTTCCAAACACAAAATCATACGCGGCCTTTAGATTCAATGTTGTAAAATGCGGTGTGTTGACAACCACAGACTTATCTACACCTGAACCTGCAGAGTGACCTACCAGCATCGCACCTGTATAATTGCCCGAAGCAGAAACTGTCAAATGGTTAATAGGCGTAAATGCTGCTGTAAAATAGCCATAGACTTCAGGCGTACGCATCATTTTGCGATATTTTTGTTCGGGCACTTCATCATTCCACGCAATAGCCTTGTCATAGGTGCTCTTTTGCAAAGTGAAACCTGCTTGCAGTGTAACCCACTTTGTTAACACTGCCTTACCCTCAATGTTCAAGCCATAGACTTTTGCTCCATTGGCATTATAACGCTCTTGCACAATATTACCTTGGGCGTCAGGTTGGTCGAGTTTACGCAAGGCAAAGACATTGTTTAGATCCGTATAAAAGCCTTCAATCAACAAGTTCGTCTGCACGGCGCCAAAACGATGATATAAATCAACTGACGCACTGAAGCTATTTGAACGTTCTTCTTTTAAGTTTTTATCCAACACGGTAACCAAACGTTCCCCACCTACTACGCCGACATGCAGGTCCTCATCAAAAGTTTGAGGCGCACGGAAACCACTTGCGTAGCTCAAACGAATGTTGATATCATCAATCGGATTAAAGCGCACATTTACGCGAGGACTGAATATTACATGATTTATCAGGTTGTGCTTATCCAAGCGGCCACCAAGCAAGAAACTCCATTGTTTATTCTTCCACTCATTTTGGAAGAAAAAGCTGCCAATGCCTGTACTCTGCTTAAGCTCATGGTTGTACCCCAATATGATGTCCTTTAATCTATCATGGTTATATTCAACCCCAAGGGTCAAATCAGATGGCATAAAAAGTAGACGCGGAAAAGAATGTACATATTGAGACCCTAACACATATGTGAAATCGTGTGTTCTTCCGTAGGCTTTCTCAGCTGTTTCCATATCCTCGGGAGTTCCCTCCCCTATTCCGCCATAGTAGCTCTTTCGTGTAGTCGTTTGAAACGAGAAATAAGCATTTACTTTATCTTTCTGATTGGGGGCATTAAAATCATAATTTATACCACCACCTTGTATGTTATGCTCAGCTTGCTCTGCAATATTGGCCTCATGAGGCGCCATATTCAAATTGTTACCACCACGTCTAAACTCGTGTGTGCTATGGTACTGCACACCAATTCTTGAATACGGACTCAAGCGATAAAACGAATTCAATCCAAAAGTCTGATTACTGAGTTCGGGCAACTCTGTGTACCCGTCACGATCATAGTCATATCCTTTACGCTCACGACTTTGTCCAAATACGTAAACTCCGGCCTTATTGTTATCGGTCACAAGTGACGCATTACCCATCGTAATATTATCAAAAGAGTTGTGTCCCAACGACATGAACGTGTGACCGAACGACGCTGAATTGCGTATGGGGTCCTTAGTTATTACATTTATCGTACCACCAATTGCTGATGCGCCATATAATGCCGATCCGCCACCACGTACAACCTCTACACGGTCTATCATGTTACTCGGAATCTGCTCGAGTCCATACACACCATTCAGCGATGAATATATTGGACGTGAGTTAATCAGAATCTGAGAATAATGGCCATCCAGTCCATTGATGCGTACTTGCGTAAATCCGCAATTCTGACAATCATCTTCTGTACGCACACCTGGCTGAAAGTTCAAGCCTTGTACCAAGCAAGTTGACTGTGTCAAATCAAACATTTTGCTTCCTAATACATTTACTAATGTTGGAGCTAAACGCCGTTTTGTTTCGATACGGTTAGCCGACACTACCGCATCATCTAAGTCTATATCTGAGGGGTCTAACTTGAAATTAAGTTCTATTGTTGAATCGCGATGCAATACAACACTTTTACTTATTGTTCTAAAGCCATCCATGTTAGCTTCTAACGTGAATTTACCCTCTGGCAAATTTTTCAAGAAATAATGGCCTGATGCATCCGTTTGAGTAGCTATAAGCGTGCCTTTCACACTTATTGTTACATTGGGTATATGCTTCGATGTCTTTTTATTTATTACATGACCATATATATTAGCATCAGTATCTTTTGTATCATTGGCTGCGTGTGCCACCAACGAAAATAACACAGCGCCAATAACAATGATCAGTTGTCGTATTATCTTTTCCATAATCTTATTATTATAAATGCAAGGCTAATAGTCACATTTCCTGTACGCATACACAAGAACCTGCACATATTGCCTAAGCTTGTGTTGTTTTTATTCTATAATTTTCGTGCAGACAGCCTTCAGCTGCTACTCCTGGCAACCGACTCAGCGTTTGCATCGGCGAGCCGCTAAAGTGCTGTTATAATAAATTGCTTGTTTGCCCTCACTGGGTTGAGAGCCGACGACATTTGTATTTGCTTGTCAGTATTACCTCTTACAACGATATCATTTAGGGGCACACCTTCCCTGTACACATGCTTTAGAGTGTCTGATATAACCTCTTGAGAATGCGCACGACAAGGGCTGATGAAAAGATAGGAAACACGACTAAAGCCGCCATCCTATTTTTCATCATCAAAAAAGAAGTGTTAGAATACCAACATTAAGGAAACACACATTGCTCCCCTACAAAGAAAATCAAGAAAACACAGGAGGTGCACGCGTTGATTTTACATCGTACCTACACCTTTTGATCAATATGCAAATGGCGCAATATACGATATTTAGAACGACAACAAACGTTGTCAGCTGTGCAAACGATGGAGCCACATAGGTCATACTCTGCAACACACATAATGCACAATCATGCATTGTGTTTCCATTAACAAAATGACCATCGTGGTGAATGTGGTGAGCACAATCGTAACAATAGTAAGTAGTTGCAGCGTTGCCTTCCACCTCTGTATGATGATGGAAGGTAACAGCCAAAAGCATTGGCAAATACACCAATAGCAATAGCCATGCGACCCTTAGTCGTTTGTGCTCAGCCTTTCGCATTTAATTATACTAATGTATGCACTTAGTATTATATCAAAATGATGTGTACTTTTTTCGACCGCAAATATATAACTATTTGTGTCTAATTCCAAGTTGCCATACCACATATTTACATTATTTAATACTGATATTACCATACTAATATAGCAGAAACATCATACTATCATAACAAACATGAGACTCCGCATAAATACAAGTGGTGAACAATACTCTCAAAAACATTTCCAGACTTCGTCGATGCGCCGCCCAAATCAATCTTTGTGGGCAAATAGGGAATACTATATATCTTGTCCGGCACATGAAGTAATAAACCTTGTTCTGTGCTATGAGTGCTGTTAGCATGGTTACGTTAAAGGGCCAAGACGAGAAAGTTGCACCTAGGACTTTTACCATACTACAAATACTTTACACACCGAGTATCTTACATCTTACACTAACACATCACAACCCATTGGCTATCAAAGCCTTACTCTGTGTAAGATACTACCAATTCCACTTGCACACAACCTGCACACAACCTGCACGCAACCTGCACAGCCCACATGCAGCCACACGGCACAAGCACGGGAGGGTGATATCACGGCATAGGGGAGCAAAAAAGTCTGTTGCTCCGACAGATTTCTCTACGTCCCTGTGCCGTAAAATCCACCGCATACGACAAAACAGACTGCGCGACAGCGGGGTGTGATGTGTAAGATGTATGCAGGGGAGTGTAGGATAGTTTGAGCTTATCCTACACTCTTGAAACATCTGTATATCAACTTGTTACGCACAAAAAGTGT
>ENA-OUOY01001299-OUOY01001299.1-human-gut-metagenome-genome-assembly--contig:-NODE-1299-length-14883-cov-4.856353_pt1 | contig 14883 bp, 9 predicted proteins | sample MGYA00237937_ERZ548767 | MGnify/ENA primary metagenome ERZ548767 (study PRJEB26490, sample SAMN05356887) | human gut metagenome | biome: terrestrial biome; feature: human-associated habitat; material... | reverse complement strand
GGGGCGACGGCTGCTGGGGCATGGCGGCGGGGTGCTGTTGCTGCGGAGCGGCGAATTGCTGCTTGCCGGCGCGGGGAGCGCTGGCGGCGCGGCTTGCGGCCGAGTTGTTCTGGCCCAGGCCATTCTGGTAAGCGCGTTCTTCCTCGTACAAACGACCGAGCGTGGGGGCGTCGACGTTCTCGGCAAAGACCGAGAACTTACCGGCACGCAGCTGCGGGTCGATCATAAAGCGAACGAGGGGTTCGCCGACAAACACATAGCGGCGCTTTTCGGCCTGTGCCTTCACAAACTCGCGGACTTCGCGCGAAAGCTCGGGGTAGAACGGGGCGAGCATGGGATCGTCGTCGGCGGCGATCAGGATGGTATAGAGTGCCGGCGCGGTGTTGACGCCGTTGATCACCAGAGTCTGATCCTCCATGTCGCGAGCGGCCTGCTTGGCAAGCTTCTTAAAGGAGAACGGGGCACGGGTGGCACCGAAGATGCCGGCCACGTGGTCCTCGAAGATGTTCAGGAAGTTCACGAAAGATCACTCTCCGTATAGGTTCTTTGGTATCCGAGCAAATATAGGCATATCCCAACGATTATAGAGGATAGGGTTCCCGCAACCGCCGCCTTGACGACGACCGCGCCCGCAAGGCTGGCAATTTCCATATGGTGTGCAAGACAGAGCGACGCCGCGGTGCCTATTCCGCAGCCGGCGATGGCAGCGATTGCAGCCAGGTTCGAGCCCTGCTCGGCACGCTTGGCATGGGCGTTGAGCAGCAGAGATGTCAGTGCAGCTGTCGCCGCGACAAGCACAACGGCAGCCCAGAAGAGCATGTCTCCCAGCGCCGCGGCAACATTGCCGAGCCCCAGCGCGCCTCCGGCGGAAAGCGCAACCGTAGCCAGGCGGCCAAAAAGCGCGCCCATCCCCGTGGCGGCCGCGGCGCTTGCCGGGCCGAGCCAAAAGGCCGCGATGCCGGCGGCGACCCCGGCGGCAAGGAGGACGTCGCCCGTTAGACAGCCAAGTGCCACCGCGCAGGTGAGCGCCGCGTTCGCGGCCGCCTCGGTGCGTCCCCAGGCGATCCACCAACCGGACATGGTGGCGGCAAAGAGCACCGCGACGGGTAGCATCGACAGGATGCCCTGCGTCTGCATGGTGGCGTTGGCCATAAGTACCAAAAAGCCCACGGCCGAGATGGCCGAGCCAATCTGCGGGGCCAGGCCGGCGGCCGCCCCAATCGCGATGGCCGCGGCAATAAGTCCGGGAAGCGCCGCGACGCCAGCCGTCTGCATGATCAAAAAGCTAAAGGCACCACACGTTAGCGCCGAGATGGCGCGCATGGTGTAATCGCGTGCGTGGCTCCAGCGCGTGCCGGCCCAGCCGAGTGCGGGGTCGACCTCGATGGTGTCGTCCTCATAGGGTAGCGATTCGATATCGTCTGCCGCGCGCTCGTCATCCGACAGCTCGCCCACCATCTGCTCCAGGCTGCGACGGCCCTCGCGCACGCTGCCCAAGTCGTCGAGCAGCTGGTCGCAAAATGCCTCAATGCTGTTGGGGCGGTCTTGCGGCATGGGGGAGAGGGCGCTCATGAGCGCAGCCTCGGCTCCCGGGGGAAAGTGCGGGATGAGCTCGCTGGGATAGGTGGCACCGCCGATGATACGGCCGAGCGAGTCGCCGGGCGTGGCGGCCATAAAGGGAGCGCTGCCGCACAGGCCCTCGTAGATCACACAGGCGAGGGCAAAGACATCGGCGCGCTCGTCAACCGTGCCAGTTTCGATGTCGAGCTGCTCGGGTGGCATGTAGCCGATGGTGCCGCCGCGCGAGCCGCCAAAGCCGCCGGCAGACGACAGCCGCGCCATGCCAAAGTCGGTGAGCTTTACATTGCCCGAGTGGTCGATGAGCACGTTGGCGGGCTTAATGTCCAGGTGGAGCACGCCGTTGCTATGGGCGAAAGTGAGTGCCTGGCCCAGCGTGTCGGCAATTGCCGCGGCCTCGTCAAAGGTGAGCGAATGGCCGTCCACACGATGCAAAAACTCGGCTAGGGACATGCCGTCGACATACTCCATGACCAGGTAGGCATAGGCGGTATCGTGCGTAAAGTCGATAACCTGCACGATATTGGGATGTTGAAGCATGGCGGCGGTGTGTGCCTCGCGCAGGACATCCATGATGTCGCTGGCGGGCATGCCGGCACCGCTTGTGAGGGGGATACGCTTAATGGCGACGCGACGGCGCAGGTGCGTGTCGCGGCAAATCTCGATGGAGCCAAAACCGCCGGTTGCAAGCGTCTCGAGCGGCTGGAACCGCTTGAGCAGCTCGCGAGAGCTGGTGCCCTCCAAGGGAACGTCCGGCGAGAACCGGGCGGTATGTTGCGAGAAAAGCGGCATGGCCAACCCTCGTGCGTTTAAAGTTCGTTTGCGAGCGGCGGGCCAGGGTCAAGCCGTTCGCGGTGGCATAGATGCTGCTAGTTTAGCACGCTCGGGCGCATGGTGAAGGTAGCGGGGCGAGGTGGCCTATCTGACTTGGCCTTAGCGCTTCTTCTTGTTCTTCTTCTGCTTACGCAGTTTGGCCTTTGCGTTCTTGGGCTCGCTTTCCTGCTTGGCCTTGGCAGCGGCCTTTTCGGCCTTCATCTTCTTGCGTTTGGTCTCGATGCGCAGCTTTTTGTTGATGCGCGCCTTGAGGAAGGAGCCAAACTGCTCGGCATCACCACGTACAAAGGTGTCCTTGGGGATCGTCACGCCCTGCTCGGCGAACATGGCCACAAAGATGCGCTCGCCGTCGAGCACGTGGTCGAGCTTCTCAAACGGGAAGAACTGCGACTTGCCGCTCTTGCCCCAGACCATCAGGCCGTCCTCGTTGGCGGCGACGCGGCGGTAACGGCCGCCCATGGACTCGTCGGCCTCGACGGCTTCGATAAAGTCGCGCGCGAGCGTATGGTGCAGATTTTTGCTCCACCAGGCCAAAAAGGCGCCGAACACGATCAGCACGACGCCGAACTTGATCCAGCTGCCGCCGGCCACCAGCATGCCGATGCCGATGAGCGCGGCAATCGCGGCGGCGACGTACAGGGAGCCACGGCGCCTGGGCGAGGCAACCAAGCGGGCGAAATCGGTGACGAGGTCGTTTTCGTACTGATACTCGTTGAGGTACAGGATGCCGTCGTCGGCTGCGGCCTGCTTCTCGAGCGCGACCTCGACCTGGTCGGCTGCTTCGGAGGGAACGAGGTTGCTCTCTGCGTCTGCCATGCTCTTTGGACTCCTATCGCGGCGGGCTCGCCGTACGGGTTATTATGGATGCAGTATGCCGTGCGACCGCATGGCCGCCGCGGCAACAAGACTCAGTATACCCGGGGGAGCACCCATGGAATCGTTGTACCGAAAGTATCGCCCGCTCACCTTCGACTCCGTGGTGGGCCAGCAGCATATCGTCTCGACGCTCGAGCACGCCATCACCGAGGGGCGCCTGTCCCACGCGTACCTGTTTTGCGGTCCGCGCGGCACGGGCAAGACCACCATGGCGCGTATTCTTGCCAAGGCGCTGCTCTGCCGCAATGCCGAGGCGGCGCGCGCCGAGGGTGCGAGCGGCTGCATGCCCGACGGCACCTGTGAGGAATGCGAGCTCATCGCCGAGGGCAACCACCCAGACGTCTACGAGCTCGATGCCGCAAGCCGCACCGGCGTAGACAACGTGCGCGAGGAGATCATCAACTCCGTCAACTTTGCCCCGGTGCGTGGCAAGTACAAGATCTATATCATCGACGAGGTCCACATGCTCACGACGGCGGCGTTTAACGCGCTGCTCAAGACGCTCGAGGAGCCGCCGGCGCACGTGATCTTTGTGCTGTGCACCACCGACCCGCAAAAGATTCTGGAGACCATCCTCTCGCGCTGCCAGCGCTTCGATTTCCACCGCATCGGTAACGAGGATATCGAGCATCGCCTGTCCTACGTGTGCGAGCAGGAGGGCTTCGATTACGACGACGAGGCGCTGGCCATTGTGGCGCGCCATGCCAAGGGCGGCATGCGCGACGCGCTTTCCACGCTGGAGCAGCTGAGCGTTTTTGGCAACGGAGCCGTGCATGCGGACGATGCCCGCTCGCTTTTGGGCGAGGTTTCGGACCAGATTCTGGGCGAGTTTGCGCGCGCCATTGCCGATCGTGATGTCGCCGAGCTCTATGGGCTGATTCGCGCGCAGGTCGAGGAAGGTAACGATCTGCTGGAACTGACGCGCGACCTGGTGGCGCACGTACGCGACGTGTATGTTGCTTGCGTTACCGGTGCTCGTGCCGAGTTGTTTGAGGGCGGTGCCGAGCAGGCCGAGGCGCTTGCTGCCGAGGCCGCTGCCTTTGGCGAGCATCCTGCCGACCGCCTGGCTCGTGTGCTGACAGTGCTCGACGATGCCGCACTGGAGATGAGGGGCGCGAGCGACGTGCGCCTGGTGCTCGAGATTGCCTGCACGCGTCTGGCGCGTCCCGAGGCTGATTTAACGATTGAGGCATTGGCCGAGCGCGTGGCACGCCTGGAGGCCATGGTTGCCAACGCCGCCGTGCCGGCGAGCGTGGCTGCTGCTCAGGCCGCCGCGCCTGCAGCATCCGTACCCGCTGCTGCCCAACAGCCGACGCTCATTTCGGGCGCCCGCGCTGCCGCCCCGGCGGCATCCGCTGCCCCCGCTGCTACGTCCGCGCGCCAGGGCGGTATGCCTTGGGACCGTGGTGCTGCCGCTCCGACGGCTCAGCCTGCGCCCCGTTCTGCGTCCGTGTCAGCTTCCAAGCCTGCAGCGCCTGCACCTCAGCCTGCGCCGGCTCCGACGCCTCAGCCCGTTGCGGCCCCCGCGCCTGCCACCGCTCCGGCACCTAAGCCCCAGTCCAACAACGCCGCCCAGGTTGCCGCCGCCGGTGCCGCCGAGACGCCCGCGGTCGAGGATGCCGGAGAGCTGCAGCGCAAATGGGCCGAGGTTGTCGAGCGTGTCAAGGCGCGTCAGGCTTCCTACGCAGGGCTTTTGCTCAACGCCCGCGCCACGGCCGACGACGGCTCCAAGCTCACGGTCTCGTTCCCCGCGGGTTCGACTTTTGCCATCAAGATGCTCGGTCGCGCCGATACGCAGTCGGTGGTCCTGCCGACGGTCTGCGCGGTCTTCGGTCGTCGTACCGTCGACTATGTCCTGGATGGGGGTGGCACGCCGGCTCCTCAACATGAGGAGCATTCTCCATCTGCACGGGCTGCGGTATCTGCGGACCCGCAACCCGTGTCCTCGGTGCCCCCTGCATCCTCGAGCGCCAGCGCGACGCAGCCAAAAGCGGCGCCGGTAGCGGCACCGACCCCGTCGGCGCCTGAACCCGCTGCGCCCAAACCGGCTGCTCCGATCCCCGCGCCCAAGTCCGCTGCCGCGCCTGCGCCCAAGTCATCCGACCTGGCCAAGGCCCCTTGGCTGCGCTCCGACAACCCTGCCGGTGCTCCTGCCACGGGCAAGCTCCCGACCGAGCCCGCGCCCCGAGCGCCCGAGCGCGCGTCCGTCCCCATGGCTCAGCCGCCTGCGCAGGCTGCGCCATGGGAATCCGAGCAGGTGCCCTACGACGATGCTATGGTCGGTGGTTTTGCTGCCGATGCCGGCGGGGACGATCTGCCCCCGTTCGACGTGCCGGGTGCGGCGTCCGCGACCAAGGCCGCTGCTGTGGCACCCGCAGCCTCTGCAAACGACGACGTCCCCGCCGCTCCCTGGGAATCCAATCCCGGTGCTGGCAGCCCCTTCGGCCATCAGGGCGCAGCCCCGAGCATCCCGCAGACCGAGGACGAGGCCAAGGCCCTCATCCGCAGCGTCTTTGGCCAGGCCACCATCTTCAAGCCGGTGGAGTAGCTGCGTAGGCGGGTATACTGCTCAAGAAGAGGACCCCTTGTCCGGGCGCATCTGTATTTCGGACATGTGTAGTGTGGTGCCGCGTATGTCGCATTTGAGCAGACAGGTGCGTGACGGTCGGCCTAGGATGCTGAGGTCGATACGATACGTCGCATGGCTGTCCGTGTACTCGACTTGCTCGGCGTTAATGGTTGCTCCGATTGCCAAATAAACGCCTAGCTCGGCATCGACAATCTTGAAGTCCTTTATCTTGACCTTGAACTCTTGATAGAGGGACGGGCTGTTGTAGTAGACGGTTCGGGTTCCGTCGGTGCACTCATCGGTCGTCTCCCATTTGACGACGGGCTGGTCCGAGCTGGCTATCAGCAGTTCTGCTCCAAAAGCTATGGCATGGGTGATGACAACCAGCAATGCCCAGCCGACAAAGAGATAGAGAACCACATATGCAACGGGGTGTTTTGAGCGGATGTTTTGGAGCGCGTTGGGGGCATTCATGGGGCACCTCCAAATTACTATCTATGGCAATCAAATTATACCCTGCCGCCATGTGCGCCGCCTCGAGCAGCGGTTCGGCATTTAGCTATTTAGTGGCGCACATGAAATGCCGGATTCGGCTCTACTAGATTGAGTGTGCGATATTATGCAACCTTGCATAATTCGACCTTGCATAATCTTTGAGTGCGGTTTGTATTGGAGGACATGTATATCGACTGAGGTAACACGTCCGCCCCGCTCTCTCGCCGCGCGCCGTGGTACGATTTTTGAGTTTGAAAGTCCCGCCGTGCTCCGGCTGCCCTTGCAGCTCGGCGTGCGGCCGCACGTAAAGGAGCCATCATGGCCGGTATGAACATGCAGCAGATGATGAAGCAGGCTCGCAAGATGCAGGAGCAGCTTGCCGCCGCGCAGGAGAACCTCAAGTCCCAGACCGTCGACGCCTCTGCCGGCGGCGGCATGGTCAAGGTGACCGTTAACGGCGAGATGGAGCTCGTCAACCTCACCATCGATCCCGATGCGCTCGATCCCGAGGACGTCGATATGCTGCAGGATATGATCATGGCTGCCGTCAACGAGGCCGTTCGCGGCGTCAACGAGCTCGCCAACAAGCAGATGGGCGCCATCACCGGCGGCCTCAACATCCCGGGCATGCCGTTCTAAGACACGCATATATATGAGTGCCAACCACAGTCTGCAAAAACTGCTCGATGAGCTGGGCCGTCTGCCGGGCATTGGTCCCAAGTCGGCCCAGCGCATCGCCTATTACCTGTTGGAGGCCGACGCCGAGGAGGCGCGCCGCCTGGCCGAGGCCATCCTGGAGGTCAAGCAGGAGGTCCACTTTTGCAGCCGCTGCTTTAACTACGCCACGGCCGACGAGTGCTCCATCTGCCAGGACCCGATGCGCGATACCACTCGCATTTGCGTGGTGGGCGAGCCGCGCGATGTCCAGGCGATCGAGCGCACGGGCAGCTACCACGGCCTCTACCACGTATTGGGCGGCGTGATCAGTCCCATGGACAAGATTGGCCCCGAGCAGCTGCACATTCGAGAGCTGCTGGCACGCTTGGGCCACGAGGACATCCACGAGGTCATCATCGCCACCAACCCCAATATTGAGGGCGAGACCACGGCGAGCTATCTGGCCCGTACCATCAAGCCGTTGGGCGTCGAGGTGTCGCGTCTGGCAAGCGGCCTTCCCGTGGGCGGCGACTTGGAGTATGCCGACGAGCTTACGCTTGGCCGCGCCATCGAGGCCCGCCGCGCGATTTAGGTGGCGAGCCTGCTCCTGCCGTATGTTTTCCTCGCGACGCACGGGGTAGTCATAATTTCCCCGTGCGACTGTGAGTTTGTTGTGCAACAAAGATGCTTCGTATCCGCTTATCGCATGGATGCTTCCGCTCGCATCCTTAATTTGTCCATTCGTTGCGCAACCTTTTTGGTTCGCTGATACACTCAAATATGGATTCGAATGAATGCGCCGCTCCCGAGCGGCGTGTTTTTGTTGGAGGAGAACGCATGCGGCCCGGTGGCACTCAGACAAAGCGCGGCGCCGCGGTGCGCATACGACGCCGACTGGGCTTGGCGCCGCGGGCGTACGCACTGCTATCGTGCTCGCTGGTGCTGGTCATGGCTGGCGTTTCTGCCTATGGCATGACCGTGCCGTCCATGATGCAGGCGCATGCCGCACGCGAACCGCGCGTGGGGCATGAGGTCAAAAGTGATCTGGGTACCACGACTGGATATGCTTGGGCAAGTGTGGTCGCGCATATTGTGTTTGGCACCGACGATGCGGACGGCGCCGAGGCCCCGGACAACGAAGTCACGCTTGCCAATGGCAAAACCATCGTGCTCACCAACACCAAGATCATCGATCGATTGTCCAACAATAGCGTGGCGGCAACGGTGAATAAGGTCGAGCAGCAAAAGGAGCAGGACGCCCAGCAGTCCGGAAAGCCCGGTAGCTCGGATACTTCTGGCTCCGGCTCGGATTCATCGAGTTCGGGCGGCGGCTCTGGGTCGGGTTCCTCTACCGGAGGGCCTGGAAACGGCGGCTCGACGGGCGGCAACACTGACAACGATGCAAACTCCGGCGGCCTTTCCGCTGCTGAGGAAGAGGGCATTCACAGTTGGCTTGTGACCAAGTACAACATGCTCGACAGTTACGTTTCTCGTGCCAATGACGTGGTCTCGACCTATAACTCTACGGGAGATCCCAGGCCGTGCGACAGCCTGGTCGGGGAGATGTTTGTCATTCGAGCCGAGTTCGGTCGTCAGACATTCTCGCCCCGGTCAAAGTGGTATCAGCAGTATGCCAATCTGTGGGGCTGTTACACCAACCTATGTCAATGGGTTGGCCATTACGGCGATGATGACGTCGCGCTCGGTAACTTCAACAATAACGTGGCGGCGCTTGCCCTATGATGACCGATCTTGCATCCACCACACCACAATCACTCGGTCGCGATCCCATGGTCGGCCTGCGCCTGGCGCGTGTCGACGGGTTTGAGCCGGCCATTGCGCTCGGTCAGGACGAACTGCCTGCCTATCTGCGTCGTTTTACGATACTGTTTGTCGACGATGCCACCATGCGCCGTGGCGGTATCGGCCGCGTGACGCGTGCCGTCAACGCCCAAGGCGAGGCCGTGGCACTCAAGCAGCTCATCTTGCCGACGCGCGATGAGTTTGACGACGATGCCGCTCACGAGGCGCTGGTCGCCAAGTTCAAGGCGGCGTTTCGCGAGGAATACGAATGCCATCGCGCCCTTTCGGGCCTTAAGGGCTTTCCCCGCCTCTATGGCTGGGGCGAGGTCGACGGTGTGCCTGCAATTGTCATGGAATGGGTCGAGGGCGAGACGCTTGCCCGCTTGCGTTCGCGACTCGCCGTGGACGATGCCGGACGCCTGTCGCCGCTTGTGGCGGCGCGTCTGGGTCGCGACCTGTTCGATCTGCTCTGCCGTATGAGCCTGGTGGGCGAGGGCTTTGTCCATCGCGATATCTCGCCCGCTAATATTATGGTGCGCACGGCGCGTCTACCGCTTGACCGGCAGCTTGCCGAGGGCACCTTTGACCTGTGCCTGATCGACTTTGGCTCGTCGCTGGCGCTTGAGCCTGCGTCGGCCGTGGCCGGTACCGGCGGCAAGGCGTCGTTTACGGAGCGTTATGCGACGCTGCGTCGCGCGACGGTGGCCTACGCTCCGCCCGAGATGCTCACCGACGATATTCCCGACCTGCGCGCTTTGCGTATGTCGCCGGCGATCGACGTCTATGCCGCGGCAAGCACGGTTTACGAGCTCATTGCCGGCGTCGCGCCATACGAAGCCGCGCCGAGCACTTCGGGCGCCTCGGGTTCGCGCAAAAGGACGCGCGACATCGCGAGCCCCTACCGTCTCAAAATGGACACGCGGCCCGACTATCCCATTGGTGCCCATGCGCCCGGTTGTGATTTGACTCAGCTGCTTCGTCGTGAGCCCGATGTGGCGCTCGCCGCGGCCGAGCAGGCCCAGCAGCTAGGGCTTGAGCCGGATTCCGAAGAGCTACGCGATGCGCTGGCGTTTGTCGATGCCCAGCTGTTCGACGTGGTGATGGCCTGTCTGTCCAGCCATCAAAAAGATCGTCCCGAGCCGGCGGCGGTCGAGGCGGCGCTCTCGGCGTTTTGTGACCACTATGCGCAAAATGTCGGTCGTTCGCTCCGCGGCGAGCCGCTCACGCCGTGCCCCATGGATGCGTCTGGCCGCGCGGTGCGTCGCGCGCTGATGGTCGGCGCGACGGTCGTCTGTGGCGTGGTTTGGGCTGTGGTCGTGGTTTCGGCCGCGCTGCTGGCGTCGGGCGCTCGCGTGACGGCGACTTTGGGATCGCTCGTGTGGTCTGGGTCGCTACCGGGTATTATTGCCGCACTGGCGTTGGCGCTGCCAGGCATAGCCGGCGTTGCCGCGGGGGCACTTGCGCGCGATCGGCGCTCGGGCTTCCTGCAGGGTGTGCTTGCGCTTTCTGCCTGCGAGGTTCCGGTGCTGGTTGTGGCTGCATGTAGCGTATTTTCCCAACGCGCCGTGATGGGCGGCCTTGTTGCCGCTCTGGTTGCAACCTATACGCTTACGTGGTTTTTGCTTGCGATGGGCTTTGCCTTTGAACTTCCCGTTTCGGCACCGCGACGCACAAAAGCCCAGATGGCGACTCCGCTTGCCGGTGGAGCCGCAGCTGCCCGTACTTTTGGCGGACCTGTCGAAGTATCGTCCGATTCTATTTCTACGACCAAGGAGGCCTAGGTCATGGCATCTCAAGTTGAGCTCACCCCATGCGGGGCCATGTTTGACATCTTTAAGCGCGCGGCGCATCTGAGCCATATCGAGCTGTGCGGCTTGGTGCTTTCGTCCCGTCCGCTCGCCGACGGCCGCAGCCCGCAGAGTCGAGCCGCCGATCGCTCTTGGGTTTCCCGCTTTATCGTTCGCGCGCCGGTCGGCACGCTTCAGCAGCGCTACTTTGCCGAATACGGTACCTCGGCTGCGCGTATTATGTCGCAACTGGCCCTGCGCCAGCGAAATCCCATGGACTCCACGGCTGTGATCAATATGGTGTGCGGTCCTGCAGGTGAACCGATGGTACGCGCGCTCGAAGAGTGCCACCAGGACACGAATCTCTATCGCAACGCGCTCGATCGCCTGTCCCAGGCGGCGGAACTCATGCCCGCCGAGCGCGCCGAGGCCGTGCTGGTGCTGTTTGTCGCTGTCGGTTGTTCGGCGGATGTGCGGTCCTCGGTGAACTATGCCATCGACTACGCGCACGCGACCTGTGGCGGAGGCACATCCACGCCGCGTTCGCTTGGCATGTCGATGACCGCGGGCGAACGCGAACCCGCCCCGGCGCACCCCTTGGGCTTGCTGCGCGTGCAAAACAGTTTTGTCGTGAGCGCCCCGCGCTGGATTCAGCCGAGCGAGCAGGGTGTTGAGATTGGCGCACTGGCCACTGGTGAGGGCGATATTACCGACGTCGGCGACGATGTCTCGGCCCGCCATGCCCATATCTGGTGCGATGCTCAAAATATCTGGCACGTCGAGGACTTGTCGTCCACCAACGGAACCGTGGTGGTAAACGGGGCCACGCGCGTCTGCATTCAGGTCGAGCCCGGCCGTTCCGCCCAACTCAATCCCGGCGACGAGCTCAAGCTCGGCGAATCCACTACCTACGCCATTCTCTTCGGTGCCCTCTAGCCAGTCCTGCCAAATGGTCCCTCCGTCCCCAAGGGATCATTTTGCTCCCGGCAGTCACCCGAGGTAAACCTTTACCGCCCGCCTATATTTGCCGAAATTACACTTGACGGCGGGGTACAATAAACCCGCATGCGGATTTCCGTTGCGGGCGCTTCCCATCGCCGGGGCGTGCCCGGGAGCATCCGGCATGCGGCCTTTGCGGCGCTCGGTCATGTGCAAGACGGGTAGCTGGGCTTGTGGAGCGCGTGCAGCCCTCCTCGCCTCGGCATGCCTTCTCTCCACGCCATGTACCTGCTGCTGAGCCTGCCTGCCAGATGATTGGAAGCAACAGCGAAAATCCCATCACGCCAACATCCCGGCGATCGCCGGGGCCTGTATACCTATATGAGAGGAGAGGGGTATATGGCGCGTAAGTTTAAGTCTATGGACGGCAACGAGGCGGCCGCATATGTTTCGTATGCGTACACCGAGGTAGCGGGAATCTATCCCATTACGCCGTCCAGCCCGATGGCCGACCATGTCGACCAGTGGGCGGCCCAGGGTCGCAAGAACATCTTCGGCACCCCGGTCAAGGTCGTCGAGATGGAGTCCGAGGCAGGTGCAGCCGGTACCGTTCACGGTTCGCTGGGTGCCGGTGCTCTGACCACCACCTACACGGCTTCTCAGGGTCTGCTCCTGATGATTCCGAACATGTACAAGATCGCGGGCGAGCAGCTCCCGGGCGTCTTCCACGTCTCCGCGCGTTGCGTCGCTTCCCACGCCCTGAACATCTTTGGCGATCACTCCGACGTCATGGCTTGTCGTCAGACCGGCTTCGCCATGCTCGCCGAGGGCAACGTCCAGGAGGTCATGGACCTCTCGCCGGTGGCTCACCTTGCCGCCATCGAGGGCAAGACCCCGTTCCTTAACTTCTTCGACGGCTTCCGCACCAGCCACGAGATCCAGAAGGTCGCCATGTGGGACTACAAGGATCTGGCCGAGATGTGCGACATGGACGCCGTCCAGGCTTTCCGCGATCACGCGCTCAACCCTGAGCACCCGCACACCCGCGGCAGCCACGAGAACGGCGATATCTTCTTCCAGAACCGCGAGGCCTGCAACAAGGTCTACGACGAGCTTCCCGCCGTCGTCGAGGGCTACATGAAGAAGATCAACGAGAAGCTCGGCACCGATTACGGCCTGTTCAACTACTACGGCGCTCCCGATGCCGATCGCGTCGTCGTGTGCATGGGCTCCTTCTGCGACGTGCTCGAGGAAGTCATCGACTACCTCAACGCTCACGGCGAGAAGGTCGGCCTGGTCAAGGTTCGTCTGTTCCGTCCGTTCTCCATCAAGCACTTCGTCGACGTTCTCCCCGAGACCGTCCAGAAGATCGCCGTCATGGACCGTACCAAGGAGCCGGGTTCCATCGGCGAGCCGCTCTACCAGGACGTCGTCTCCGCTCTCTACGAGGCCGGCAAGACGGGTATCAAGGTCGTCGGCGGCCGTTACGGTCTGGGCAGCAAGGACACGCCTCCCGCGTCCGCGTTCGCTGTCTTCGAGGAGCTCAAGAAGGACGAGCCCAAGCGCGAGTTCACCATCGGCATTGTCGACGACGTGACCAACCTGAGCCTGCCCGAGGCCGAGGATGCGCCCAACACCGCAGCCCCCGGCACCATCGAGTGCAAGTTCTGGGGTCTGGGTGGCGACGGTACCGTCGGCGCCAACAAGAACTCGATCAAGATCATCGGCGACCACACCGACAAGTACGTTCAGGCCTACTTCCAGTACGACTCCAAGAAGACCGGCGGCGTCACCGTCTCGCACCTGCGCTTTGGTGATTCTCCGATCCGTTCGCCGTACTACGTGACCAAGGCCGACTTTGTCGCTTGCCACAACCCCAGCTACATCGTTAAGGGCTTCAAGATGGTCCGCGACGTCAAGCCGGGTGGCACCTTCCTGGTCAACTGCCAGTGGAGCGACGAGGAGTTCGCCGAGCACATGCCCGCCGTGGCCAAGCGCTACATCGCGAACAACAACGTCAACGTCTACCTGATCGACGCTATCGACCTGGCCGCCAAGGTCGGCATGGGCAAGCGCACCAACACGGTGCTCCAGTCCGCCTTCTTCGCGCTGGCCAAGGTCTTGCCCGCCGAGGACGCTCTGCAGTACATGAAGGACGCGGCCACCAAGTCCTACATGAAGAAGGGCCAGGCCATCGTCGACGCCAACCACAAGGCCATCGATGCCGGCGCTACCGCCTTCCGTAAGTTCGAGGTTCCGGCCGACTGGGCTACCGCCGAGGATGCCGCTCCCGTCGAGCTCTCCGAGGAGACCAAGTCCGCCATCGCCCAGCAGGTCAAGAACCTGCTCGAGCCCATCGATCGCATGGATGGCGACAGCCTGCCTGTTTCCGCCTTCGTCGATTGCGCCGACGGCCAGTTTGAGCTGGGCGCCTCCGCATACGAGAAGCGCGGCGTCGCCGTGGTCGTTCCCCACTGGGACGAGACCAAGTGCATCCAGTGCAACCAGTGCGCCTATGTGTGCCCGCATGCCACCATCCGTCCGTTCGCGATGACCGAGGACGAGGCTGCCGCCGCGCCCGAGGCTACCCGCACGCTCGACGCCATGGGCCCCAAGGCCAAGGGCATGAAGTTCACCATGGCCGTGTCCCCGCTCGACTGCATGGGCTGCACCAACTGCGTCAAGGTCTGCCCCAAGGGTGCCCTCGAGATGGTTCCCACCGAGCAGGAGATGGACCAGCAGCCCGTTTGGGACTACATGGCCGAGAACGTCTCCGAGAAGAAGGAGCTCATCGCGGCCAACGTCAAGGGCAGCCAGTTTAAGCAGCCCTACCTGGAGTTCTCCGGCTCCTGCGCCGGCTGCGCCGAGACCGCCTATGCACGTCTGGTGACCCAGGTCGCCGGCGACCGCATGTTCATCTCCAACGCCACCGGCTGCTCCTCCATTTGGGGCAACCCCGCTGCCACCGCTCCTTACTGCAAGGACAAGGACGGTCACGGCCCGGCGTGGAACAACTCCCTGTTCGAGGACAATGCCGAGCACGGTCTGGGCATGGCCGTTGGCTATGAGGCCGTTCAGAAGAAGCTGATCGCTGCTACGCAGGAGATCATCGCCGCTGACGGTCCGTCCGACGAGCTCAAGGCCGCCGGTCAGGCTTGGATCGACTCCGTCAACGACGCCGAGGCCTCCAAGACCGCTGCCGCCGCCTACGTCGCCGAGCTCGAGAAGTGCGGTTGCGACGCTTCCAAGGCGATCCTCGCCGACAAGGCTTACCTCACCAAGAAGTCCTTCTGGATCTTCGGCGGCGACGGCTGGGCCTACGACATCGGCTTCGGCGGCCTGGAC
>ENA-OUOY01001277-OUOY01001277.1-human-gut-metagenome-genome-assembly--contig:-NODE-1277-length-15019-cov-21.532678_pt1 | contig 15019 bp, 12 predicted proteins | sample MGYA00237937_ERZ548767 | MGnify/ENA primary metagenome ERZ548767 (study PRJEB26490, sample SAMN05356887) | human gut metagenome | biome: terrestrial biome; feature: human-associated habitat... | reverse complement strand
ACCAGCCTTCCAAGCTGGATACGTGGGTTCGATTCCCATCACCCGCTTTTTTGTTGCCCTAATTTTGGAGGGCAGAATCAAAGTTGTACAGAAATAGCGCGAAGCATTTTCCATAGATTCGGTTTTGATAAACCGGATAAGGAAAGTGCTTTTTTTCAATTATTTTTGTACTATTTTTTCGTCCTGTTAACGTTGTTTCTTATATGGAGTTGTGCTATACTTTAAGAAATATTTTTGGGGTTACACTGAGCAGTAACACATTTTGGGGAAATTACAGAGGAAGAGGTAGAAAGATGAATTTTTTGGAAGAAAGAATTGTAAAAGACGGTATTGTAAAAGAGGGCAATGTTCTCAAGGTTGACAGTTTCCTGAATCATCAGATGGACATTAAACTTTTGAATCAGATGGGTGCAGAATTCAAGAAGAGATTTGCTGACAAGAACATCAATAAGATTCTTACTATAGAAGCTTCCGGTATAGGAATCGCCTGTATCGTAGCAGAACACTTTGATGTACCGGTCGTATTTGCAAAGAAGTCTCAGAGCATCAATTTAGACGGCGAGATGTATGTAGCAGAGGTTGAATCTTTCACACATAAGTGTAAGAATAATGTGATCGTTTCACAGAAGTTCCTTTCAGAGGATGATCATGTACTTATTATTGATGATTTTCTTGCGAACGGATGTGCACTGCAGGGACTGATTCAGATCGTTCAGTCTTCAGGAGCTACAGTAGAAGGTATCGGAATTGCAATTGAGAAAGGATTCCAGTCAGGCGGAAGAATCATCCGTAATCTTGGATTCCAGCTGGAGTCACTGGCAATTGTGGACGGAATGGACGCTTCTACGGGTCAGATTTTCTTCAGAGAGCAGAATGCAGAGAACTAAAAGAACAATATTTTTAAAAAAGCTATAGTAAGCTTAAGAAAATCTTTTGAAACATATAAAAGCCTCCTTTAGATTTACAGAGTATTCTGTAGATATATAAAGGAGGTTATTTTTTTAGGAGGAAACAAAATGGAGATCAATCACGTATTAATTGTAGAGGATGATAAAGAGATCAGAGAAGGTGTGCAGATTTATCTGCAGAGTCAGGGATATAAGGTGTTTCAGGCAGCAGACGGCATCGAAGGATTAGAAGTCCTTGAGAAGGAAGAAATCCATCTGGCAATCATTGATATCATGATGCCACGTATGGATGGAATTCGTATGACGATGAAGTTGCGCGAGAAATACGATTTTCCTGTAATCATGTTGTCAGCAAAATCAGAGGAAGTTGATAAGATCACAGGGCTCAACATCGGAGCGGATGATTATGTGACAAAGCCGTTTACACCGATGGAACTGATGGCCCGTGTGAATTCTCAGCTGAGACGTTACCGGAGATTTTTGGAGAAGCTCGTACCACAGGAGAATGTACATGTGATCGGAGGACTTGAGATCAATGAGGATACGGTAGAAGTCACAATGGATGGCAATCCGGTGAAATTAACTCCGATCGAGTACAAGATTCTGCTTCTTTTGGCAAAGAATCCGGGAAGAGTCTTTTCATCCGAAGAGATTTACGAAAGAGTATGGCAGGAAAAGGCAATTAATACAGATACGATCATGGTACATGTAAGAAATATTCGGGAGAAGATCGAGATCGACCCGAAGAAACCAAAATATTTAAAGGTGGTGTGGGGTGTTGGATACAAACTTGAAAAGCAACCGTAAGATAAGAACAATTATAACGATAGTAATTCTTAGCTTATTCGCAGCAGGTGTTGTGGAAAGTTATTATGTGGTAAGAAAAAATATCGCATCAACATTTACAGTAGAAGATGATGTTGAAGAGTGTATTGAGCGAATGGACTATTCCCTTGCGACAGGAAATCGCCTTCTCTATAGCGAGGTCACAGATGCGATGGATGCATCGGAACAGATGGAATTAATGTCAGACAGTGCATTCTCTCTTTTTAAAAAATATATGGATTATCAGATCTTTGACAAAGAAGGGAATCCCTTGCTTGAAGAAAATGACGACCAGACAAACGAGGCTTTGAAGTCAGATAATTCTTATGTTCTCAAAATCGAATATAAGTATGGCACATCCGGAACAATGTCAAATGTAACAGTTAGCGGTACGAAACTGTCACCGGAAGAAGCGTACGATGTGGAGAAAGATCTGTCTTATTATTGTATGGATGCAGATCTTGAGGATCAGATTGACGATGAAGAGCAGACAGATGGAATCAGTATCGTTTATGGGATGACAGATGCAAATTATGATGAATTCATTTCTGCAAATCAGGAGGAAGACGAGTATGTGGATTATAATTATTCCATGTTCTGGAGTTCCGCTGCACTCTTCTTTTTAGGAGCTTTGCTTGCAGCATTACTTCTTCCATGTATTCCGAAAGTTGGAAGATACGAAGGAAAATTATTCCGTATGCCATTCGAACTTGCAGTGATTCTGGGGATTTCTGCATTGGGTATAGGCTATGATGCATTTGCAGGTTTAGTATACTGGTCTTTTGAGAACTATCACCCGTCAGGAAATATTATGTGGAATACAATCAGTATGCTGGGAATCAACTGGGGTATCTGGTTCTGCCTACTGGGAGTTTTCTTCTGTGTGGCAGAGAGTCTTCGACTTATATTTACAGAGGGAAGAAATTACTGGGAAGAACACACAATAGTAGGAATGCTGATCCGTTGGGGAAAGGAAAATCGTGGAGAAGTACATGAAAAGAGACATTTATTGAAAAAAGCATGGAAAGATATGAAAGCATTTTTGTATCATCAATATGAAGCAATTCTTCAGATGGATCTGCGGGATAAAGGAAATAAAGGAATCCTCAGAATCGTGATCTTGAACTTTCTTCTGCTCTTAGTAGTGAAATTATTTTCTTACAGCATAGGACTGATACCATTAATTGTTTATTCTATCATTTTATTCTTTGTAATGAAGAAAGTGCTAAATGGAATCAAGAAGAAATATCAGCTTCTGCTTAAATCAACAAATCAGCTTGCAGAAGGACAGCTAGATCTTCCAATCGAAGGTGATGTCGGAATCTTCCGTCCGATTCAGGATGAATTAAAGAAGATTCAGAGCGGATTCAAGAAGGCGGTGGATGAAGAAGTGAAAAATGAGCGTATGAAGACAGAGCTTGTGACAAATGTCTCTCATGATCTCCGTACTCCGCTGACTGCGATCATCACTTATATTGACCTTTTAAAGAATGAAAAAGACGAAGAAAAGAGAAAAGAATATACAGAAGTACTTGAGAGAAAATCTCTTCGTCTGAAAGCCCTGATCGAGGATCTCTTTGAGATGAGTAAGGCAGCAAGTAAGACTATCCAGATGAATTACATGAAAGTGGATCTCGTAGGACTGATCCGTCAGGCGGAGCTTGAGAACGAGGAAAAGATTAGAGAAGCACATCTGGAATTCCGTTGGAAACTTCCGGAGGACAAAGTAGTTCTCTGGCTGGATAGTGAAAAAACATATCGAATTTTTGAGAACTTGATTGTTAATATTACAAAATACGCAATGCCGCATACGAGAGTTTATATAGAAATGAATGAGCGGCCGGATGACGTGCAGATTTTTATGAAAAATGTTTCCGCAGGGGAATTGAATTTCAATACAGAGGAGATCACGGACCGTTTTGTAAGAGGAGATTCTTCAAGAAATACCGAAGGATCTGGACTTGGCCTGGCAATTGCCAAGAGCTTTGCACAGCTACAGCATGGTAATTTAAATATTACAACAGAAGCAGACCTGTTCAAGGCGGAGATCATACTTCCTAAATTAGAAATGAGCGAGAAAAAAGAAGATTAGGGACTGGAAAATGTTGTAAAAGAATAGTATTCTTAGAATAGATGGAACTTTACAGAATATGTTAGGAAGAATGATTCAGGAGGAATAAACCATGAGATATGAAATCAAAGGTGATACCCTTCCGGTAGTGGTCTGCTATCTGGAGAATGGAGAAAGAATGATTACAGAACGCGGTTCTATGAGTTGGATGTCTCCGAATATGAAAATGGAGACAACTTCCAACGGAGGAATCGGAAAAGCATTTGGAAGAATGTTTTCAGGCGAGGCACTGTTCCAGAACCGTTATACAGCAACGGGAGGTAATGGGATGATCGCATTCGCATCCAGTTTTCCGGGACAGATTGTAGCACGCCAGATTGCACCGGGACAGGAGTTGATCGTACAGAAGTCAGGATTTCTCGCTTCAGAAGAAGGTGTTGATCTTTCTATTTTCTTCCAAAAGAAATTCGGAGCAGGACTCTTCGGCGGAGAAGGGTTTATCATGCAGAGACTTTCGGGAAATGGAATAGCATTTCTTGAATTTGATGGACATGTGGTAGAGTATGAACTGAGACCGGGACAACAGATTGTAGTGGATACCGGATATCTTGCAGCAATGGATGCAACTTGTAGCATGGAGATTCAGACAGTACCGGGACTTAAGAATATGGTATTCGGCGGTGAAGGTGTGTTCAATACAGTTGTCACCGGACCTGGACATGTATGGCTTCAGACAATGCCAATCTCCAGCGTGGCAGGAGAACTTCTGAGATATATGCCGGCTGGAAAATAAAGGATGAAAAAAGGACAGGATACTTTCGAATGAAATGTTAGATAAAAAGAAAGTGTCTTGTCCTTTTCACTGCGTAAACAGTAATGTTTTGCATATCAGATAGTGCTAATTATTTACTTTCTCAAGATTGCGCAGATGCAGATATACGGTATTCTTACTGATTCCCAGCGCTTCGGCAATCGTGACGACGGCATCCTTTAGATTAAAGATTCCCTGCTGGTAAAGTCGGAAAATGATTTCTTTATTCTTATTTGTGCTCGATATTGCTGAATCCATCAACACTTCTTGACGAACGGTTTGAATGGTCTGCTCAAGAAGATCAGAACTGCTCTGGGAAAATGTCTCATGAATCTGACCGGAGACTGTGAGACCGTCAGAATCAGATGGAATCGGAACAGCAAAGTTGCAGAAGAAATCTGCCATTGTTGTATTCATATAAAAGTTGATACAGAGCAGTCCGATAATTCTGTCCTTCTCTCCTTTGACAGGAATTGTAGTTGACTTCAGCGGTTCTCCTTTTACATTTGTGGAAAAATAAATAACACCATGGTCATTTTCTTCATTTCGACGGATCTGCTCGAGCATCTTCAACGCAAGGTCGGTAATCGGTGCACCTTCGGTACGTCCTGTGTGATAGCCATTGATCACTTTGATCGCAGAGTGCTCATAATCTTCCAGACTGTGAAGAACAATCTCGTATCCATTCCCAAGATAATTGGAAAGGCCATCAAGTGTCTGACAGTATGAGTTCAGGATTTTTCTGTCAAGTGAAGTTAATTTTAAATTTCCGGTTGGCATAATAGCGCATCCTTTCTGTCCGTTTTGAATACAACTTAATTCTTTGTTTCAGAACAGACAAATAGTTAGTTTATTAATGGTTCTATTTTACCATGGATATATGGGGTTGTGTGAAAATTACTAAGCGAAAAGCTATGAAAATGAAATCTTAACTTCCATAAATTTTACATGTGTCGAAAAACCGGTTTACAAAAATCTTTTTGTATGCTATGATCTTTTAAGAGACGCTATAATTATCTAATGGAGGAAGAGTATGAAAAAGAGATTTTTCCAAATTGCACTGGCAGCAGTACTTTCTGTATCCTGTGTTATAACAGGTGTTAATGTAAACGCTGCCTCTCTCTCCCAAGACGGTTATAATATTGAGAAAGTATCTCATACGGATCGAGGAGCCGGTGAGACTGATGGTATCTTACCATTTGATATTATGGGAGAAGAAAACAACCGTAACCAAAGCTATGTATGGTCCTGCGTAGAATATGGAAACTATATCTACCTTGGAACATGCTGGAATCCGATTTCTGGTATTTATTATCGAAATCTTAAGAACAACCTGACCTCTTTGTTCGAGAAAAGAGGAGATGAAAATCCGGCACAGAAAGCCGGTACCGTAGCTACTAACATTCTGAATGTTGTGTACAACGGTAACTTCCCAGATGGAGCAACATCTACAACAGGAACTCCTTGCATCATGCGTGTGAACAAATACACATACGATGTAGAAGTTGTCTACATTGAAAAAGAAAGCTCCAGATTCGTCAACTGGAATGGATATCGTATGGCAACTGAGTACAATGGCAAATTATATTTTGCATGTGCCGGCTATCCGACATCCCGTCTGCTTCAGATCGATCCAGCGACAAATGAAACAAAAGTTGTTTTACAGAAGACAGCAGAGAATTCCGGATTTGCTAATGGAATTCGTGGACTTACCGTTATGGATGGCAAACTTTTCGTATCTTTAGCTACAGACGGCGCTGACCCTGACAACATGTTTGCATCAGGTTCACAGCTTCCACAGGCTTATAAAGATGCAATCTCCGCAATGGCTAAAAAAGACGTTCGTTATAAAGACGATAACCCACGTATGGAGGGGGTACGTCTTCTGTCTACTACAAATCCAGAAGACGTAGACAGTTGGACTGTCATTGCTAACCAGGAGACATTTGACGATCTTCCAGCTTGCTGGATCCGTGACAGTATCAATGGTGGTGGATTATGGGATCTCGTTCCTTTCAACGGTTCTCTGTACGCATCTATGGTAACTGGTAAAACAGATCCTACAACAGGTGTGAATCAGAAACGGGGATTTGCCGTATACCGCGGTGACCCACAGGCTGACGGAACATGGACATGGACTCCGATCATTGGAGACACTTCCAAAGGTGCAAAATACGAATTTGGTCTTGGTAAGAAAGAATCCTGCGCAGGTAACCTGTTCGCATATGGTGACTACCTTTACATTGGTGGATATAATGATCCGATGCTTGACCTTGCTCAGATCGGTAATGCCGGTGACTTCCAGTATCTTTATGAAGATTTGAAGAACCCTGCATGCTTGAACCGCATGGACAAGAATGGAAATATCGAGCTCATCAACGATGACGGATTCGGAGCTGCTTCCACACAGTATCTGTGGAGATTTTCTGAATACAATGGAAAACTCGTAATCGGAACATTTGACATCGCAACACTTGCATCCGGATTTACACAGCTGACTGACGGAAGCCTTCTTGAGATGACACCAGAAGAATTTTCACAGAAGATGACTTATGTGAAAGAACTTCTTGAGAGCCTTAAGAAATCTCCTTCTAAAGTAGCACTTGCAGCAGAGGAGAACACAACTGACGACGCTCAGGACGATGTCCTTGACGATACTCAGGATGATGTTCTTGACAATGCAAACGGTGACGCAAAAGACGAAGATACAACTGACAATGACACAACTGACAATGACACAACTACTCCAGCAGTTACAACAGATAATGTTGAACTTACTGACGAAGAAGCAGATGCCATTGATCAGATGTTAGATCAGTTGGATGAGATCGAGATGTTTTCTTCCGGAGAGGTTTCTTACCTTGATGACAGAAGCGCATCATATGATGTTGTAGATGTATATCTTCAGATGGTTGACAATTACAACAAATACGTAAAATCAATCCTGCACCGCATTAACCCAGATTTTGCACAGAAGATTGAAAACAACATCTTAAATACTGCATGTCATCACTTTGTATATTACCTTGGATGTAGCAATATCATCAGCACACAGGAAAAAGGTTGTGATGTACTGATTTCTTCCGACGGAGTAAACTTCACAGCTCTTACTCGTAATGGTTTTGGTGATATCTACAATCACGGTGGACGTGCATTTATTCCAACAGATAATGGTCTCTTCCTAGGCATGGCTAATCCATTCTGGGGAACACAGCTGTGGAAGATAACAGACGGATCAGAAAATCCAACACCGGACAAGCCAGGTACTGACAAGCCAGGTACTGACAAGCCAGGTACTGACAAGCCAAGTACTGATACATCAGGTACTGACAAACCTGGTACCGATACACCTAATACCGATGCATCTGGTACTGATAAACCAGGATCAGATAAAATTGATAATAATAACAACAAACCAACTATCTCTGGAACATCAGCAAAGACTACTACAAACAGTAAGAATAAAAATACAAACAGAAAAGTAAAAACTGGTGATAACAGCCACATGGCTCTTTACACAGTTTCACTTCTCATCTCTCTTATGGTTGTAGCTGGATGTATTATCATGAGTAGAAAACGTAGAAATAGATAATAACATACGTTTATATTTCACATTATAAAAAATGCAGGCAATAGTATTTTGCCTGCATTTTTTTATAATGACTCTGTATAATACAATTTTACATGAAAGTGAACAGATGATAGGAGTGGAGAAGTCAATGAAAAATAGTTAAGTGAATGAAATTTTATTGACTAAACGATTTTAACGTTATATAATTTCATTAAGAACTTATAATTTCAATAAATCAGGAGGTAGAATTCAATGAAAACAATTTCAACACCAAAGGCACCAGCTGCAATCGGACCATATTCTCAGGCAAAGGTAGTTAACGGAATGTTATACGCTTCAGGCCAGATCCCGATCAACCCGGCTACAGGTGATGTAGATGCCACAACAATCGAAGGACAGACAGAGCAGGTTATCGCTAACATCGCTGCTGTTCTTGAAGAAGCTGGATCAAGCTTTGACAATGTCGTAAAGACAACATGCTTCCTTGCAGATATCGCTGATTTCGGAGCATTCAACGGAGTATACGAGAAATACTTCACAAGCAAACCAGCTCGTTCATGCGTAGCAGTTAAGGATCTTCCGAAGGCTGTTCTCGTTGAGATCGAGATCGTAGCTGTTGTAGAGTAATTCTTATAGCTAGTAGAGAAAATGAAAAAATGACACTGTGCTGTGAGGCGAGGTGTGAATAGAAAAGGAGTCCATGGAAATGCGATATGTCGCATACCATGGACTCTTTTTGTTACTGTTCACACAATGTGCGACCAGCAACGCATCTCGCCATTTTAAATCGCCTTTGGCGATGGGGCGAGATGCATTCAAGCCAAAACATGCATCCTCCGTGTCAATCAGCGAAGTGATTGACACGGGAGTGAACAGTAACCTCCTTTTTACTTATTCAAGGAATCTCCCCGGTCTACAACAACATGATATCCGACAGACTCCATTCTTTGGGCCAGGCAGTTCTTGCACTGTGCCGATTCATCACCGGTGCAGATCTTGTTATCATAAAGCAGATAATCTTTGCGAACTTCTGTTGGAGAAAGGTTTGGCATAACGACATTAGCTCCTGCGAGAATTCCCTGTTCCCTTCCGGTTGGAGAAATCGTACCGAGGGCGGTTGTTGCCGGGAGAAGTACTTTCGGCAGCATAAGACGGATTAGCCCAAGCAGGTAAAGTGTCAATTCCAACGTTCCGGCAGGTTCCTCAGCAAACTGTGTATCGTGGTGAGGGATAAACGGACCAATCCCAACCATATGCGGATTCAGTTCCTTTAGAAAAAGCATATCATCTGCAAGATTCTCAGTTGTCTGGAAAGGTGCACCGACCATGAATCCGGTTCCAATCTGATAGCCGATCGATTTTAAATCCCATAAGCAGTTCTGCCGGTGAAGTGCACTTAAGGAAGCAGGATGAAGCATACGGTAATGTGCATCATCATAAGTTTCATGACGAAGTAAATAACGGTCAGCGCCGGCATCAAATAAAGTCTGGTATGCATCATGTTCCATCTCTCCAACAGAAAGCGTGATCGCACAGTCCGGCCAGTTCTTATGGATGTCAGAGACAATATCAGCCAGACGCGGAACCGTGAACCAGCCATCTTCACCACCTTGAAGAACGAAGGTGCGAAAACCAAGTTTATATCCGGTTTTGCAACAGTTAAGAATCTCTTCTTTGGTAAGACGGTAGCGATGTGCATTCAGATTACTTTTGCGGATACCGCAGTAATAACAATCGTTACGACAATAGTTAGTGAATTCAATTAGTCCGCGGACATAAACATTATGTCCATAGTGGGTGATTCGTACTTCGCGCGCATTTTCAAATAAATAGTCGGCAAGTTCAGGGGTTCTTCCGTCAATTAGCCGAATCCATTCATTTTTAGAGAGAGTCTGTGTATCTCGTAATTTATTTATCAATTCTTTCAGATCAGAAGTCTGTGATGTTTCATAATTACTCATTCGTTCTCGAAGCCCTCCTTCAGAAAAGTTATTCCCATTATAACACAGGAAGCAGGAACTGTTTACCGAAAAGAACTGTACAAGGTAAAAAAATATGTTAGAATAACGGTAGTGTACAACATAAATTGCTTCAAGGGAGTGATCAGATATGGCAGAAGTTAGAAAGCACATTGTTTTTCACGGTCGTGTACAGGGTGTTGGATTCCGCTATACAGCGAAATATCTGGCGAATTCACTAAATCTGGTTGGCTGGGTTCAGAACGAATGGGATGGAACCGTTACAATGGAAGTTCAGGGACGCGAATGGCTGATCAATGAACTGCTAAAAGGGCTGAACAGGAATCAGTTTATTACAATCGACTGGATGGACACAGAAGAAATTCCATTAGAGGATGAGAAAAAATTCTGGGTGAGAGACGGATACATGTAGATAAAAGGTTACTGGACACGGTTCTTAGAACAGTAATGATAAAAGAAAAGGAGACTTAAGATCATGAAATTAGGATTTATCGGAACAGGAAATATGGCAGGAGCAATCATGGGCGGAATCATCAAAAAGGGAATTATTGCCCCGGAAGAGATCATCGGTTCAGATATTATGGAAGCAGGACGTGAACGTGCGAAAAAAGAGCATGGAATTCATGTGACAGCAGATAATATAGAAGTAACACAGAAAGCAGAAGTATTAGTTCTCTCTGTAAAACCACAATTCTATGCACAGACAATTGCTGAGATCAAAGATGCAGTAAGAGAAGACCAGCTGATTATTACAATCGCACCGGGCAAGACTCTCGCATGGCTCGAAGAGCAGTTTGGAAAGAAAGTTAAGATTGTAAGAACAATGCCGAATACACCAGCATTAGTTGGAGAGGGAATGACAGCGGCATGCCCGAATGATGCAGTGACAGAAGAAGAAAAGAACTATGCACTGGAGCTTCTTAGTTCTTTTGGTAAAGTAGAAATCGTGCCGGAGCATTTGATCGATGCAGTTGTTGCAGTCAGCGGAAGTTCACCGGCATATATCTTTATGATGATCGAGGCAATGGCAGACGGAGCGGTAGCTGAGGGAATGCCTAGATCACAGGCGTATCAGTTCGCAGCACAGGCAGTACTTGGAAGTGCAAAGATGGTACTCGAGACAGGGAAGCATCCGGGAGAACTGAAAGATATGGTGTGTTCACCGGCAGGAACAACGATTGAGGCAGTGCGTGTACTTGAGAAATTTGGACTTAGAAGCGCAGTGATCGAGGCAGAGAAAGTCTGCGCAGATATGTCCAGAAATATGTAAGAAGTGATTGAAACATATTACAGTTTAGCGTAAATGAAAAAATGAATTACAGCAATCAGAAAATGTAGAAACAGTTTGTTGGGAAAGGAGAAATATGGGAATTTATGATATTGGAATCATCGGTGGCGGAACTGCAGGGATGACTGCGGCTATCTATGGCCAGCGTGCAGGAAAGCAGACCGTACTCTTCGAGGGAACAACCTTCGGTGGTCAGATCACATCTTCTCCGAATGTAGAAAATTATCCGGGAATTGCAAGTGTGAGCGGCAGTGAATTCTCTATGAATCTGATGGATCAGGCAGTAAAGCTGGGAACACAGACCATAATGGAGCAGGTGACAGGTATCCGTGAAGAAGCGGATTATAAAGTGATTGTAACAACGGAAAAAGAATATGAATGCAAAAGCATTATTCTTGCCACTGGTGTGACACACCGCCATCTTGGAGTTCCGGGAGAGGAACGTCTGACAGGTGCAGGAGTTTCATACTGTGCGACTTGTGATGGAATGTTTTTCCGGGGAAGAGAAGTTGCAGTTGTCGGAGGTGGAAGTACAGCACTCCAGGATGCAGAATTTCTGTCAAATTACTGTAGCAAAGTTTATCTGATTCACAGAAGAGACGAATTCCGGGGAGAAGATCAGATTGTAAAACGTTTGCAAGAGAAAGAAAATGTAGAGTTTATCTTAAATACAACTGTTCAGGAAATCCGTGGAGAGCAGATGGTGGAAAGTCTGCGGGTTTTGAATAAAGTAACAGGAGAAGAATCAGAACTTGCTGTTTCCGGAATTTTCGTAGCTGTCGGACAGATTGCACAGAATGAAAAATTTGCTGATGTTGTTCAGTTAGATGAGGGTGGATTTATTGTTGCCGGAGAAGATTGCAAGACGTCAGAAGCGGGAATCTATGCAGCAGGAGACTGCCGGACAAAAGAAGTACGTCAGCTTACAACAGCGGCAGCGGACGGTGCAGTAGCTGCACTTGCCGCATGTAAATATATAGCAGATGTTGCTGAAAAATAAGATTATGATGTTTTAAGTATGTAATTGCAATTCGTAATCTACAACCAGACAGAAAAGAAAAAACAAGTACCACAATTAGTAGTTACTGATTGTGGTACTTGTCTGAGTTAGAAACAAACATTCAATATTAATCTACGAACATCTTCATTCCCATCCATTGTTTCATATGTTCAATCATCTTTTCATCAGGTTCAATATAAACACAAGTCATTTTCTGATTGATCGGGATCATGATTGCGAAAACCTTTGCATTTGCATTTCCGGATGAAAAGTCGCAAGTTGTTTCCGGATGATAAGAATCCAGTCGATGAGATCCTTTTGGTGCAATAATCTCAGCATTCTGAATATCCAGGTTTATTTTGGATTTTCTTTTCTCTTTGCTGTAAATTGCATCAATATCCAGATCGTGATTCAGAAGGGAATATTCATACTCCACATTTAAGAGTGGAAATGCAAAATAATAAGCAAGTAAAGCCAGGGTTGCTGCAAGAGCAAAAGCAAAGAATCCAAGAAACGGCATTCCTCCGATTGCGATTGCAACGATCACAACAATAATAAGAACACGGATAACAAAATCCATTGGTTTTGATTTTCTGGCTACAATATGTTCACATAATGCGTCATTCATAAGTTATAAGTCCTTTCTTATATATTATATATTATAGTAACTGTTCAGAGTCAACCTCCAAAATGCTACGCATTTCGTCGGTGTGGCGTATCCGCCAAATAAAATTTCAAAAACAGTCTTAAAAATGCAAGCATTTTACACCTGTTTTATGAAATTTTGCTTGGCTCTGAACAGTTACACATTATATATCAATTACATCTCAGTGCAATTTTTTTCTTTTTCAGCATGAAGATAGTTCATGACCATTGTTGCAATCTTAAATGTCATTGCATCTTCGAATTGCCTTAAGTCAAGTCCGGTACGCTTTTCAATCTGCTCCAGACGATAGATCAGCGTGTTGCGGTGCATATGGAGCTGGCGTGAAGTCTCAGCAATGTTCAGATTGTTCTGAAGAAAACGGTTAATCGTCAAGAGCGTCTCATCGTCCAACTTGTCAGGAATCTCGTCTAAGAAAACTTCCTGGAGAAAGCTTTCGCACAGAGAAGCAGGAAGTTGATAAATCAGGCGTCCAATCCCCAGTTTATTGTATGGAAAGACAGTCTGTTCCGGATAGAAGAGTTTTCCAACCTTCAGTGCAAGGCTTGCCTCCCGAAAAGCCACGGATAATTCCAAAAGAGAAGGAATCATCTGACTAAAAGAAACCTGAACATGTGCAAGAGCTTCCGCATTCAGTGTATCAACAATCGCATGAGCCAGATGTCTTGCATGTTCATCAGCAGAATCTTTGGAATCCTTTGTCTCATGAAATGGATATAATACAGCCAGTCGCTCTTTTGAAACAGGAACAATATAAGCTTTTGTTTGAGAAGGAAACAGATTTTTAAGGATCTCTCCAATAATCTCATCAGGTTCCTTTATTTCAATCAAAAAGAGAATTCGATTTTCTTCCGGTGCAATGTGGAGCCGTGCGGCACGCTGCTGTACGTCATAAGAAGGAACACCGCCGGTCATCAGTCCCATAAGAAAATCATTTTTATTATATTTTTCCCGGTAGGCAAGGCAGAGGCAACGGATCTGTTCCAGGGCCATCTGTTCTTGCTCAGAGTCTTCGGCAGTCAATGCAAGTGTGATTCCTGTTAAACGTTTTAGTTCATTGAGTCCTTTTTCAAGTTCGGATGTATTAGCCATTAGTACTTCTCCGTAAATAAAACAAAATAATAATAGATGGAAGAAAGGCTGCACCTTCCGAGAAAAGTACAGCCCCCTCCGTGTTTAGTTTAATTGTAAAGGATTAGTTTGTAATAGTCAACTCTGTGTCTTTGTCAAAGAGATGAATCTTTTCCATATCAAGTGCAAATACTGCGTGATCTCCGGTTCTGAGTGTTGTACGTGGGTTAACACGTGCTGTCATCTGAGTTCCCTCAAGATCAAAGTACAGGAATACTTCTGCTCCAAGCAGCTCGTAAACTTTGATTGTAGACTCAATTACGCTGTCAGGAGAGTTACTGATGAACGCCTGTGAATCATGTACATCTTCCGGACGAATACCAAGAACAACTGTCTTTCCGTCATATCCGCCATCGATCAGTGCCTGCTTCTTAGAAGCCGGTACCTTAAGAACATGTTTTCCAACTGTAAGAGTAACATCATTTCCCTTAATTGTACATTTTGCATCCATGAAGTTCATCTGAGGTGATCCGATGAATCCTGCTACGAACAGGTTGCATGGTGTATTGTAAAGTGCCTGTGGTGTATCTACCTGCTGAACAACTCCGTCTTTCATAACAACGATTCTTGTTCCAAGTGTCATAGCCTCTGTCTGGTCATGTGTTACGTAGATGATTGTAGCACCCAGATTCTCATGAAGCTTGGAAATCTCGATACGCATCTGAACTCTCAGTTTAGCATCCAGGTTGGAAAGTGGCTCATCCATAAGGAATACTTTAGGATTACGAACGATAGCACGTCCCATAGCAACACGCTGTCTCTGTCCACCGG